>Ga0310694_10002215_pt1 | contig 20402 bp, 19 predicted proteins | sample 174DNAGHGhighgp2_FD_203884 | JGI IMG/M metagenome (GOLD analysis project Ga0310694, IMG submission 203884) | Sheep rumen microbial communities from Palmerston North, Manawatu-Wanganui, New Zealand - 1742 DNA GHGhigh gp2 (v2) (version 2) | ecosystem: Host-associated > Mammals > Digestive system... | reverse complement strand
TTTAGTTTTCACCAATTGGGCGAATTGCCGTACAGAAAGGACGGCGTTTATAATCAATAAAAATATCCCTTCTTTGTGATCTTTGTGTTCTTTGTGGCTAAAAAAAAATAAGAAGGGCTTGTTCAAATGCGACGTTTAGGTTCAACAAATAGCGCTATTTGTTGTTTCTACACTAGAGGAATCCTAACTGTTTTTTTCAGGTTTAGGATTTATGAATTCGCCCATAGTAGCCTCGCCGACGGCGGATATGCCCGATGCGCGGAATACTGCAAACACGGTGAGCAGCAGAATCTTGAAGTCGAGCGCGAATGACCGATGGTCCACATACCACACGTCATGTGCGAACTTCTCCTCCCATGACAGCAAGTTACGTCCGTTGACCTGCGCACAGCCGGTGATGCCGGGCAGCACTTCATGGCGGCGCATTTGCTCTGCGGAGTAGCGTGGAAGATAGCGCACGGGGAGCGGACGCGGACCTACCAACGACATCGTGCCCTTCAGCACGAGCAGCAACTCCGGCAATTCGTCAAGCGACGACGCGCGCAGAAATCTCCCGAAGCGTGTCAGGCGCTCCGCATCCGTCCCGTTGCCCTCCTTCATCGTGCGAAACTTGACGATGGTGAACGGCTTTCCGTCCTTACCCGCGCGCTCCTGGCGGAAGAACACCGGCGATCCAAGCGTCAGCCGCACGGCAAGTGCCGTCAAAAACGCAATCGGCACCCATAGGGGCGCGAAAATCAGTATCACTGCAATGTCGAAAACCCTCTTCATTCTCAACGGGAGTGGATTTCCAGGTGGACGGAAAGCCGCTTTGGCGCATCAGGAGTAGCCGCACAAATCGGAAGGAGCGCAGCTTTTATCTTCGGCAGCTTTGGACGGAGCGCGAAGAGCTGCCCCGAAGTTCGGACGTAGAGGAAGAGGTGTCCGTCGGAATAACGTCCAGGATACGCCGGCAGGTCAGGGAAAAGCGTCTTCCACTGTTCGCAAACGGCGTCAAAGAACGCGCTCTTTTCTACAAGCAGGTCGTCCAGGATCGAGTCGAACATCGATCCGACGCGCACTGTCGGAACCCGCAACTCTATTGGGTCGCCATCTATTGGCAGGTCGGGCGAGGCGTGATCTTCTAGTCGTTTACGGGCAGCACTGTCGCGTAAACGGCGTTTCAATTCGGGGTATCCGCGCAGCGGATCAGGAGAACCGCTCTGCGTCATAGACCTCATCTGCGCCCTCCAGTTCTTCACGTGTGCCGTAACCCCATGTGCAGCCAATAGTGTACATTCCGGCGGCGGCACCGGATGTGACATCGCCCTTCGTATCGCCAACCATGACGGCGTCTGCAGGATCGATGCCGCGCAGTCGCATTATCTCGGAAAGCAGCTCCGCTTTCTTAAGCGCACGCTTTGGAGCGTCTGGATAGACTGCGGCAACGGCAGGGTCGAGGAACGAGTCAAAAGAAAAACATCCGTCGAACAATGAATCCCAGCCCAACTTCTCCATGAGAATGCGCGTGGGGTTCCAACGTTTGTTCGTTGCCACGTAAATGCCACAGCCTTTGTCTTTGAGGTCTGCAAGCCACGTCGGCACCCACGGATATGGATGCGTGGACGGGAAACCGCCCGCATCGTAGCAAGTGCGGAACTGCGCCTTGACGGCATCGACTAGTTCAGGCGTAGCGTCGTTGAAGAGCATGTACACGACCTGCTCCAGCGTGGGGCCGGTGCGGTAAACTCTGTCGAACTGCGGACATTCCCTGCCGATGTTGCGCAGCGCCGCGCGCCAGGCTGACTTGATGTCGGCCTCCGTGTCGCACAGCGTGCCGTCGAAGTCGAAAAACCAGTGGCGTCTCATGGCAACCCCCTGAAAGAGAAAGGGCACGGCGAATGCACCGCCGCGCCCTTCCTTTCATAAGGCCTGAAAGCCTGTTACTTCGCGATGACGCGGGCCATCTCGAGCACCTTGTTCGAGTAACCCCACTCGTTATCATACCACGAGAGGAGCTTCACGAAGGTCGGATCGAGGCACATGGACTTGTCCGCGTCGAAGATCGACGTACGGGCGTCGCCGCGGAAGTCGGTGGAAACCACTGCGTCCTCGGTGTAGCCCAGGATGCCCTTGAGGGAACCCTCGGAGGCTTCCTTGACAGCCGCCTTGATCTCCTCGATCGTGGCGGGCTTCTCGAGCTCGGCCGTAAGGTCAACGATCGAGACGTCGCTCGTGGGAACGCGCATGGAGATACCGGTGAGCTTGCCGTTGAGGTCGGGGAGGACCTTGCCGACGGCCTTCGCCGCACCCGTCGAGGACGGAATGATGTTCTCGAGGATGCCGCGGCCACCGCGCCAGTCCTTCTTGGACGGGCCGTCAACCGTCTTCTGCGTCGCCGTGGCGGCGTGCACCGTGGTCATGAGACCGCGCTTGATGCCGAACTTCTCGTGGATGACCTTCGAGAGCGGCGCGAGGCAGTTCGTGGTGCAGGAAGCGTTGGAGATGATGTCCTGACCGGCGTAGGTCGTGTGGTTCACACCATAGACGAACATCGGGGTCGCGTCCTTGGAAGGAGCGGACATGATGACCTTCTTGGCACCGGCGGTGATGTGTGCGCGAGCCTTCTCGTCCGTGAGGAAGAGACCCGTGGACTCAACGACGATCTCGGCGCCGACTTCGTTCCACTTGAGTGCAGCCGGATCCTTCTCGGCCGTGAGGCGGATAGCCTTGCCGTCAACGACGAGGTTCGTGCCTTCGACCTTGATGTCGTGCTTGAAGATGCCGTGCACGGAATCGTACTTAAGCATATATGCGAGGTAATCGGGATCGAGCAGGTCATTGATGCCCACGACCTCGATGTCGTTCGCGAAGTTCTCAACTGCCGCGCGGAAAACCATGCGGCCGATGCGGCCGAAGCCGTTGATGCCAACCTTAATAGCCATTTTTTCTGTTACTCCTTTAAGATCCCCGCCAGAGACCTTCCCCGGCGGAAAAATCGAATTCAGTTTACCATAATTATCCTGCCACGTCAATACAGAAGATGTCCTGATGGACATGGCAAGGGCCGTCAGCCGATTTTCTTCCAGACGTTGCCCTGTTCGGAAGAGTCGCACACGGCGTTGATGAACTTCATGCCACGCACACCGTCGATGACTCCGGGGAAGTCAAGTTCAAGCGCGGTGGGCTTGCGCTTCTCCATCTTCGCGCGGATCGTGTCGCAGAAGTTGCAGTAGTTGTTCGCGAATGCCTCAAGGAACGCCTCGGGGTGTCCGCTCGGAGTGCGCGTACAACGCACGGCGCTAGCGCTCTTCGTGCCGACGTACCCGTTGCCGCGCTTCCACACCTGCTCCGGAGCCTCTTGGTCGAACACACGCAGGTAGTTGGGATTTTCCTGGTACCATGCAAGGGCCTTCTTCTCGCCATAGACCCAGATATGGAGGTCGTTCTCCTCGCCGGGGGCGATCTGGGATGCGGTGAGGACGCCCTTCGCGCCCTTCTCCATGTGGAAGAGGACATTGCCGTCGTCGTCGAGCTTGCGCCCCTTCACGAAGATCGTGAGATCCGCGAGCACTTCCGTGATCTTGAGGCCCGTCACGAACTCTGCGAGGTTGGCGGCGTGGGTGCCGATGTCGCCCATGCAACCGGCGCGGCCGCTGCGCTTCGGATCGGTGCGCCACGATGCCTGCATGTTCTCCTTGCCGGTGAGCTTAAATAGCCAGCCCTGCGGGTACTGCACCACGACCTTGCGAATCTTGCCGAGGTCGCCGGCCTTAACCATGTCGCGCGCGAGCTTCACCATCGGATAGCCGGTGTAGGTGTGCATGAGGCCGAAGGTGAGCTTCGTCTTCTTCACGAGCGCGTCGAGTTCGAGCGCCTGCTCCACGGTGAGGGTCATGGGCTTCTCGCACATCACGTTGAAACCGGCCTCAAGGAATGCCTTGGCGATCGGGAAATGCGTGTGGTTTGGCGTGCAGATCGAGACGAAGTCAATGCGCTCGCCCTTGGGGAGAGCGAGCTCCGCCTTGATCATCTCGTCGTAAGTGCGGTAGGTGCGCTTCGGATCGACGCCGAGGATGCGCCCCTGTTCGAGCGACTTCTCGGGATCGACGTCAAACGCGCCCGCGACGAACTCCACTCCGCCGTCCATACGCGCAGCCTTGCGGTGTACTTCTCCGATGAAGGCGCCGATGCCGCCGCCAACCATGCCCATTTTAAGCTTCTTCATTTCTTAGTTCTCCTTAGTTGATGATGTTCAGATTACTTGCCGAAAGTCGAGTCGAACGCCGCTGCGGACGGCGAGAAGTCGAGACGACGGACAAAATCCAGCGACTCGCGCGTGCCGTGCAGACGGTCCATGCGCGAATCCTCCCATTCGACTGAAAGCGGGCCGTTGTAGCCAACGTCGTTGAGCGCCACGATGATATCCTCGAAGTTCACGTCGCCGCGTCCAGGCGAGCGGAAGTCCCAGTAGCGGCGGGGATCGCCGAAATCGACGTGTCCACCGAACACGCCCACCGTGCCGTCACCGTGACCCCACCAGGCGTCCTTGACGTGTACGTGGAAGATTCTGTCGCCAAACATCCGGATGAACTTCACGTAGTCAACGCCCTGGTAGCCAAGGTGGGAAGGGTCGTAGTTGAAGCCGAACGCGGGATGTCCGTCCAACGCCTCCAGCGTACGCTGGGCGGACGCGATGTCGAACGCGATCTCCGTCGGATGCACTTCAAGCGCGAACTTCACGCCCTCGCCCTTGAACACGTCGAGGATGGGCTTCCACGCCTTAGCGACGGTCCGGTAGCCCTCCGCTACCATCTCGCGCGTCACCGGCGGGAAGGAATAGAGCATGTGCCAGATGGGCGAGCCGGTGAATCCGTTCACGACGCCCACGCCGAAATTGCGTGCGGCCTTGGCGGAGAGCTTCATCATCTTAATGGCCCAGGCACGCATCGCCTTCGGGTCTTTGCGCAGCGCCTTGGGCGCGAAACCGGCATGACGCTCGTCGAGAACGTCGCACACGAGCTGCCCCTGGAGGTGAGCGGATATGGCCCAGCAACCAAGGCCATGCTCCGCAAGCATGCCACGCACATCGTCACAGTACGACTTCGACTTCGCCGCCTTCTCCACGTCGAAGTGGTTTGGCACCACGCCGAGCTCAATGCCGTCGTAGCCAATCTCACCAATCGTCTCGCACAGTTTCTTCAGGGGCACTTCACCCCACTGGAGCGAACAGATCGTCACTTTTCTCGCCATTTGGTATCTCCTTGTTTTCGTTGTTGTTCAAAAGACACCGCCATTATACCAAATCCCTTGCCTTAGCGGAAGCAGAGATTTAACACTATTCCCCAAAGATACTTGACTTTAATCCGGCGATCAACGTGCATACTGGAGGCTGAGCTCCGGGTGGGAATCACGCCACTTCTTTACCTCTTCGCCAAGCACCTCGATCGCCTTGTCCAGCTGCGGATCGCGCCCAGCATCAACGTCGGCAGGGGTGAGGTCAACCTCGAAATCAGGCTTCGCGCCGTGGTGTTCCATGTCCGTGCCATCGAGAAGGAACCACCCCTTCTGCGCGTCGCGGAACGTGCCCATGTCGAGAAGAGGACGGTCGGTCGTGGCAATCACGCCGCCGCCGGTTTCGCGCCCCACAAGTTTGCCGCGCTTCAACGTCTTGATCGCATGGGAGAATATCTCGCCGTTCGAGAAGGTGTTTTCGTCGCACAGCACCACGATCGGCTTGGACCAAACAGGGCGTCCCCAATAACCGAAAAGGTAACCCGCGCCGCGCGTGCGCGTAACGGCACGGCTGTGGTCGCCGCCGAGAAGTATCTGCAACATGCGGTCGGCGGTGAACCCGCCGGTGTTCCCGCGCACGTCGATAAGGAGCCCCTCCTTGCCATAGCCTTCGGAAAACACCTCGTGCTGGAACGGCCAGAAAGTATCGTAGTTCATCTTGCGGACGTGGAGATACCCGAATTTCCCGTTGCTCGCCTTGTGAACGCGGCGGCGTTTTTCCTTCACGTTTGCTGCGCCGATTAGTTCGCGCGCCTTCATGAAGCTGCACGACTTCACAATCGCCGAGTCCTTGCTGCCGTCGGAGCGGCGGAATGCAAGGCGTATGCTGCGGTCCTCAGGCCCGTTCAAGAGAAGCGCCGGATCCTCGTTGCCGGCAACGGAGACCCCGTCCACCGCCGTAATCACGTCGCCTGCTGCGATGCCGACGCCAGGACGGTCAGCAGGGCCATCTGGCACCACGTACTTGACAAGCCATCCGTCCTTCCCCGGTGCAAGACGCAATCCGGTGTGCGCCGTGACTTCGGTCCATCCCGAACGCACCTCCCTGCGCCCCCACTCCTTACGGCTGTTGGAATCGTAATAGTAGCCAAGGTGCGATGCATCGACCTCGCCAAGCATCATGTCGAGCACGCGCCGGAACACGGATATCCCCGCCGCGTTACGCGCCGGCGCAAGGTAACGGGTGCGCACAGCATCCCAGTCCGCACCGTGGACCGCTGGGTCGTAGAACCTGTCGCGTATCCGCCCCCACGCCGTCCTGAAGGCGAGTTCGCGGTAGTCGGCGAGGTCCGTCGTCTGGTACACGTTGAACTTCAGCGTCGTCTCGCCGTGCGCCGGACGGTCTTCCACTTTCCATAGCACGCGGTCGCCGTCTTTTGTCTTGACCCACTCGCCCGGTACGCCGGAGCACCCGAAGAGGCGCGAGCCAGACATTTTGTCCGGGATGTGTACTGTGTCGGTGCGCTTAGATTCGGCGCGGTAGGCCAGCGTGCGCGAATCAAACTTGAAGAACGGCATGCGGGCGCGGATGGAGGTCTTGCGGACGCGTTCAGAGAGGTCGGTCCAGTCGATGCCGCCTTTCTTCGCGGCGGCGGCGAGCCGTTCGCCGAGGATGGACAGCCTTGCATAGCGGTTCGTATCGCCCACGGCCTTGCGGATCGTCCTGCGCGATTCGTCTATGGAGTGGAACTCCTTCTCCGCGTCTTCAAGCGCCTTGTTGAGATATACGTAGCAAAGGTAGAGGTTGTCGCTGGATTCCGGGCGCTCCGAGATGTACGCGATCACCTGACCGTCGGGGCTCCATGTCGGTTCGCCGTCAAACTTGAAGCTACGAGAGAGGTTGTAAGGTTCGCGCGAGCCGTCAGTCGAGACGATCCACACGTCGGCGTTGCTGTATTCATCCGAGAGCTGCGCGACCACCCACTTGCCGTCCGGGCTCCAGGCATACGGACCACCGGCCGTAGCCGCAGGCCCACGCGAGACCACGGTGCCGTTGGTCTTCGCAAACGTAAGCGCACCGGTGTCGTCGTGCCATGCGAGCATCTTCCCGTCCGGGCTCAGGCTCAGGCGTGAGCGCTTCTCGCCGTCCGAAACGAGCGTCGTCTTGCGGAAGGACGTATTCTCCCACCACGGCTTGTCCGCGTCCTTTGGTTCGGCCCTGATGAGATCAGACCCGTCGCCGCGGTCGCTGACGTAGTAAAGAGATTTGCCGTCGCGCGAAAACACGCAGGAACGCTCGTGCGTGAGCGAACTGCCGTGGACAAGCCTCGGTTCGCGCACGACCGAATCCATCACGAAAAGGTCGCCGCCGACCGTGAACGCCACCTGGCGGCCGCCGTCGCAGAAGGACGCATCGCCGTCGGAGTCATTGTTCCAACACATGGAATAGCTGCGGCGGCGAGTCGTGGGAGCTGCGGCCGCACCCGGTGCCGGATGCAGTATGATCCGCTCCGGCTTCGCGTCTTTCGCCGTCGGGTCCATTCGCCAAAAGTCGAACGTCTGGCGGAATACGAGCGTGCGCCCATCCGCGCTGAGGCTAGGCTGGAAAACGTGCTGGTCATTGAAGAACGTGATCTGGCGCTCCTTGCCGGACGCGAAGTCGTAGCACCACACGTTACGTACGCCCCCCTTCGCGTTGAGGTAGTAGAAACCGGAGCCGTCAGGCAACCACTGCGGGCTGCGGCAGTCAGTTTCGTGGGCGACCACGCGCTTGAACTCCCGCGTCTTGAACGTGAAGAGCCATATCTGCCCGGCCTCCGGCGAGGTTGAGTGCGGACGCTTGCGGTAGATGTCGTCCCCGCGCCACACGAAGAGGAGTGATTTCCCGTCCGGACTCGGAACGGGTTCTATTGCGGGCGCGTTGAAAGGAATCTCCTCCGCGTCAGCCGATGCAGTATGCACGAGAGCAATGCGGTTCTTGTTCCTCGGGCCGGAAGTGTCGCGTTCAACGATGCACACAAGGCGCTCTCCGTCAGGATGCCACGCACGCGGGAGGCAAGATTCGGTATTGCGGGTAGCGGGAGTGGTCTTGCCTGTGGCGACGTCCATCACAAACGCCTTCATTCCGCCGTCGCGGGTGGACGCGAACGCCACGCGGCGACCATCCGCGCTCAGCACCGGCCATGAATCGGCAAAGACGTCCGAACCCAGCCGGTGCGCAACGCCGCCCGCCGTATCCGCCATCCATATCCCGTCGCACCACTCGAACACGAACGTGCGTCCGTCGCCCGACACGCTGGGATTCGACCCGAGATATATGCGCGACCAATCCTCGTCGGCCGCCAGCACTTCCGCAGCAGCACATCCGCACACGACAACGGCCGCAACGGCCCTTGCAAACTTGTTCATCACAAATGTTCCCTATTCATTATGGATAATTGGCATGTCAAAATCCCGGACATAATGTCGCGAGGGACACAAGAATATCTGACCACATCCTTTAGATGTCCAGGGCGCGGACGTTGAGAGCGTTGTCCTCGATGAACTTGCGGCGCGGCTCCACCTCGTCGCCCATGAGAAGCGAGAACATCTGGTCGGCCTTCACGGCGTCGGAGAGCTTCACGCGCAGCATGTGGCGCTTGGCGGGATTCATCGTGGTGTCGAATAGCTCCTTGGCGTCCATTTCGCCAAGTCCCTTGAAACGATATATGCTCATGCCCTTGCGTCCGCGCGCACGGATCGCCTCAAGGAGGTCGGGCAGGCTCTTCACGTCCTGCGACGTGCCGTCCTCTTCCAGCGTCGCCACCTTGCCGGACTCGCCAAGGTAATCCTCCACGTTGAAGCCCATGGCCGACAGCGACTCCATCTGCTTGCGAAGGAGCGATGCGCGGTACATCTCAAGCCAGCGGAACGGCACCTGGTCTGTCGGATGGTATGTCTCAACCTGGGTGGAGGGGATGTCGATCGTCGTCTGCATCTCCTGCTGGAATTCTGCAACGCGGGCCTTGAACGCCGCCTCGTCCATCGCGAACTCAACGATCGCCGCGTCGCCGGAGCCGCGCACCATCGCGTAGCGCGGTACGGATCCATCCGCCCCGCGCGCGTCAAGAAGCGCCTTGACGGAAAGTCCGCGGCGCTCCACGATTTTCGCGGTCTCGTCGATCTCTGCGAGCAGTTCGAGGAGCTTGCGCGCCTGGTCGTTGTCGAGCGCCTCGCCGTTCGCGCGCTTCACGGTCATGTCGTCAAGCCCGAGGAAAAGCAGACGCGAGGTCATCTCGCCGTCGGTGAGCACGTATTCGACTTTCTTCTTGCGCTCCACCTTGTAGAGCGGCGGCTGGGCGAGATAGACGTAGCCCTTCTCTATCAGCTCCGGCATCTTGCGGTAGAAGAACGTGAGGAGCAGCGTGCGGATGTGGGCGCCGTCAACATCGGCATCGGTCATGATCACGATCTTGTGGTAACGCGCCTTCGAGACGTCCCACTCCTCCGCGAAGCCGCAGCCTATCGCGGTGATGAGCGTACGTATCTCGTTGTTCGCCAGCATACGGTCGATGCGCGCCTTTTCGACGTTTATCACCTTGCCGCGCAGCGGCAGGATGGCCTGCGTTTTGCGGTCGCGGCCTACTTGCGCGGAGCCGCCTGCGGAGTCGCCCTCCACGAGGAACAGCTCCGTCTTCGACGGATCGCGTTCGGAGCAGTCGCGTAGCTTGCCGGGGAGCGAAAGGCCGTCCATCACGCCCTTGCGCACGGTCTCGCGCGCCTTGCGCGCGGCCTCGCGGGCGCGGAACGCCATCATGATCTTGTTGACGACGGTCTCCGCGACGGCGGGATTCTCCTCGAAGAACGTCATGAGCTTGTCGCTCACGATCGAATCGACGATGCCCTGCACTTCGCCGTTGCCGAGCTTCGTCTTGGTCTGTCCCTCGAACTGCGGCTGCGGTACCTTCACGCTCACGATCACCGTGAGGCCCTCGCGCATGTCGTCGCCCGTGACGGCGTCCTTCTCCTTGATGCCGTTCTTCATTGCGCGTCCATACTTGTTGATGGTGCGCGTCAAGGCGGCGCGGAAGCCGGAGAGGTGCGTGCCACCCTCGATGGTGTGGATGTTGTTGCAGTAGGTCTGCTCGATGGTGGAGTAGGTATCCGTGTACTGCATGGACACCTCGGCCTGCACCATGCCCGTCACGCCCTGCGCCTCGCCCTCGAAATGGATAACGGGCGTGAGCGCCTTCTTGTTGGAGTTGAGGTACAGCGTGAACTCGTCGATGCCGCCCTCGTAGTGGAACGTCTCCTCGTGGTGCCCTTCGCCCTCGTTGTCCTTGAAGTGTATCTTCACGCCCTTGTTGAGGAACGCGAGCTCGCGCAGGCGGTTGCAGAGGATCTCCCACTTGAACGCATGGCAGCTGAAGATAGAGTGGTCGGGGAAGAACGTCACCTTCGTGCCGGTCTCGTCGCCGCATTCGCCCACCACCGTGAGCGGCTTCGTCACATGCCCGCGCGAGAACTCGATGTGGTGTATCTTGCCATCGCGCTTCACCTCCACCTTCATCCAGTCGGATAGCGCGTTCACGCACGAGACGCCAACGCCGTGCAAACCGCCGGACACCTTGTAGTTCGAACCGTCGAACTTTCCGCCGGCGTGCAGGATCGTAAGCACCACCTCGATGGCGGGACGGTGCTGCGTGGGGTGCATGTCCACCGGGATGCCGCGCCCGTTGTCCGTGACTGAAAGAGAGCCATCTGGGTTAATCTGCACGTCGATGAGCGAGCAGTACCCGGCGAGCGCCTCGTCGATAGAGTTGTCCACCACCTCATAGACAAGATGGTGGTAGCCGCGTTCGCCCGTATCGCCGATGTACATGGCCGGGCGCTTGCGCACGGCCTCCATGCCCTCCAGCACCTGGATGTTGGCGGCGTTGTAGTTGCCCGCCTCGGTTGCTGCGGCGGTTTCTTCATCGATTTGGTTCGTCTGTTCTTCAGCCATTTCTTTTCCTTTGGGAACTGGCGAGTATTATACCACATTTCGGGTGCGTACGCGATGGAAATCTCATGTGCAAGGGTATTCGGTTGGACGGATGAACACGTGGATGCGCCTAGTTCTCCGACGCTTTGTCGTAAATGGTTGCAAGAGCCTCGACGGCGCTTGCACACACCTTGCAGCCGCCGGGGAAACGCGTCTTGCCGTTGCCCCAGCCAAGGATGAACCCGCCGCGGGACGCAAAGCGCTCCACTATGCCGTGGGGAACCCGTTCAAGCTTGCCCTTCGCCGAATGCGGGAAGAGCAGCGCGTCAGCATGGTCGAGAAGTCCCCTGCGGATGTCCTCGTCGTTGACAGGGAATAGGTCGATGTCCTTGTTCGCGTCGATGGCGAGCATGGCTTTCGCCGTCTCGACGCCCATCGGATACACGCTGTAGTACGCAACGGTATAAGCGCGGCGGCTGCGCGGACGCACCGGCAGGGTTATGTCACGTCCGGTGATGAAGTGAAACCCTCCGCGCACCAGCACACGCGAATTCTCGAAGAACTCGGGATGGACGGACGTCACGAACACGCGCCCCTTGCCGAAAGTGCCGCCCACGATCGCGGCACGGCCGTACATCTCCGGTCCCTTGCCGTGTTTGCCGGAATCAGAACGGTTTACTCCGAACACCTTAAACGACGCTCCGGCCACGAGCTGTGTGCTTGGCTCAAGGATCGGGCCGTGGCTGTACTGTATGGAATAAAGCCCGGTTTTGAGTCCCGTCGCCGCAGCGCCGTCCTTGTTAAGCTCGATCGGCAGGAGGAAGCGTCCCTTGGAACCCGACCGGTAGAACGGCATAACGCCGATTCCGCGCGAAGGATCGGGTGCCTCCTCCATCATCAGACAACATCCCGCGCACGTGCCGAAGTACCCACCGCCGTTTTTGATGAAATCACGGAGACGTGCCACGCCGTTCGTCCCGAGGTCCTTCTTGATGTCGGGGGAGCTGCCGCCCGGCATCACGAACACGTCGAGTCCGTCCAGTCCTCCTGCACGTATCATCTCGGAATCTACGATCTTGAGTTCCAGTTCCGGCGACCGTTCGACAATCCGGAACCATTCCGTAGCACCGTTTCCGCTTATGCCGCGTCCGGCATAAACACCGGTCTTGATTTGCCCTACGGTGTTTGTCGGTTCAGCTCCGGCGCAGAATGTAGTTGCAAGAACCGCAAACGCCGCCAAAGCCATTTCCACTTTCATGTTCATTTTAACATACTCCTTATTTCCTAAACATCAAAACAGAATACAACATTTCCCGCCCCAAGTCAATTACAAAAGAAGTCCGGCAATCGTCTCAAAAAGCGAGGATTTTAGGTTTATCGCATTGGACACTTGCCTCCCACGCCGCCAAATGGTACAATATCCCCCACATGCAAGTGAATTACATAGTGGCTCTCGCCACGCTGCCCTTCCTGTTCGCCCTCTCGGCGTTCTTTTCGGGATCGGAGACTGTGCTGTTCTCGCTTTCCGGCGCACAGCGCGCGCGGATCAAGGCGCGCAGCGAGAAGGCAGACGCACTCATCGGACGGTGCCTCTCCGACCAGGCGGTGCTGTTCTCCACGCTGTTAATCGCCAACACGTTCGTGAACTTCCTCATATCGACGATCGGCTACCGTCTTTTCGCAGGCGCGATAGACGGCGGCGGCTGGCTCGCGATTCCAGTGATGACGCTCGGTCTGCTCGTATTCGGAGAGATTACGCCCAAGCGCCTCGCCCTCAAATACGCGGAACAGGTCGCCCCAACGTGCGCGCGCGTCCTCCTGTGGTGGCGCGCCCTTCTCTCTCCGCTCAACCACTTCCTGCGCTTCACGTCGCGTGCGTTCGCGCCGGCGCTCGCGCGGGAGAGACGCGCCCTTTCGGACGGCGAACTCGTGTCCGTGCTCGAGTCCGCCGCCGAACACGGCGAAGTGCCGATGGCGGCCGCTGAAATGGTCGAGGGCGTACTGCGGCTTTCGGAACTGTGCGCGAACGACGAAATGACGCCACGCGTCGATATCGAGGGCTACGACACTGACCGCGACGAAGCGTTCCGCACCGCCGCGTGCAAATCGGCGAAACACCGTTACCTGCCAGTGTACAACAGGACGCCCGACGCCATCGAGGGAATCATCGACGTGGAGACCGGCAAGATCGAGGACGCGCTCTTCGTGCCGGAGACCGTTACGCTGGACGACCTTCTCGTGACCTTCGCAAAGAGCCGCAAGCCACTGGCCATAGTCCTTGACGAGTACGGTGGAACCGCCGGAATAATCTCGCCAAACGACGTGCTTGAACTGATAGTGGGGCCTGGCGTGTTCTCCAATCCGAACCAGGAGCCAGCGATAGTGCGCAAGGGCGCAAACGTATGGGAAATCGACGCACGGGCGAGCCTCGACGAGATTAACCGCGAACTCGACCTGGAACTGGAGGCGGAGGACGCAGACCGGCTCTCCGGCTGGATACAGTTCCACGCCGAACGCATTCCGCACGTAGGGCAGGAGATCGAGGCGGACGGCTGCCGCGCAACGGTGTTAAAACGGCGCAAGCGGCGCGTGACGCAAGTGCGTCTCGAAGTGCTGAAACGCCCGGCAGCGGACACCGACGAGGAGCTGATAGCCGAAACGGACGACGCCGTAGAGAAGACGGAGGAGGATGACGCATGAACGTGCTGCTGCTAGCCATCTGCGCGTTGTTCGCACTCGCCGCGGCGGCGTTCTGCGCCGGAGCCGAAACCGCGTTCCTCTCCGTGAGCCGGGAACGTATCTTGCATCTCGCCCGCGAAGGCGGCAAAAAGGCGAAGGCAGTCCAGAAGGCGCTATCCTCGATGCCTCGCACCACGACCACGCTACTAATCGGCAACAACCTCGCAAGCGTGATCTACTCATCATCTACCGCCGCGCTCGCCAGTGCGCTTTTCGCCGACTACACCACGGCCAACGCCGTATGGAGCTTCGGCGCGGCGGTAACCCTGCTGTACGTTTCGGAGTTCATCCCAAAACTGCTCTGCGCGGCAAGACCGCTCAGACGCAGCCTAATGCTCGCCCCCGCATATCTTATGCTGGAGGCAGCCATACGTCCTCTGACTTACCTCGGCATGAAGTTCACGGACATCTTCGTGCCCAGGCGCGACCCGAAGTACAAGCTCACGGCGTCAGACCTCCTTCGCATCCTACAGGACCGCAAGGACGGCGTATGCCTCTCCGACATCGAAAGCGCGCTCGTCACGCGCATAATCGTCCTTCGCGTCAAGGGCAAGGCCATAACGCCGGAGGCGATCCTCTCCGCCCTCCGCGACGTGGATTAATAGCCATAGATAATTGCGGTGCCTTCTTGTTGTTATACGCTTGCTGTTTTTCGCCTTTCCCGAAAATCCGCATTGCACCATGAGGGGGATTTTAGCACCCATACACCATGAGGTTGTCATACTGGGGTACAGGAGTTTGCTGGACTGGGGTGCCGCTGCAACAAATAGGGGTATTTGTTGCAACAAGTAGGGCTATTTGTTGCCACAAATAGTGGTATTTGTTCCGACAAATAGGGGTATTTGTTCCGACAAATAGGGGTATTTGTTCCAACAAATAAGGGTATTTGTTCCAACAAATAGGGGTATTTGTTGCTGGCAGACCCAGTCTAGACGTCACTTGTACCCAGTCCAAGTGATTGTTACACCCAGACTATCAGTTTATTGATCCTAAGCTCCTGTTAAGGACACCCCCCTGAGCCGACATCTGCCTATAATATAAGGTATTGGAGAGGCTTTGTACTCGGCACGATCACTCGGTACACCATAATATGAAAAATCGCACTTGCACACTGCAAGTAGGATGTGATAGACTAATGGCGTTCTCCGCAAGGAGGGCAATCCATAGTTCGAGGAACAGACTAGGAGCGTCAAGCAACGTATGAACGTATGGAGGCCTACATCCCTCTGAATCCTCGAATGTAACAGAGGAAAATGAACCGCAGAACTGAAATGAGAAAAAAGGAAAAGCCATAGAACAGTGAAACGGTCATAGGTTGGGCACCGCCCAACCACGATCACACGCAAAGGTAGGGCGCGGCCTCTGGACGCGCCGCCACCCAAGCGGAGTGACAGGATGATTTAAAGTAATGCTGCAAAGCAGACATCACGAGAATGTGGTATAATAAGTCCGCAAGGAAAACAAGGCATGTCAAAAAACATGATAGACAAGATCGATTACACGGTGTACTGTGTGAATGAATTCGCACGGGCTAATTCGTTGTCGTATCTTGATGCCTTCGATTACCTTGACAAATATCAGGCAATCGACTACATCACCGACTTTTATGTCGAGAATTCGCAGCAGCCGATGAGTTTGATGTTACAGGACATGGCCGAATGTTGTCGTACAAGGGGAGGCACGCTGGTATGATTTACCTTTACCATGGTACGGATTTGGAGTTTGACGTACCAATTCCCGAAAAGGGCCGTAGAGGAACTGATTTCGGGCAGGGTTTCTATCTGACGCCGCATCTTGAGTCGGCGGTGAACATGGCACATCGCGTTGCGAGGCGCAAGAATTCGTTGGAATCGGTTGTGATGTGCTATTCCCTTGACGAGAATCAACTGGTGTCGGCAGGGCTGCGTATTCGCAGTTTCCTCAATATTGAGCCAAGCTGGCTGAGGTTTGTGGTTGCCAATCGATATTTCCAGCAAGACGCACCAGATCACAATCTTGATAAGCGTTGGGATGTGGTGCATGGCTTTATAGCCGATGACAGAATCGTACGGTTGTTAGATTCATTGGTGAAAGGATCGACTACAGAGGAAGAGGTGCTCAAGGCACTGCGTACGGCTCAATTCAAATCCGTTCAGTATTCGTTTCATTCTGTTGCGGCGGTTTCCCTGCTCAAGAAACTGGAGGTGAAACATGTCTGATATTCAGAAAGATCTGTTTGACATAGCTACAGGTAACCTCTGTGCATGGGTGGCGGAGAGAGAAAGTCTTGCTATTAAAGACGCAATGCGCGTCGTTTACTCGTCCAAGTTGTATGAGAAATTGCAAGACCCAGAAACGGGGCTTTATCGAGAAGGCCCGGCATACTTGTACGACATGCTTGCCGAGGAGCGAGGCATGTCGCGTTGATTTTTAAACCGCAGAACTGAAATGAGAAAGGAAAAGCCATAGAACAGTGAAACGGTCATTATGCGGGAAACCGCCATGGTCACACGCAAGGTAGGGCGCGGCCTCTGGACGCGCCGCAACGGGAGGGCGAGCGTCCACGCGAGCCGCCGCCCCAAGCTGAGTGACAGGAGAATTTAAAGCAATGCTGTAAAGCAACAACCAGAATGTGCTATAATAATTCCATGCGAATCTATCTCGATAACTGCTGCTACAATCGTCCATTTGACGATCAAAGCCAACTCAAGGTGCTCCTTGAGTCGCTGGCGAAGCTGTCGATTCAGCAAAAAATGCGTGACGGTGAGCTTGAATATGTTTGGTCAACGGTATTGGACTTTGAGATAGGCAAGAGCGGGTTCATTGATCGGACGAGGCAGATTCTCCCATGGGCAAATGGTGCCGTAAAGAGGGTACTTGTCAATGATTCCATTCGGACCCGCGCAAAAGATTTTGAGTCTGTAGGCGTGAAGCCTGTGGATGCACTTCATGTCGCCTGTGCCGAATCGGCTGGCTGTGATTGGTTCTTCACGACCGACAATGGTCTTATCAAGAAAGCCAAGGCGCATACATCCATGCGCGTTGCAAATCCTGTTGAATTTTTTGGAGGACACTGACATGGCAATGACAGACAGCGAGCTCAAGAGCAAATGTTTCACCATCCTTGCCGAGCAGGTTGGAAGCGTCGAAATGGAACGGTTCATTATGTTGTTGAACCGCGACACCTTTGACTATACGGAATGGAGAAAGCTTAATCTGTTTCAGGGCGAGACTGTCGATTCCCTTTGCGACCAGATCGAGCAGTATCAGACGCAGCATGCCGAGTTAGGTCGTACTCCCGCAACGGTCTGAAACCAATTTCCCAACCGCAAACTGAAATGAGAAAGGAAATAGAACAGTGAAACGATAGAGGCGGGTGCCGCAAAGGCCCGCCACTGGGCTGAAGTTTTGGTAGGGCGCGATCACCGAGCGCGCCGCAACGGGAGGGCGAGCGTCCCCGCGAGCCGCCGCCCAAGCGGAGTGACAAGATGATTTAAAGCAACGCTGCAAAGCAGACATCACGAAAATATGATAAAATAACCACTTGTCTTGGCAAAGGAAGGTGAAGAAATGGCAGAAGAGTCTAAACAAGAGAAGAAAAAGGTGTACGTTGAGACCACGGTCGTCAGCGATGCCACCGCTTTGCCGTCAAAGGATGTAGTCCTTGCTGGCAGGCAATTCGTATCTCGCGAATGGCTTGAGTCCGCGAAGATAAAATATGAGCTTTATTCATCGTTTCTTGTGCGTCGCGAATCGCTCAAGGGAGATCCTGATGCCGCCGCACGTCGCATGGCAGCTTTAACAAATTTCCGAGAGCTTCAAGCGGACGAACAAGCACAACGACTCGCTATAAAGTTGTTGGACGGCAAAGCTGTTCCAAAGGAATTTCCCGATGATGCGCTTCATATCGCAACGGCGGCATTAAACGAAATGGATTATCTTGTTTCGTGGAACTTTAGGCACATCACCAACGCTCAGACAATTCCAATTGTAAAACGGATTTGCGAGGAGAACGGCTACAAATGTCCCGAAATCTGCACTCCGCAGATGTTGCAGGAAGGAGATGAGCCATGATGTATGACGAGTCACTTGAAGAGATCTGGCGGATCAAACGAGAGATTGCTGCCGAATATCCAACCCTTGAAGATTATTTCAAGGGGATGATGGATTATCAGGAAGAATTAAGGAGGCAGGGGGTGAAATTCGTTTCACTTCCGCCACGCAAGCCAGAACCAGCAATGGCCTGAAACCAATTTCCAACCGCAGAACTGAAATGAGAAAGGAACATCCATAGAACAGTGAAACGGTCATAGGCGGGAAACCGCCATGGTCACACGCAAAGGTATGGCGCGGCCTCTGGACGCGCCGCAAAGGTAGGGCGCGATCACCGAGTGCGCCGCCGCCCAAGCGGAGTGACAAGATAATTTAAAGCAATGCTGCAAAGCAGTCGTCGAAGGAAACGTTCGAAATTTTCACGAAAGACGACACCTTGCAGAGGAAACGCATCATGCGTTCGCCTCTCTTCGTGTTTCTTTCAGGGCAATTCGAACGGCCTCCTTCGAGATACGAAGAGAGGTTTTCATTTATCCTCGATTCGTGTCCGACCGCTACGTGGCAACACGGTGTGGAGATTAGCCCGACTTTAAGCCGTGAAACGAGAGCGAGGGCATGGAGAAAAAGAATGAACTTTGAATTCAAATGTCCACAATGCGGACAAATGGTGGAAGCGGACGAGTCCTATCGAGGACAAGTCGCTGAGTGTCCATACTGTGGCAAAGGGATTGTTATCCCTCGCCAAAATCCGCGAACTGGAACTTTGCGCAATGACAGCACAAAAAAAGACAGAGCAAAGGACTCGCACACAATTAACAATGGTCAAAAGCAACGCGCTACGGGGTTTTGTAGCAACTGCGGAAATAAGTTGAACGATGGCGAGAATTTCTGTGGCAAGTGTGGAACTCCCAGAAGTACAGCGGGTAGTCCCGCCCTATACTCAAAAGAGACCGAGACGAAGGAGAATGTATTTTCATCTTTCCTCAAAAAGAAAGGGACTATAAGTGGAGTCTGTACGGCCATTTTTATCGGAGTAATTGTTTTCTTCTGTATTCCCAATTCGCGGGAAACGATTTCTGATTCGCGGGAAACGCTTCCTGATTCGCAGGAAACGTTGGAAAAACAGATTTCTATGACGGTAATGAAAATGTTGACCGAAAATGCAGGTTTTTCATCTTTCTTTGCAATAGAAAAAGCGGGAGACTGTATTTTGATCAACACGGAGAAAAATGCCTACTCTGGAAGTGTTGACGTGTACTGCCGATGGCGAGACGACTCACAGAAGGAGAGAATGCAACAAATCCTTCTCTCATTCTCACCGTCTTCTAACGCAGGTGGTATTGAAATTTTCACACGGCAGCTTGGTGAAACACAGAAGTTCAAGTTCGATGTTAGAGTGATGACTGACGGGGCCCGATACAGTGTTACGTGTCGAGGTGCGGTAAAACAAGAGACCCAAGCCCACGAATTGGTCTTGGGAATGGTGTTGACGTCGGAGCTAAGGCTGGATGAACATGAGCCTCCAAAGGTTGTTACGCATCAGTCTAAAAGCAATGATAATGTGAATATGGATAGTCCAAAAGAACGTCAACTACACAACCAGCATCTGAATGAGAACGAACAAGTATCGGTTCATGAATCTTCTGAACACAAATCCGAAAATGTCGAGGCTCGTTCTATGAATACAGGGAAAACTATTTCACCGACTGTAATAAAGAATTCAGCAGGAGAGTATGACTGGCAAAGTATGTTTCAACGGGAATGGCCTAGGGCTTTTTTAGAGATACAGAAAACTTTTTTCGTATTTGGTGGATTCCAGTTGGCACAACCTCCTATTGACGGTCTTGCGCTTAGTAAAGACTCTAGTCGTCCGTATATAGAAAGTCCGTTTATGGTACAAAAAGACGTTCCACTTCAGAAACAATATCGTCACTTCCAAAAAGCAGATTTGACTTTTTTTCATGGTGTATTGATTGGATTTACATTGAAAGCACATTTTGCCAAAAAGTATTCCAAGGCATCGGTTGACCGTGAGTGCAAGACACTTCAAGATGACGTTGTTGAGAATCTTAAATGTTTGGATAAGCCAGTTCTTGGGATTAGCCCAGAAAGTACGTTTGAAAGGAATTATTCGGAGAATGCTGAATGGAAAATAAAATATGGGCAATATCCTAATCCAAGTAAATGTGAAATCATTGGATATATATATACGATCCTTAGTTTTAGGCAAGACAATGATGGCTATGATCTGACTTTGTCTGTAGATGCTGGGCCTCATACCAGACCAGGTGATGGTCTATATACGTTTATGGCATTGGTAATGGAAAAGGCTGACTACGAGGCGGGTGAAGATCTTGAAGGCTCAGACAAGAAACAGCAATCCAGTGATGCCAGCACGAAGGAACATCAGCACCGTAATCGAACTCCTGAATCTGTTGACAGTAAAGCAGAAGAC
>Ga0310694_10002214_pt1 | contig 20402 bp, 22 predicted proteins | sample 174DNAGHGhighgp2_FD_203884 | JGI IMG/M metagenome (GOLD analysis project Ga0310694, IMG submission 203884) | Sheep rumen microbial communities from Palmerston North, Manawatu-Wanganui, New Zealand - 1742 DNA GHGhigh gp2 (v2) (version 2) | ecosystem: Host-associated > Mammals > Digestive system... | reverse complement strand
ATGTATTGTTCCATTCAACTCTCCAAATCAACCACCCTCATAAACATCTGTCGATACGCCTCCACCTTCTTGTCGAAAGCCAACGGGTAAGCCCTCGACGACGACGGAAGACGATAGAGACAGATAGCCTCGCCACGACCGTTGCGGCAAGAAATCTCCACCCACGCATTGACCTTAGGAATATCACTGATACCCAGCGATGCACAGATGGTTTCAGTAGCCTTCTCGCCCGTAGTGACAATGGCGTGCAGCATCGGCAACCGCCCTATCAGACCCACAATGTCCGTCGGCTCCACCACCTCCAGAAACTTGTCCGACGCGTTGTCCTGCAAGCGCCGCACAGCCGTTGCCGTGTCGTAGAACGCAAGCCCTTTCTCCCTGCAGAATGCCACAATCTCATCAATCTTGAAACGTCTCGCCTCAAGATCCACAAAGCGCTCCCTGTCGCCGTAAAACACCTGACCCTCAATGCGCCAGTGGTCATTGATAAAGTTAGGGTAGTAGAAGTCCATGCACCACCGCTTCCTCTGTGGTGGGAAACTGCCCAGAAACAGCACCCGCGCCCCTTCCGGCAGAAACGGCCTCAGCGGATGGTACTCAATACCGCCCTTGCTCCGCGCAATATTTTCTGTATTTAGATATGATGTCATTCCATTCACTCGCATCACTTTGCAATTCGTCAGATTCTCCGTCGGTTACAAACATCACGCATTAACGTTCTACGATTATTCATACTGATTCTTATGCCGATATCGCTCTCCCATCTCCAGCAACTGTTTGAACCGTTCCACCCTGTCCTCCTTCAATCCGCCGGAGTTCACCAGTTTCTGCTGCTGTTTCCACCAGTTGCGCATACCACGCTCCGCGTCAGCATACTTCGACGGACGCCGTTCGTGGGTCTTCATAAAGTCCATAATCTCCTGCCATTTAGACAGCCACCTTTCATCCTGTGTCATAGCTCAAATTATACTGTTTCCCAAATCCTAATATAAACTGTTTACATGTAATATAACGGTTCAACCACAAAACTATTGCCCCACACCTTATGCAGTTCCATTTTTTACGCTCTTATCTTTTGTCAAAAACAAAGCATAAACCCAAATCGGTCATTAGGATTAATCAGCAGCGATAAAAATGTCGTTTTCTAATGACCGTCATTAGGGGGAAATCGTTCTATACTCCTGTTTGACAAATTATTGCTATATTTGCAAATTCAAAAACAAGGCCAAATGTTCAAAGATATAGACATAAAGTTTGTGGATAAGGAGATTACGCCGTTTGGAGGACTGTCATTATTCCTGAAGATGGTGGAGCGGTGCGGTTTCGAAGAGGTGCTGAGGGAGTGCGGACTGCCAGAGCAGGGGTCGAACCATGGGTACAAGCCGAGGCAGCTGATTATGGGCCTGTTTGCTGGGGTGTGGTGCGAGCAAATTCGGGCACCTGGATTTGGTGCGCTACGACCGTGTGTTGAGCAAGATGATAGGGTGGAATATCAGTGCGGGGCACCGCGCATACCAGCGCTACCTGAACAAGTTCACGCAGGCCACGAACCAGAATGTTTTTGGCCGGCTGTACCTCTGGTTTTTCAGCCAGCTGATCTTTGACAACTACACGCTTGACTTCGACTCCACGGTGATGGTGCGCGAGGGGGAACAGGAGGGTGCGGCAAAGGGCTACAATCCAAAGCGCCCCGGCCGCAACTCCCACCACCCGATACTGGCCTTTGTGTCGGACATCAGGATGATTGCCAACTACTGGCTGTGGCCGGACAACACATCCGCGTCGGCCAACTACCTTGCGTTCCTCGAAGACACGCTGGAGAACCTGCAAGGCAAGACCGTCGGGCTGATACGGATGGACAGCGGATTCTTTGCCAAAGAGATACTGGACTACCTGGAATCAAGGGAGTTGCGGTATATTGTGGCCTGCAAATTCACTTGGCCTATCATGCGGGAACTGGTACGCGGACGGGTATGGACGGAAATCGACGACGGGATTGAGATGGCCGAGACAACATACCAGACGCAGAGCTGGGAATATCCTAGGCGTATCGTTATGGTGCGACAGGAAGTGGAGAAACGTCCGAAAACGGCCGGCAAGCAGGTGAAACAGCTCTGCCTGTTCGAGGACCAGTCGGAGTATGGAAAGTACCACTACAGCTGTTTTGTGACCAACCTTGATCTGCCGATGAAAGTGGTGTACGACACCTACCGTGGCCGTGCCGATTCCGAGAACCGCATCAAGGAGCTGAAGGCCGACTTCGCGGTGGACAGCTTTGTCACGCACAATTTCTGGGCTTCGGAGGCCTGCGGCAGTTTCATTGTCCTAGCATACAACTTCTTCTCCCTCTTCCGGCATGCACTGGTCAACTCACCCAAGAAGAGCTTTCTGAAAACAATACGCTATGAATTCATCGCAACTCCGGCATATTTCTCCAAATCAAAAGACAAACACATCCTTTATCTTGCCCGATCCCTGAAAACACGCTCCGCATTCCAAGGCGTTTGGAACTCTCTCGACCACTTTTCTCTACCCTACCGTGTCTAATGACCGATTTGGGTTTAAGAGTTGCAAAGCTGTAATGACGATACCCATTATGAAAAAAGCGAACTGCTGTACAGCAGTTCGCTTTTTTTTCATGAGAGAGTACTTCAACATGCGAGGTATAGACTCGATACTCTCAATTGACTTGCTCGAGCCATTCATACAGGCATCAACCAGTATATCGCAAAGATGCACGGGAAAACCTACCAGAAAATGAAGGTATTTACAGTCATTTGATGCTTCTTATTTTACAATTGCCCCCTTTATTGTCTCCACAATATACCGCACATCGTCGTCGCTCACATACGTACCGGCGGGAAGGCACATGCCGATCTTGAATAATGCCTCGCTCACGCCGTTGACAAATGCCGGGGCATTCTTATACACTGGCTGCTTGTGCATGGGTTTCCACAGCGGACGGGCCTCAATCTGTGCTTGGTCCATAATAACACGCAGTGCCTCCACGTTGGCATTAGGCTCGCAGTCGGTGTGGGCACTCTCAGCGGCATGGATGACACCCGCGGCGCCGCCCACAGCACCTGTCACGATGGTCTTGTAGGCGTTCTCCTGACCTTTGATGCGCACCTCGGGGTCGATGGTCATGGTGCAAAGCCAGAAGTTGGAATCATAGCGGCTGTCCGGATTGCCGTGTACCTTGATGCCCTGTACATCCTTCAGCAGCTCTTCATACAGAGCCTGTACGTATTTGTGGTGGGCGATATGGTCATTCACCACCGTCATCTGTCCACGGCCTATGCCGGCGCAGATGTTACTCATGCGGTAGTTGAAGCCTATCTTCTCGTGCTGGTAGTATGGATAGCTTTCACGATACTGAGTGGCGTACATCATAATCTCACGCAACTCCTCCTCATTGACGGTGATAAGTGCGCCACCGCCGCTGGTGGTAATCATCTTGTTGCCGTTGAACGACAGCACGCCGCTCTTGCCGAAGGTGCCCAGCACCTGCCCGTTCCAGCGGCTGCCGAAACCCTCAGCGGCATCCTCGATGACGGGGATGTCGTAGCGGTTGGCAATCTCCATAATGCGGTCAATCTGGTACGGCATACCGTACAGAGCCACAGGGATGATAGCCGCAGGCTTCTTGCCCGTCTTGGCAATGCGGTCCTTGATGGCCTCCTCCATCAGTTCGGGGTCCATGTTCCACGAATCCTTCTCCGAATCCACAAAGATAGGTGTGTCCCCGAGGTAAGTGATTGGGTGCGACGAAGCACAGAACGTAAAACTCTGCACAATCACCTCATCTCCCGCCTTCACTCCGGCAGCAATCAGCGCCAGGTGCACCGTTGCGGTGCCGGAGGAGAGTGCCACCACACGCTTCGAAAGCTTTTCGTTATGGTTATCGTTTTGGTTCACGAACTCTTCGAGGTCGTGTTCAAACCCATTGACGTTGGGGCCCATGGGCACCACCCAGTTAGTATCAAAAGCCTCTTTGATATACTTTTATTCCATTCCGTCCTCGCTCATGTGAGCCAAGCAGAGGTATATACGTTTTCTTTCAGACATATATGTTAGTTTATTTGATTAATTCAACTTATCTCAAATCATCTAATTATTCTTAGATAACCAAACAATATCTATAGATTATTAGATATTTTTCTATTATCGAATTTCTACAACCTTTGTTTGTTCATACCGTCCCCATCGCACTGACAAACGAGAGAATAAATATGTAAACCGATGATTTCCTGGCTTAGAGCAGGTATCTATTTCCCATCCACGTTCTAGTCCCTTAAGCACCCGATGGGCACCACATAAACCCCATCCTCACTACGGTAGGCATATTGACCAACGCCTATCAGCACCATCTTGAACGAAGGCGCTTTCATCCTCGTGGTATCTATCTTTTCTGCCAGAGATTTCAAATTTGAAGCACCTTCTTCAATCAAGCCTTCTCCTCCTAACTTTATTTCTATCAATCCATAGGTTCCATTACGTCTATGTAGCACGGCATCGCACTCCAGCCCATTCTTATCCCTATAGTGATACAGTTCTCCGTCCAACGGGCCTGCGAACACACGCAAATCTCTCACTGCCATAGTCTCGAAGAACAGTCCGAACGTATTCAAGTCGTTCAGAAAAACATTCGGTCCAACACCCAGCGCGGCCACGCCTATCGAAGGGTCTGTAAAATAACGCGTATCACTCGTCCTTACCGATGTTTTACTGCGCAGATTCGGATTCCAAGCTCTCATATCATCCACCACAAAGATCTTCTTCAGGGCTTTTACATACGAGGCCACAGTATCATCATTCAGCGAAGAGTTGTCGTTAGTCTTCATATCCGCGCAAATCACACTGTAGTTCACAGCAGCACCTTGGTGTCTGGCGTATGAACGCATCAGCAATTTCACCCTCTCAGGGTCACGATCCACACCGTCTGCCCTTTGAATATCATAATGGACCACCGAATCAAAATAGTCCCTTGCCTGATCCAACGCCACGGCGCCATCCAGCATCGAGGCCTGCGGCCATCCGCCACGACAAGTGAGATAGGCCAGCTGCTCAATATCCAGTTTGTTCTCCGCAAAAAACTCTTTTGGTTCATCAAACAGACTCCCCAAACTAATAGCGCCACTCGATTCTCCCGACTCCCATAGGCTCATAGTCCTCATCATCAATCGTCCAATGCGCCCGGTTCCTGTGTGTTCTATTTCGTCTGAATCCACAGGTACGGCAGACCCTGTCAGTATAAACTGTCCCATCAAACTTCTGTTGTCAACCTCAGAACGGACACTGTCCCATAGTATGGGAATAGTCTGCCATTCATCTATCAGACGTGGAGTTTCTCCACGAAGCAACAATGCAGGATTCATTTCAGCCAATTGTCTGCTTGAGCGTAGCACACTCGTCTCGCCAAGTTTCAGTATGCTTTTGGCTAAACGAGACGCTGTGGTTGTCTTTCCGCACCACTTGGCACCTTCCACTAGCACTGCCCCTTTGCCCAACAACTTACGCTCAAGCAAAGCATCAACCACTCTATGTTTGTAATTTCCTCCCATACAATAAATTACACCTTTATATTCGGTGGGTTAGCGCAATTCCGTTCGGGAATTTGGCGCAATTCCGTTCGGGAGTTTGTCTGCAAAATTAACGATTCTCCATGTATTTTATTGCATTCCTTATCAATTATTACTCTATATCAACTATTTTGCTACGGATTTCACAGGTTCCGCAAGTCTCATCCGTAAAACATCGTCTTTAAACGTTAAACAGCACCTGATTCATCATTCAAAAACTCATCCAGGTAATCCTTCACGGACTTGCTATTGGGATCTCTTAATGTCTGGAAATAGTCGAACAAAGGACAAATAACATCCAAAATATGGAATCCATACACTCCGACCATCGGAACACCTTGGTCTATTTCAAAAACTTTCGATGGGGAAGTCGGCACAGGATATCTGGACGCCCACCTTATCACATCCGTCAGATGATTAAGTACATTCTTCAGTAACATTCTGTCAAAGTCATACTTAAACAGATTTAGATTTCGGTTCAAGACCCCAGCGCGATTGGCAAGCGAATATAAATCATGGTTTTTACTTGCCTTCCCACCAATGTCTTTCAAAACAATATCATCACCCGACATTTCCAAATTAATGAGTTCTGGGTAATTCTTGACAATTACACCCTTCAACCCATTTTCTATTCCAATACCGTAATGATACAGTGCATTCCCCCACAAAGAAACAAAATCCATCAATTTCGATTCATCCTCTTTCAAAGACACCACAAAATCCTCACTCATAATGACATCAACTAATATTTTATCCGCCACCATCTTTTGGGCGAACGCCTGCTCAAACCAAGCTTCCGAATTTCTTAGAATCTTTAGGTAACTGTCGTTATCCATATCATTTGGAGAGAATTATGATAGATTGGATAAAATTTACTTTTTATTATCGATAAAAGATTTTATATCTTTAACAAGTTTACTCAATGTGCGATGCACTTCACCCTTGGTCATCTCTATCAGGGTTTTGTCAGGGCCATTGGGAGCCTGATAATCCAAAAGCCCGCTCTCCTCTATCGTCTCACATGGGCTAACCATCACGGGCATTATCTTCACACCCTTCTTCTCTGCATTCTCAAGCAACGGCTGCAATTCATTTTTAACGATAAAGTCCGAAGCCACGAAATAGGGAGAAATCAACAGTACCGCTATTGTGGCATTATTCAGTGCGTTGGATATCTTCTCTCTCCACTTGTCGCTTGTCCTCAACTTCTGGTCATCCCACTCCTCGATGCCATAAAATCTTTCCAGTGGTTTAATGTGAACCTTAACCTCTTCAAGCCATTCGGCATCTATATGCGAGTAACTGATAAATATTCTATGTCTCTTCTCCATATCTCTGATTTCCTGTTTTGTTTCTGGCAACAATACCTTAACATCCATCTTTTCTGACCCTGGTTCAATCCTTACCTGTGCATCATTTTTATCTGCAACCACCTCACACAAAATCCGAAGTTTCTCTATTTCTTCAGATTCCAGCGGATTCTTTCCAACTATTATTTTCTTCAACCCTGATTCAAACACCTGTTTCGGAAACTTCGTTATCTTGTTCCCATACACATTCAGTGTCCTTAGTTTCGGCAGATGGAACACTGCACTTTGCAGCACCTTAATCTCATTATTCGCCAAGTCAAGCACTTGTAGCTTCTTCAATGTCAGTATCTCTCTCGGTATTGACTTAATCTTGTTATTGCTGAGAACCAACTTGGTAAGATTGGGATAATCGAAAATGTTTTCAGGAAAAGACGTAAGTCCACGGCCAGAAAGATTCAGTTTTGTGACCTGTTTTTTTGTTTTTCCCTTAATATTTATCTCGTATTTCATTTTTTATTCGTACTTTTGCACCGCCATTTCGGTCGTCGGACTATGGAGGTAGCGACGTTAAACAAGTGGGTGTTCAGTCCAAATTCCCGCAGGGGAAGGTGTACTGGTTCAAACTGGCAAGGAGGCCTATTTACGGGAAAAACCCGTTTTGCCTAGTTGCAGAGAAACAACAGGCGGTAGGAATCCGACCCAGTCATCTACGCTCCGGCACCTCTCTACACGCTGCACTAGTGCAAAGACTTCTGCTCTTTCTCTGCGACGGCAGTAGTCATGGAAGTCTTACTGCAATCTGGCCGCCTTTCGGGGCGGCTTTATTCATGTTTGCCATTCTCTTCAACATCTTTTCTGTTTCTCAGCGCATTCATAGTCCTTTCCAGATGGCGTTTAGCAGCCTCCATATCCTGCACCAATGGAGATGGTAAAATCTCATCATGATGATCAACGCCAATCACATCTTCAATCACTTCATCTTGGGTGAAAATATGAACACTCATCCCAACTATATCTCTCGTTCTCTGCACATCATCTTCCGATTCTACAATAATATAATGGATATCTTCGTATTGGAAATCGACGCCTATATCAAGTAAAGAACTGTCATTGTGGTTTGCTTTGTATTCTTTATATCCGTCTTCTGTCAAAAATGGTAAGACCTCGGCTTCGTCTGTTTCTGTGATATAAGGTACGACACGCCACTCCCGCTCGTCGTAAAAGCGATATTCCTTAAATGTCTTCGTTTTCGTGATTAATGGAGCCTTTACAAATTTCATATTTGCAAACAGAAACAATGATAGGCCGAAGTATTTTTTTGAGTCAGTTCTAATTGCCTCTTTTAGTAGATTGTTTAATTGCGACAAGACGCGGGATCCCAAACTGCAATAGCACACAGGAGAAAAGCCAACCTTCACACCCCACTCCTGCTTGAAGCCAATACAAAAATCGCCATAAGCCCATTTATTATTGCCGATTTCCGAGAACGGGTAGTCACTCACACTTATCATAGGAAATGCTATGGGGAACAATTTGAATTCCGGAACAATTCTTTCTTGACAATATGAATAGCGGAGTCTCTTGGACTTCAAAATACCATAGAATCCATCTCTATTTGTCTGATGCCAAAGAATATTCGAACTTAATCCCATACTTCAAATATCATTAATTTCTTAATACCTTAGAATCGTTTACACTTGCCATTCTTTTTATTACCTCTTCTACCCCCGCACTCAGTGCCCTGATGGCTGAAAGAAAATGAATGTTGTCATTTCCATCTTCTTTCGCCGATGCCAACACATCCCCTTGTCCATTCTCCGAGAAATGCTCATATTGCGAGAAGTACTTGTAGTAATGATATAATCGTGTCGTCACCACTTCCAACTCAGGAATATTCACCAGAAACTCTACCATCTCTTTGGTCGCAATGCTCTTCGTCTTCGAGAATCCAGCCTCTTTTAATTGCGTTTTTGATTGCTTAGTCAAAGTCAACCTTTCCATATTCTCGTCAAAAGTCAGTAATCCAAGAAAATGATCTTCCATCGTCAACTCCCAGAAATGGTCAATCAGTTCATCGTCAAACTCCTTCGCGATGCTTCTCACTTGGTCTCTGTAGACCTCTTTTCGTTCAAGCATGGAATTGGCATACTCAATAGTCCTCATTTCAAGCTCCGCAATCGCACGCTTCGCATCTACACGCTGTATATAAAGAGCGAACAAGCAATCTGTATAGCAGCAACGTAAAACGATTCCTATCGAAAGTTGGAAGAAAGACAACTTACCATTCTTTAGAGCGGCCACAGTTAAAAGCAAAGCCGAGTAAAGGTTTGAGAAGATACGGAACATCAATAGCAACGTAACCTTTTCGACCCGGTCCGGTTCCCCTTGTGGTTGCATCGTTACAGAACTCCGAATTCTTTTCAGCAGCGCCACTTCCTCTGCATATAGTTCATTTATCTCATCCAAATCCATTAGAATTATCTCGCCAGTCAGTAAATGCTCTTGTGTAATGACAGGATACACATATCTAGGAAAAACTTCTAGGATACATCTTCTTGAACAATTCGTTGATGTACACCGACTCTCTCTCCGTATATGCAAACGGCAACTTGTCCACAAAAGTACATCCTGCCTGCGCCATCACCGAATGGGCTTCTTCAATGCCCGAAAACAGACCTTTGCATGTCTCAAAAGCCCTTCGCAGTCCTTCCTCACTGTAGATTCTATACTTCCGCATATTCCTCACCTTTTCTGACATCGGGTCGTAAGGAAACAAGTCATAGCCTCCATGCGTCATCTCCCAGATCCTCATTGATACCCGAGGAGTTTGCCAGAATCGAAACAGATGGGCATCCGAATAGCAATTCAGGTCCCGGTGACGTTCATCCATCTCCATTCCGAATCCACGCTGTTCTCCCGGTCTGCGTAAAGCCTCCATGCCGATGGGCCAGATGGGGGCGTCGTACCCGAAATTCAGGAAGGCCCCCGTAGGGAAAAAATAAATCACACCTAACGACACCGTATGCACGATCGGACGATACACATCCATCAATGAATCATAGGTAGTCGTGGCAAAGAAAGCAGCCACCAAGAAGCTATTTGTCAGGTCAAGTATGTTTGTCTCAATCCCATAGTGCTGGGCCAATCCATTGTAGTTCACCTCCAGCCCGACTTCCTCCATCTCCCTTATTTCCAGATTCGACTGAAGAATTTGCCTGAAATCCTCCAGCTGCACCTGCCGCTCCAGTGTTTCCAGGGCCGACCATTCCCTTCGGAAAAGAGAGGGAAGACATCGTTCGTGAAACGAATTTTCTCCCCTGAACAATGGAGACATCGGCATTGGAGCTGCCGCCATGCGGTTCCCATACAGCGTCATCACCTCAAACTGCGGTGGCGTATGGAACCCGAAACTCCATCCTTTCTCTTTGGTCAAATAATTATATACAGAAAAGACATCGGGGAAAATTTCGTTGTTTATATTCATTGGCCAGCCTTCTTCCTAAAAAAATGCTCTCCTTTCTTGCACTCTGAGGCATGCTAGATTTTTACTTATGCTACATTTAGATAACGATTCCTGAGGGATTATATTGTGTTTATTGGTGTATAGTCAGTGTATGAAAGTTCCTGTCCCCCTGATTCTATAGCCAATATTTGTTTATTTATACAGCTTGCCCCCTTTTCTGTTGAAATAGGGGCATTTTATGCAACTTGCTGGAAATGAAGCTTGGGACAGGTACCTGTCCCCTGTCCCCTTCCGAGCAAAAAGCCCAAACACCTTTTAGGATTGACATCAACTTTTCACTCTTCATTATTCACTCTTACCTGTGAAGCTAAATAGTTTCCCCAGCATACTGCATATTCTTTCCCAGTACAGTACAGAATATCATCTGTATATCCTTGATGAAAGAATAATGCCTGTAGTAATAGCAGTTCAGTCTGACCTTATCAGGATAAATCACGTTGTCGTTATACTCTACTGCTATTTCTTGCATAGGACGAGTATCACCATCCTTCTGCTTCTTAGCCACATACTCAGAAATCATCTCATCTTCCAGACGATATTTCAGCGTTGCCGGTCCCGTAATCCCCGGTCTCAACTTCAGCACATCTCTGTCATCCCCTTGCAACTTATCCGCATACCCAGGCACGTCTGGACGCGGGCCAACAAAGCTCATATTGCCAATGAGCACATCCAACAGCCCGGGCAGCTCATCCAGCTTGTAATGGCGCAACTTAGCTCCAAGTGGAGTGATGCGGCTGTCTCCAGCAACAGAAACTGTGCTGCCATTGTGCTTCACCGTCATTGTGCGGAACTTATGGCACTTAAACAGATTCCCGTTTAGGCCAACACGCTTCTGCACAAAGAACGCAGGACCTCCAGGCATCTTTAACTTAACCAGAATAGCAACAATAACAAGAACTGGCCATAATACAGCCAGTCCTAAAAATGCCACTATCCTGTCAAATAGCCACTTTAGTATCATACGATTGCCGCCTTAATGGTATCTACAATATACCGCACGTCTTCATCTGAAACATACGGTCCAGCAGGTAGGCACATTCCCACCTTAAACAACGCTTCGCTGACGCCATTCACGTATGCAGGCGCATCCTTATAGCACGGCTGCTTGTGCATTGGTTTCCACAGCGGACGGGCCTCAATCTGTGCCTGATCCATCAGCACACGCAGAGCCTCCACATTGGCGTTAGGCTCACAGTCTGTATGTGCACTGGTTGCAGCATGAATCACACCGGCAGCACCACCCACGGCACCCGTCACGATGGTCTTGTATGCATTCTCCTGCCCCTTAATCTTCAGGTTCTCATCCAGCGTGATGGTACACAGCCAGAAGTTGGAGTCATAGCGACTGTCAGGATTGCCGTGCACCTTGATGCCCTTCACATCCTTCAGTAGTTCCTCATACAGAGCCTGCACGTGCTTATGGTGTGCAATATGGTCATTCACAACAGTCATCTGACCACGGCCAATACCGGCACAAATATTACTCATACGGTAGTTATACCCTATCTTCTCGTGCTGGTAGTACGGATAGCTCTCACGATACTGAGTAGCGTACATCATAATCTCGCGCCATTCATCCTCATTGGCAGTAATCAGGGCACCACCACCAGAGGTGGTTATCATCTTGTTGCCATTGAACGACAGCACACCATATTTACCGTACGTACCCAATACCTGGCCATTCCAGCGGCTACCAAAACCTTCAGCAGCATCCTCCACTACAGGAATTCCGTACTTGTTGGCAATCTCCATAATACGGTCAATCTGGTATGGCATACCATACAGAGCCACCGGCACAATAGCCGCAGGCTTCTTGCCCGTCTTGGCAATGCGGTCCTTGATAGCCTCCTCCATCAGTTCTGGATCCATATTCCACGAATCCATCTCCGAATCCACGAACACCGGTGTTGCACCCAGATACGCTATCGGGTGACTAGACGCACAGAATGTAAAGCTCTGCACAATCACCTCGTCCCCTGCTTTCACACCAGCGACCAACAGTCCCAGATGTACTGCAGCAGTACCTGCACTCAAAGCCACCACACGTTTGTTTTCACCAACAAACGCTTCCAAATCCTTTTCGAAACCGTTGACGTTAGGTCCCAGGGGCACCACCCAATTGGTATCAAACGCTTCCTTGATGTATTTCTGCTCTAGACCCTCATCAGACATGTGCGCAAGGCACAGATAAATACGTTTTCTTTCAGACATAATATATTAGTTTATTTATTTTCTTCCAAAAACTCTCTCTCTCACCTTCAGCCAATTCACATTCAGGAATATACTTGGAGCATACCTTAACGTCTTCCACGAGAATATCTTTGCAATCTGCCAAGTATCTTTCACCTTATTCCCTGAGTACCCACCAAGTATAAACGCCATCAACTTCTCCGCCTTCTTATCAAAACTTGAATCTTGAGACATTAATCTTGAATCCAAATCCGGCATGCCAAGGTATTTGCAAGCCAAGTTGTAGAACGCTTTCCATTCTCCCATTAGTCCAGCCTTATTCACGTGCTTTTCCATCCATTCTGCATCAATCTGCTCTTGGTACGTCCACATCAGTCTGCACCAGTCGCACACCTGCCGCAGTGTCATTCCCTCTTTATAAAAATGCTTGATGAAATGAGTAAACACCAGGAAAACATCCTCATTAGGTACTGGCAAAAACACTTGTGTTCCACCGTTCATCCACGACCTTACATTTCCCCCATAGAATAACCTTCGAATAACCGCATCCACCTCTCTATCTACCCTTGCAGCCAATCCAGTCCGCAGTGTTCCGTGAATTTCCACATACCATTGCCCAATATTTATCCCAAGGTGCTGAGAATACCGCTCCTCATGCTTATTACCAGAAGAAAGAGGCAGCAAGAACGCCTTTGCTTTTTGATAATTATTATCACTTAACAAGAAATCCACATCACCAGAAGGCCGCCATAACGGTCTCTCATAACACTGTGCTACTCCTTGTCCTTTCACCAGCATGGTGTAAATGTCAGCGACACGCATCTTTTTAACCAACTCAGCAATGAACCCATTCATCGCCTTGTTCCTCTGCTCCATCTGTATGGTGCTTCCTGCAAATGTCAAGGCCGCCATCTGTGGTATTTTGACATCTGTTACATGCTCTAATCCAGCCACAACAAGCCCTACTACACCTTGTGTCTCTGCAATATTGTATATGGCAGTATAGTCAATCTCGCCATACGGTAATAACTGAGCATCTCGTTCCCAGAGTCCAGCCCGTATCAACTCCATTAATGCCGTCGTGGTTCCGTTTTCTTTCATTCCTTTTTCAAAATCTATAACAAGCACACCATATCATCTTGCTGGAGCAAGATAGCCCGTTGTCACAATCGTCGCACTGTATGCATTGTCCAGCATAAACGTAACCTCCTTCACTTCTTCTTTTGGCCACAGAGAGACATCTTGCACGTTTGTTCCCGAATCCCAACGATCGTAAGTCCCATTGTAACTAAGAGAAACAACCCTGTAGAACGAGTCCTTTTCCTGACTTTTTATCACCGCACCATCAACGACATCTGTTACTTTACAATAAACATTGGTACGTGCTTCACCTTTTTTATGAATTATAACTCTGATATACTTTTGCTGAGACGGCAGTCCGTCAAAGCATACCCGAAAACCCATATTACCATAATTCCCGTCACTGTTTATCTTTAGGCTACTCGATGGCTCAACTTTCAAACGAGATGATGCATAATTGATATAACGGTGTTTTAGTTCTACCGATTCACCCTTTTTCGTTCCTTCAAGTATATCTTCAGCACAAAGCTGGTATGTCAACGGTATGCAATTCTCCGCTATAAAACGACCTGAGAATAGTGGAATATTCTCCCTGACTGTCAAGTCTGACAAATCAAAAGACAATTGACCAAAGGACGATGAAAAATACAATTCCCCACAAGTCCCATTCAATTTAATGTTATCCTTATTATTCCCCTCCAGCCTTATCTCACTGAAATTACACCTTGTTGCATTATCCAGCACAATGGCGTAAGTATCTTCTTCGTCCTCCAGGCATTGTTTAATAAATGTCAGTGAATTGACACTCTTATAAACGTCATCTTTATAGTAATCCGACTTGCAGGCTATGCTGATGTTTCCTTCCGTACCGAAAGCCTTCCTCCAATCTGAAGTACGCCCAAACCGACCTCCTATAAATAGGTTCTCGTTAGTATATCCCATCGACTTGTTCTTCTTTCTCTGAGTAATAAGCAGATTGATATTACAATCCCTAACGCTCGTCAGATTGAATGTATTGTAGGCACAGGCCGCATCGTCTCCAACCACTTCAAGCCCCACATTAAACCAGTCTATATTCCCGATAGTGAATCTGCTGTTGGCGCAATTCTTAATAACCAGTCCGTGTACCTCAGTCATCCCTTTGCGGTTTCCTCTCACCACACTCCCCCTTCCTGAGAGAGAACCAGTCATATTTAGGTTGCATACAGAAGACAGTGTCACCACGTCAATAGAGGTAGCAGTCCCCCTGTAATAAACTCGCCCATACCAATCCAGTTGGACTCCTGCCAATACTGCTGCTGTCATAATGCTAAACTCTCCTCGTGGAATAACAATATGCTTGAAAGCAGATTGTACAGTATTCAAAGCCGCTCCTAAATCATCAATCTTTCCAGACTGACAAATCCACTGCATATTAAATGGCCCTTGCCAACTTCCCTTGAATTGTATGTTGCCACCAAAACACTTTCTGGCAGGCGATGAAATAATCGTGTTGTGCCCATCTAACGTGCCGTTACGAAGCATTCCTCCCTCAAATTTTAATTCACAACCTTCTGGAACATTAACTATAGCACCTCGCAAATCAAAAACATATCGAATTTCATAAATAGTGTTTGCCGATTTCAGTTGTTCACCAAATCCTTTATTGGGAGTTAAGACAACCGTTTCGACTGGCTCTGCTACATTTTTTATTATCGCATTCTCCACGTTAGTGTTGGCTTGAACTTCAACCGGATGAGCGTAAAAAACGCCCATTAACAATAGTGACAAAAGATTAACCATAGTGTGCTTATTTGTTAGCCTCTCACCGCTTTCCCTTTCTTCTACTTCTGTTTTACATATTTCATTTTCTTATAGAACCCATAGGCGAGATTTACGCCCGTAAACCATAGCGAAGCAAGGACACTCATCCTCTCTGCCTCATGCCATAGTTTATAATGCCACCCTATCATAGTCATCACACCATGCGAGCTCACTGAACCACTTCGCCCACGACGGTACTTTGCAAGCACCTCCGTCAGAAGATAACAATCCACCTTTTTACACACCTTCAGCCATATCGCATAGTCATTGTTTTTCTTGATGTCCTCTATCTGTATTAGGCCAACCTTAGAAGCGTCATACATAACCGTTAGGCACCCTGGCCAGCAGAAATTATACATTCTTCTCTTAGTCACGTGCTTAGGCCCAGAGATGACAACACCTGTCAGATTGCCATCAGCATCCATCTCTTGGTACTCCGTATAAGAAAATGCATACCCATTCTCCTCCATAAACCGCACCTGCTTCTCCAACTTTGTCGGTTCCCACAGGTCGTCACTATCCAAGAATGCGACCCACCTTCCCTTAGCCTCACGTAGTGCATTATTACGGGAAACAGCAGCCCCCGAATTACGAGGATTCTGAAACAATTTTATCCGCAAGTCTTTCTCCCGTAGTTCTGTTACCCGCCTCACGGTATCATCGGTCGAACAGTCATCAACAAAGATGATTTCCCAGACCTGATATGTTTGCGCTTGCACACTACGGATAGTCTCTTCTACATACTTTCCACAGTTAAATGAGGGCATTATTATCGATACTAATCCATAATCTTGCATATAATTCAACCGGTAAGATTTAATATAATTCAAATGTAATCTAATTAGTGGCAAACATATTATTGCAACCTTCAAATTGATATAAAGCGCAATTGATCATTATCTTTCAATTATTATTGTTTATCCGATAGTTTATTGACGTTATTCATATTTCCTGAGAGAATATATCCATACTCAACCAACCGACCATAACGTTCCTTATACGTAACATCGTCAAGAAGAACATTCTTACCAGAAAGGTGAGCTTGTAAGAGTACCGTTGTATAGCTCCCAATGGCACTATCAAGATTAGCTACAGAATCTATTATACTAACTTCTGATGGCATCTCTATTAAATCCTCAGGCACATATTTTTTTAACAATATCATATCTGAATAGCGAGGATGAGGGCGATACTTTACCGTCTTTCCCTCTCCCTCAGAAAAAGCCATCGAAGCAACAATACTTTTAAGTTCATCTTCTGTATATAGCGCGAGATAATATTTATAATTTGCAAAAGCAGAAGGTTTATAATGCTCGGAGATGTTAATATTTAAACTCTCTGGAATTGAGACTACAAACTGCGTTGGTTCTGCCTTTTGACGAATAAACAGATTCACATAATATTGATCCCATACAAAACATCGATCAAAATGAAAAAAAGAGTCCCTAATAAATCGTAGCTTTTCTCCATGCATAACATTTATATGCTCAACATTACGACTATGGCAATAGTCAGTTAGTAATGAAGAACAAAAACTATATTCGCCATTAACAATAATAGATAGCGGACTATGTCGAGTTATCATTGCGCTGTAAGAGGCGATTTTTACAATACTTTTTAGAATAAAATAAGGGTCATACCATCCAATCAAATGAGCAAAAACATAATTCACATCCCTCCAAGATAAGCCCATACCGGAATGCCAAGCTGAGGAATCTAATGAATAATTTCTTTTCAAACTATCAGGAATTACTTCATTCATTCCCTTATCTTCTATGATAGTCTCCGAATGCGAGGAGAACTTAATAAAAAAACCTTTAAGCAATAAATAAACCGTACAAAAAGGTGCGACAAATAGTGACACCACTGACAGGAGTGGCCTTTTCCACATAGGCATAAAAAACCTTTGACATAGGTACTGCTTATAACTTCTGTCTATATCATTTTTAGGATCACCTAAAGAGTCCATATACGCATACTCTTCTTCAATGGGGTAGCTGAACAAGCTTTTGTCTCCTTTTTGCAAGAAATATGTTATTTTAAAAATATTCATTACATTAAAATATAATCGTTTACTCCTCAACAATCGTTCCAATAGGCGAGAATCTCTTTATACTCTTTTTTTTCATCCCCTGCTTGGATTGGTTTGAGGAAAAAATATTATTCTTGATTCTGCACTTTCCAGAGAATCCTTTTGATGAAAAGAAATATGCATCTTCATCTGTAATAATTCGATTATTATCTATATGAATATCGCCAGATTTCACACTCATATCATTGGCATAAAACACATATCTGTATGTATTAATATCGCTATGTAATGAAAACGTATTGTCGTAAATATTAATATCCTTCGAACCGCATAACAGTACGAGGAAATCAATTCCTTCAGCGAATAATGACCCACTACTAACCTCATTACCATAGAATTGAACATCATTGACTAGGAAAATAGCCACTTCACCCACATTCTTCATCTTGTTATTTTTCACTACAGCATGATTCCCTTTGTCCAAATTACCGTTAAGGTCTATACTTGAGGAAATTGGGCAATCCTCAATTGTATTATTTTCTATCATCAAGTTTCTGAAACCATGAAAATTTACAGCACTATTCTGAGCACCACCATTTTCATCAAAGTTTGCTCTTCCTAAACAATAGGTGCCGATAATATGATTATTCTTAACTTGCGTATTCCAGACCTCGCCTCCGTTAATAACAATCCCACCATTTGACACTTGATTTATGACATTATTAGAGATTATTACTTTTGACGTCTCGTCTGGACTAAATCCAATACCACTAATTGCTATTCCATAACAATTTGAAATAGTATTACCTGAAATAATAATATTTCCAGAGCATTCATAAACGAAGAGATTTCGTACGAATTCTTTCGTTCGTTTAGATTTCTCTGTTAATTGCCCTTTTAGTGTGTTATACTCCATATTTACCTGAGAGAAACCACGAGCGCAACAAAGATTAATTTCTGGTATAGAAATAAAAGAACAATTTTGTAGTTTAAACTTACCTTTTCCTATTCCATAGATGAACCTGTCTTCAGATACAGAACAATCAAAAAATACATTACTAATTGTAAAATTCGTACATCTGATAATTGGGAATTTGGATAATTTCAATTTATGACCATTACCATATAATATAAACTCATCTACATAAATATCTCTACCATCCCTTACAAATGCATTAACATCTGATTCGAGAGAAATTTTAGCATTCCGAAATGATCTAATTATGCCCCCTATTTCCACTTTTTCACCAAAAGAATATTTTGAAAGTGAAATTTCTTTATTATCAAATTTGCCAACAAACTCTACATTATGAAACCTTGGGTTTCTGATAATATTATTGTTACCAGTGATAGTTCCATTTGTAATAACTCCTCCCCTAAAAACAATTGTAGCCTTTGGCGGCAAGTTCAAATTCTTTCCTTTCAAATCAATGCATCCCTTTACAAAATATGTATGACCCACTCTATTAAAATCCTTCACACCCGATATTATTATGCCAGACGCACATGATGATACTATCAAGCATCCTAATCCTATTAGTACAAGGACAAATAAACGTTTTGTCATTTGCGGTCTTTAATAATGCTATTATATATATGGATATATTTTCCCGCCATCTCTTTTGATGAGAATGATTTACTCTTATTTAAAATGAGCTTTGAATTCCAGTGACGGCTTACTAATTCTTCCATACCATTGGCTAAAGCATCATCAGTTCTGTTTTTTACTACCAGGAGACAAGCTTCGTCGAATAAATCCGCGACGGCATCCATATCAGAAAACATCAGACCAGGGATTCCATGAGCATATCCTTCTATTATGCTTAATCCAAAACCCTCACTATGGCTTAAAAGCATAGTTGCGTTACTCTCTTGATAATAATGTTGGATTTCACATCTTGGGATTATACCACACAAATGAAGATGATCTTCAAGATTATTGGTAATCACATACTGTGCGACTTCATCATCTTCATTAAATCTACCACAAAATAGAATATGAACCTTCTCACGCAACACATCAGGCAATAAGCAGTAAGCCCTTGCTGCTTGAATCTGATTCTTGTTGTGGCTGATATTCCCCACATAGAGGAGAACCTTCGCTTCCTCTGGTATATTATATTGTTCTCTGATAGACATCGACATATTGTTTCGCCATGTTCTGGCTTTCAAATTTCTTGGAATAATCCTTTATGGTCTTACTGTCCCACTCCGTGTTTATTAATCGTAATATCCCTTCTGCGACCGCATTGTCAAAATGCTCTTCTACGCCTACCATCGCACATTCATCGTATATATCATCGTAAGCATCTACATCTTTAAACGACATTGCAGGCAGTCCAAAATGCATTCCTTCTATTAAACTTAATCCAAACCCTTCCGACATGCTCATCAGCGCAACGGCATCCCCCTGCTCATAATAATGGGGAACAAATGCTTTGTCAACAACACCACAAGCGATAAAATGATTAGCGAATGAAGTTCTTTCTGCAAAGTCTGATATTTTGTAATCCGATTCCTGATTGGAGCCCAAGAACAGCACGTAAGTATTATTGGCTATTTCCTCTGGTAGATAATTAAATGCCCTAATCAATTGTCCTTGGTTTTTACGTCTGCCAATATTACCAACATACAGTATAATTTTACTCTCCTTTGGGATATCATACAACTTCTTAACATCTATTTTACCCCCCCCCCATTCGCCTCACTAAAGCTGAATGAGTTACAAACCACAGTAATGTTATTGCAATCTTTCACCCCGTAGGTATTTTCTATCATCCGCTTCATCCCCGTACTGATAACGGTGATTGGCATTTCTCCGCCTATCACTCTCTCTAAGAAATCTCGCTCATATCGTTTACCTGCAGGTTCCAGCTTGACAG
>Ga0310694_10002210_pt1 | contig 20411 bp, 20 predicted proteins | sample 174DNAGHGhighgp2_FD_203884 | JGI IMG/M metagenome (GOLD analysis project Ga0310694, IMG submission 203884) | Sheep rumen microbial communities from Palmerston North, Manawatu-Wanganui, New Zealand - 1742 DNA GHGhigh gp2 (v2) (version 2) | ecosystem: Host-associated > Mammals > Digestive system... | reverse complement strand
ACAAACCGCTGCCCGAACTTGTGCACGTTTTGCATCAAAACAAAATGGAATATGGATTTCCATGGGAATAATTTGAATTTATCGGCGGGTGAGCCGTCTGCTAACGAGGTACTTATTGCGCTTGAAAAAGAACTTTCCGCCGCCCCGTTTAAGGAAGTTGTCTTTTGCGGTTACGGCGAGCCGACGATGCGCTTAGACGTACTTTTGTTCGTGGCCCAAACGCTTAAAGGGTGGAAAGCGCAATTTCGTTATCCGCCGTTTACCATTCGTTTGAACACCAACGGACTTGGCAATTTGATTAACCGTAAAAACATTGTGCCGTCGCTTGCGGCAGTATTGGATGCGGTAAACATTAGTTTGAACGCACAAGACGAAGAAACGTGGCGTAAGTTAGTTCGCCCGCACGAAGAATATCAAGACGGTTACGAAAGCGTGGTGGAATTTATCCGCCTGTGCGTAGAGGCGGGTATCCCGCGCGTGGTGGTCAGTTGTGTGGCCCAAACGGGGGCCGACGAAAAAGCCGTAGAAAAAATCGCCCGCGGGTGCGGGGCGCAGTTTTATTTGAGGAGTTTTTTAGATGCCCAAAATTAGCCGGCCCGGCCCGTTTTTTGCGCTGATTTTGTTTTTGTTAGCCATTGTTCTAACAGCATTTTTTTCACTTTCGTCCGATTATTATTCCTACGCGGCGGGAACGATAGAAAATGCCGCCTCCGTCGCGCCCTTGAATAAAGAAAGTTTACAAACGCCGCGCCCGTCGGTATCGTACGATACCGAAGTAAAATACCGCAAATTTTACATTACCGTTCCCGGTGCGCAAAAAGTGGAATTGGCGGCTGATTTTAACCGGTGGGGCAAAGACCCTATTGAACTCAAAGCGTACCGCAAGGGGTATTTTGAAACGTCGGTCGCGCTGACGGCGGGCGAGTATAAATACGTATTTGTAGTGGACGGCGATGACGTGTTAGACCCCATGAATAACGACCGCCAAACGGTGGACGGCCGACGCGTATGTATTAAGACGGTGAAATAATGAAACAAGCCACGATTTTTACCTCCTCTCGTGAAGAAACGCTATCGTTAGCGGCGCGGTTTGCGCGCGTGTTAAAAGGGGGGGAAATCATCTTTTTGCGCGGACCGATCGGCGCGGGGAAAACGGTGTTTGTCAAAGGAATTGCCGCCGCGCTGGGGCTGAAAAGTTCGCCCACCAGTGCAAGTTTTAGTTTAATGAAAAAATACCAAAACAAACAGCACCGTTTGTTTCACATTGATTTATTTCGCTTGTCGGCGGGCGAAGTGTTTAATTTAGGGTTTGAAGAAATGCTGGAGGACGAGCAAGCCGTTATTTTGGCCGAGTGGCCCGACCCTATTGCCAACTTATTGCCGCAAGATAGGTTGGAAATGGATTTTATCTTACAAGAGGGCGACCAACGGGAAATTAAACTTGCGTCGTTCGGGCGCGTATCTGACGCGCTGTTAGAGGAATTATGCAAACAGGCAAAAGTGTTATAGTTGGGTTAGATACATCTGCTTCGCCGCTTATCGTGGCGGTGCAAGCGGGGAAAAAAACAGTTGCCCGCCGTCAACAAGGAATTAAACAAGAACGGTTACTTTTCCCGGTGCTAAACCGTGCATTAGCCGCGTGTGACCGTACGCTACAAGACGTAAAAAAAGTGTGTATCGTGCGCGGGCCGGGGCGGTTTACGGGCATTCGTATCGGGCTGACGTTTGCATCCATGATGAAATACTTAAATCACGCCGAGGTGTACGGAGCTACATTGTTTGAAATGATACGCCGGCAAGTAGTTGTTTCTGCCGCTTTTAAGCGTTTTCAAAAACAACATCAAGACGGGGCTCTTGGCGTAATTTTGCACGCGTTTCGCGAGGAGTATTTTTTGCAAATTTTTGACGCAGAAAATCAGCCGCCCGTCTGGTTGCCGCGCGAAGAATTGCTCGCACGTTTGGCCGCGTATCAACATCCGCTGATGCTGGCCGGAACAGATAAAAACAAGACGGATTTAGACGAACTGGTGGCGAATAAATATCCGCTTGCCGCTCCGCGCGACTGCCGGGTGCGTCCGCAAACGTTACTGGCGCTGGCGCAAGATGATACGTTCAAACAAGACGCACTGGAGCCGCTTTACTTAAAACCGGCACGTTTTGAGTTGATTACTCCCCAATGAACATACGTGTTGCTACTCCCGACGATATCTTGGCTTTGGCGGCCATAGAAAAGGCCCAGCCGCGCTGTGCCCAATGGGGAAAAACCGGGTGGCAAACGGAACTGGCGGAAAAATCGGCGCGTGTATTTTGTGCGCAAGAAAAAACGGTGGTTGGTTTTGTAGCGTTGCGGTTGGCGGCGGGAGTCGGCGAGATTTTGAACGTCGGTGTATTGCCCGAATTTACACAGTGCGGCACGGGCACGTTGTTACTCTCCCATGCACTTGCGTGGGCGAAAGCAAACGGCGGCGAAGCCATTTCGTTGGAAGTGGCCGCAGATAATTTGGTTGCGCGGCGGTTATACGAGAAGTGTGGGTTTGTGACGGTCGGGTGCCGGAAAAATTTTTACGGTAATGGCGAAGATGCACTTATTATGGGGCTAAAATTATGAAAAAAATTTTACTGATATTAGCGGCATTAAGTACAAGTTTGGGATGGGCGTTGGAAATCAGCCCGGAAGGAAAACAAGAGGCCGCTTTGTTTAATTCGTTTTTAGACGCGGTTTATGTGCACCGAGACCAACCGCAAGCGTATTTTGCCGCGTTGAAAAAAACATTAACCCTCTTGCCTGATTCCAAATACCTGCGCCGTTTACTGGTAGCGGCCGCTCCGACGACAGAAGAAGCCGAGCCGTATGCCGATTATATTACTATGGGCGAAAACAGCGCCGAAGATTACACGGTATATGCCGCTTATCAACTCAGAAGAAAAGATACGCAGGCGGCTTTGGAAGCGTTTGAAAAAGCCGTTGAACTGCGCCCCGATGACAGCCAATTATTGCAACAGTATATACTTTTACTTTCCACCGTTGATTTTGATAAAACGATAGAGGTATTGGAAAAAACCGCCCGTGAACAAACGGCTTGGGCCACGCATGCGTATTACCAAATCGGGCTTTTGTATATGCGCCGGCAACAGTACGAACAAGCATTTTCCTATTTTGATAAGTCTATTGAGGCAGACCCGTATAACCCGCAACCGCGGTTGGCTAAAGCGGAAGTGTATGAGAAAACTTCCCGGTTTTTTCTGATGTTGCACGAGTTGGAGGAAGTGGAAAAACTGGGCTATGCCAATGCCGAAGTATATGTGCGTATGGCGGCGGTGTTTGTGTCGGTGCATGATTTCCCGAAGGCCGAAGCGTATTTCTTGAAAGCCGTACAGGATGAGCCCCACCACACGGCGGCCAATTATTTCTTGTCGCTACTGGCCGAACAGCGCGGGGACTTCCAAGCCGCTATCAATTATTTGCAAGACACAGCAGACTATTCCACCAACGCTACCCGCCCGTTACAAGTGAGTTTTTTACAGCAAAAGGCCGGACAACCCGATGCTAGTTTTCAAACCTTGCGGCAAGCGTATAAGCAATTTAACGACAATGTGGAAATCGGATTTTTTTACGGGTTGGTATTAAATGACCGCAAACGTTACAAAGAGGCCGCGCGTGTGTTTGAAAAGATTTTGCAACAGCGTCCCGAATATACCGAGGCGCGTTTGCATTATGCGTATGCGTTGGAAAGTTTGAAAAAATACAAACGTATGGAAGAACAGTTGCGGCAAGTTTTAGAAGTACAACCCAATCACGCCTCCGCGCTTAATTTATGGGCGTACAGTTTGGCCGAGCGTAACGAACGGTTAGAGCAAGCCCAAGAACTTATTATCCGGGCGGTGGCTATTTCGCCTAACGAAGTTGCGTTTATAGATACGCTCGGGTGGGTGTATGTTCGGCAGGGACAATTAGAAAAAGCCGAGGCGATATTTGCTTCGCTTCCCGCTAATGCCGTTAATGATAATCCGGAAATTGCGTATCATCTTGGCGTTTTGCGTTTGAAACAGGGGCGGCAAAAAGAGGCATTAACTTATTTAGAAAAAGCACGTACGGGGTGGCCGGCGGCGGATAAGTTATATAAAAAAATATCACGTCCCCACTGATAACCGCAGATCTGTTTCTCATAAAAAAACCCCCGGTAATACCGGGGGTTTTTCGTCGGACAGATTATTTAACGGCTTTTTCTAATAATTCTACTGTTTTTTGTAATGCTTCAATTTGTCCTTCCGTTTTGGCGGCGGCTAATTTTTCTTTCGCCACTTCTAACGGAGTAAGTCCGAGGTTATTGGTTAACGTCGGGTCGGCCCCTAACGAAAGCAATCTTTCTTCATATTGCGGATACCATACGGCTAAATGGAGCGGACGGTCGCCGTCTGCATCCGGGATATTCATATCCGCGCCGTATTTTTTCAAGATATCCAACTGCCCTACCTTTTCCGGGATTCCCGCATTAGCCAACGCGTGCGAAGCCGTATATCCGTAAGCCGATTGCGGCAAGGGCATATTCGGGTTGACGTTACTTGCTAACACATACGTTAAGGCCCCATCGTTGGGGTAGCCTTCTTTCATGTTAATGTGGAACCACATATCTTGTTCAAAGACTTTTTCCCAACGGGCACCCATTCGGGCTAATCCTTGGGCAATTCCAAAATTGTTGTATTTAACGGCCGAAATATACAACATCCGGTCAAGTTCTTCTGTCGTCATAGTGGTGGCCAACAGATAGGTGGTTAAGTGAAAGTCGCGTTCAACGGCTTTAGTAGCAAAAAGTATATTATTTGTAGCGATGAAATTTTGCCACGATTTGTTTTCTACACCCATTAAATAGTTAACGATTTTCGGATGAGGTAAGGCGGCCTCTAAAAGGGCGGCTTGTTCTTCTTCGGTGTCCTTAATCCAAGTACCGTTTTGTTTCATAAATTGAAGCAATTCCAAGTCGCCTTCTTGCGCCACCAACGGTAACGAAATTTCATGATGTTTTTCCATGATACGTTGCATTTTAGTCATCGCTACTGGCAGCGAGGGGGTAGCGGTTACTTTAGGTTGCGCTAGTTGCGCTTGTGCGATAGTGCGTTTCAAATCAGCGGTAAGAGTGGTTGTTTTCAGATTTGAAATGACCTCATGTTCAGAAGCATCAAGTTGAACTGCCGGTACTCCTTGCCCCCGGGGCGTGACTCCGCCACCTAATAGCAAGCGATAAACTTCTGTGATGGCGTCCGTGGTCGTTTTGCCTTGTTTAAGGAGCACTTCGGCCCCTTGTTCTGCGCCTTCAATCAAAGGTTGGGCACAGACCAATCCGGGAGTTAACAATAAAGCCAAAACTCCGATACTTATTGTTGATTTCATACATGTTTCTCCTGTTTCAAAATATCCTACACCTACATTATAGACTAAAATTTTTCTAAAAGAAAAGGGCCAAAAGACCTATAAACCTTCTAGGTCTATTGTTCTACATAAACGAGTAAAAAACCGCGGTTTATCGAAACGGAAAACCGTTCCCGGGTAGTTTGATTGCTCAGCGTACGCGTCGTACCCAGTGTAAGCCGCGCATTTTTCAAAAGATATTTAAGTCCGCTTAGGGTTACGCCGCTACAAGTGGTTAAAGGAAGTAAACTGACCCGCGTACCTGTGGGCGCTGTAAACGTTTTAGGGGTGCAGAGCGGATAAATTCTCCACCCGTCGCCCACTACACAAAGTTCCATTTTTTTAGCGTACGGGTATAAAACAAGGAAGTTGCCGATAGAAAAGTCCGGCCGTCCGCCGTAAAACCCAACCAGCGTACATTGGCGGCATTGACGGGCTACCAAATAATCTAACGCTTTTTGCAAATCGGTATTGTTTTGATTATCTACAAAGAGAAAGGGAATGTCGGGCCATTTTTTGCGGGCCGTAGCGGATACGGAATCTAAATCGCCGATGACGGCGTTGGGTTTAACGCCGCACCGGCGGGCATTATCCGCCCCGCCGTCAACGGCCAGTATAAAATCAGCCGTTTTAGCCAGTTGCCTAACGAGGTCGCGCAAACAACGCGGGCTGTTACCTATCAATAATACGCGATTCCACACGTCCACGCCTGCTCCTGCCGATTAAAATGATAATCAAACTGATACTTACACCCACATAAAACGGGTCTATTTTAGTCAACCATTCGTCCGGTGCCGCGGCATACCAAACGGTCATAGCGGCCGCACTGATAAGAGAGGAAGAAACAAATAATTTATCGCTAATGCACCCCGGATATACATAGCCCATCAAAATCGGAATAAGTAAACACGCCGAAAAATAGGAACCCAACACGAGCCAAATTTCCTTAAAACTTCCGTGAAAAAGTTGAGCCAATACAATGGAAATTGTACCGACAGCAAAAATCATAATCCGGTTAGAGAGTACGATATTTTGGAAATGTTTACGCAGTAAATCAAAACTTAAGGTATTGGAGGCAATAAACAAAAATGAATTAAGCGTAGATAAAATGATAGACAAAATCCCCGCTATAAATAAACCGCGCAGGCCTGCCGGTAGTAATTGTATGGCATAGAAAAAGTACGCTTGCCCCGGTTGGGCGTGCGGAAGTACCGCCCGTGCATACAGAGCCCCTAGCGTCGTGCAAATATCAAACACAAACCAAATGGCGGTGGCAATCAATATGCCCCGTTTGACGACGAGAGGGCTTTTAGCCGCGAAACAGCGTTGGTAAAAACTGGGGTCAATCAACGTGGCCAACGCAATAAACCCCCACACGAATGTGCTCATCCACGAGTTGCCGCCCGTTACCGTAAAATGGGTAGCGGGCAAATGGGCTTTCAAGAAAGAGATTCCGCCAAAAACCGATACCGAGAAAACCGCTACCAAAAGTACCGCACTGCACATGACGAAAAATTGTACCAAGTCGGAAAACACCACCGAGCGAAACCCGCCCCACGCCGTATATAGGCATGTAAACAGCGTGCCGTAAATCATTCCCATTAAGATGCTAATACCAAATACCATGTGTAAGAACATACCTAAACTTAATACATACGCTACGGGAGTAATATAAAAGAACGTAAACACAGCCGATACTTTGGCTGATTTCGGGCCGAACATTTGCCCGGTCAAATCGGGCAGTGTCATAGAATTGTAACGGGCGATTTTGTCTGTAATAAAGAATGCAAAAATCAAATAGGCCGCATACCAAAATATACCTTGCGTGACAAAATTATAAATGCCGTAATTGAAAGTAATTTCGCTAATACCGAAAATTCCGCCATACCAAGTAGCCACTAGCGTAGCCACAAAAAGGGGCAAGGTCAGTTGGCGGCCCATGAGTAAATAATCTAATACCGAGAGTTTATCTTTAGGTTGGGGTGTCTTTAGCCGTACATGTCCGTACGCCGCCGCGCAAGCGGTGGCTACCAACACCACAATCAGCACCACCCAATCGGCTGCGTGTAAATACGATACGGTTTTGAGTTCGTTTAACATACGCTAAAGAAGCCCTCGGACGTGCCCAGGGCTTCTTTTATTTTACTAAATAATGACATTTCTGTATTATTGCCACTTCATAAAGTACGGCGGAATAAGCAGTAAGAAAGACAATATATACATGGTTAGTAATAACGGCAACATCCACTTGAGCCATTTGGGATATGCAATCCGGGCAAACCCGATGGCGGCAATAGTAACCGGGTCAGTGGGAATTACCATATTCATCCAACTTCCTCCCAACTGGAACGCGAGCACCATAGTTTGGCGCGTAATGCCGATTAAATCGGCCAGCGGGGCTAAAATCGGCATCGTCAGCACGGCTTTGCTCGAGCCGGAGGGGATGAAAAAGTCAATTACGGTTTGCAACATCATGGCCGCCCACGAAGCACAAATGGGGTGTAAATGTTTGATCAGCCCCGACATTGCATTAAGCAGCGTGTCTAAAATATGCCCGTTGTTGGCGATAATTACAATCGCTTGTGCAAAGCACAAAAGCATCGCAATTTCCGCCATGCCGCGTACGCCGTTAAAGAAAGTGTCGCTAAAATCTTGCATTTTCATTTTGGCTAAAATGCCGCACACAAAACCAAGTCCCAAAAACCACGCGGCAATTTCGGTAATGTACCAGCCGGAATTTTCCCAGTTGAGCCACTTGATTAAATCCATACCGAACGTCCCGTTAATAAACGCACAGACTTGCGGTTTGAGTACGCCGATAATCATACCCGCCATACCCAGCCCGAAAGCCAATAAAACGGCTTTTTGGCGTCGGGTAATATGATATTCTGTTTTGTTGAGTTTTAATTCTTTGCGTTTTTCAATATCAAACTCATAGGTTAAACTTTTCGTCGGGTCTTTGCTGATTTTATGGGCGTACACGCTTAACCACGCGATAATTACAGAAGTACAAATTACCCAAATAATTAAGCGGTATCCTAAACCGGAATAAAGCGGTACTTGCGCGATCCCCTGCGCGATACCGACGGTGAACGGGTTGGTAAATGCGGCGGCAAACCCGACCCCGGCTCCCACAAACGGGATAGCCGTTCCCAAGGCCGAGTCATATCCTAACGACAGGGCAAGCGGAATAAAGATCGGCACGAAAATTAGGGCTTCTTCGCACATGCCGAAGGTGGCTCCGCACAGCGAAAACACAATCACCCCTAACGGAATAAATAAAAAGCGCAATTTGGGGTTACGCTTAAAAAAAGCGCTGGCTGCTTGAATGCCCGCAGCAATAGCACCCGTCTTTTCAATAATGCCCAGTACGCCGCCTATCATCAGCAAAAATACAATCACTTCCGACGTTTTGGAAAACCCTTGCACCGGGGCTTTGAGTAAATCAAACAACCCTTGCGGGCTGGCCGCTACCCGGTGATACGTGCCGGCCACGGCTACAAGCCGCCCATCGGTATTTTCCACGCGGTCATACGCGCCGGAAGGAACTACCCACGTTAGGGCAGTTACTATCGCCAAGACCGATAAGATAATGGCGAAGGTATTTAACTTGATTTTAGACAATACTCTGGACATTTTTCTTTAGGATTCCTCTTTTCATTTAATAGTAATAACAACAAGTATATATTGTACTAAAATAACCCCGCTTACTATTATTTTTTTATTTTTCCGTCGGAGAAAAATAAAACTTGACATCGTTTTTTTTTTTGCTACATTTTATTTATTGATGTAAGACATCATTTAAGGAGCGAAATTATGAAAAATGAAATGTTGGGCGTTTTAGGAAGAAACGGGAGTAAAAATGTTGTTGTAAAATTAAGTTGTTTCCCCGGAAGGTTTTTATCCGGGGTCTCCCGCTTTTTTGTTTCTGACGGGTGGTCTAGCAGGTGAAGTAAAATCGGGAGATGCCGACACAAGAGCGGGGAAACACTTAGTTTTCAAGGAGGAGGCCCCGGACAAAAACCTTCCGGGGCTCCGCTTCGCTCCGGTTTCACGCTCATTGAACTATTAGTCGTTGTCCTCATTATCGGTATTTTGGCGGCGGTGGCGTTGCCGCAATACCAAAAAGCGGTGGAGAAAGCACACATGGTGGAAGCCATTACGTTGGTGCGTTCTTTTGCGTTGGCGGAGAAAAGTTATCATTTAGCCAATGGCGAATATACCAACCAGTTAACCGAATTGGATATTGAATTCCCGGCCAATTCCGGCTCTACTCCTACACACTATGTTTCCCCTAATTTCATTATCGCGGCCTATGCTCTTTCCGATAATATCGCTCATGTACAAGCACAACCCAGAAAGGTGCGTTTTTTTGGACGTTGGTATATTACTTATTATTTGAACCAAGATAAAATGGTTTGTACGGCAGATTCCGCAGATCAAAAAGCCTCTTCTTTTTGTAAATCGGTGGCTAAGGGGCCTTCTTATGATTGCGGACTTATCTGTTGGCCGCTATAAAGTTAAATTGTATTTTTATCTTTCTCTTGCAAGAAAAAAGAGGGCCGTTTACCGGCTCTCTTTTTTTTATATACTTTATCTATGCTTTATATCGTTCCGACCCCGATCGGCAATTTACAGGATATTACGTTGCGTGCTTTAGAGATTCTTAAAAGCGCGGATGTGATTTTGTGTGAAGATACCCGCCGCACGCAAATTTTGCTTTCCCATTTTGCTATTTCCAAACCGACGGTGCGCTATAATGAAAATGACGAGCGTTCTATCGTGCGTTGTGTAGAGATATTAAAAAGCGGAAAAACAACCGCCTTGGTGTCCGATTGCGGCACGCCGTGCATCTCCGACCCGGGGTGGAAACTCGTGAAAGAAGCGTTGAGTGCGGATATTAAAGTGTCCTCTTTGCCCGGGCCGAGTGCTGTGGCGTGTGCGTTAGCCGGGGCCGGTATTACGGGCGGCGCATTTACGTTTTTAGGTTTTTTACCGCGCAAGCCGGGCAAAGCCGCTAAACTCATTTCCAACGCATACAGTTTGAATATTCCGGTGGTGCTGTACGAATCGCCCTACCGCGTTATCAAAATGTTAGAACTGATTGCTAAAACGTTGGGCGAAAATACCCCTATGATTGTGGCGCGTGAACTTTCTAAAGTATATGAAGAATGGGTACGCGGAACGGTGCGCGAAGTAATAAATAATTTTTCCGCACGGCAAAAAGTACAAGGCGAATTTGTGCTGATTATTGACCGCCCCGCCGCCCAAGAAACAGAGAAATCCGATGAAAACCTGTATTTTTAAGACAGCTGATTTAACGCCGCAAGAAATCGCTTCGCTTGCTAAAGAAATAGAACAAGGCGCGCTTGCGGTATTGCCCACCGATACGGTATATGGCATCGGCACGGGCGCGTTTGCCGAAGCAAGCATCCAAACGATTTACCAAATCAAAAACCGTCCGGCAACCAGTCCGCTCCAACTGTTGGCGGGGAGTGTGAACACGGTGCGAGATTGCGTTGAGTTTTCCCCGCAGGCCGAACAATTAGCCGCCGCGTTTTGGCCCGGCGGACTGACGCTGATTTTGCCGCCTAAACCGTCGGCGCAAAAATTGACGCGCGGGTTTGCGGGACTGGGTTTTCGTGTGCCGGGGTATGCGTTTTTGGTAGAATTATTAAAAGGAATGTGTGTTCCCCTGGCGTGTACGAGCGCGAACTTGCACAATCAGCCCGTTATTACGGACGAAAAAACACTCGTCCAAACTTTTGAGGGGAAAGTAGATTTTATTTTTTGTGCGGGGACGTTAAACCCCACCGCCTCAAGCGTGGTGGATATGACAAAAACACCGCGGTTACTTCGCGAGGGAAGTATCACACGGAGCGAATTAGAACGTGTGACAGGTACGCCGCTTGGCGCGTAAAGGAGAAAATATGGTAATTGTAGGTACACCTTGGCAAATGGTAGTAGCGTATGTAGTGATTATTGCGTCGTCGTTGTCGTTAATAACCTATTGGGTAACGAAGAAATTTATTTTGCGTAAAATGAACCGTACCATTATGACGGCCGAACACAATTATCAACAGCAAATTGCATCTCTGCAAATGCAGTTGTCGGGGAAGGTGTCGGTGTTGGAAGGAATGGTCAACAAGTTGCGCTTGTCTAACCAGGAACTCACGCGGCTTAACGAAATCCGTGCGAAATTTATGTCCATTGTGGCGCACGATTTGCGCCAACCGCTTTCGTCTATTCAAGGGTTTGCGTCCGTGCTGAAAATGGACGCACCGGAAGGCCATACGAGCGACGACCAAATCGCCCTTAACAACATTTTGAAAGCCACCGATAATATGAATATGCTCATGACCGATTTGATGGATATTTCTATGATGGAGTCGGGGCGTTTTAAGATGGACGTGCAACCGTTTAATTTTAATTCGCTCGTTAGCGATGTGGTAACGTTGCAGTCTGTCAATGCGCAAAAGAAAGATATTTTACTGCAACCCTATGAATATCCTGCCGAAATTACCCTGACCGCAGACCGTTTCCGTATGTCGCAGGTGTTGAATAATTTAATCGGTAATGCAATTAAATTTTCGCCGCAGGGGGGGCGCATAGAAGTCAGTTTTTACGACGATAATAAAAATGTGTATTGCCAAGTGTCCGACAACGGCCCCGGTATCTTGCATACCGAAAAAGAAAAAATCTTCCAAAAATTCCACCAGTCCGAAACCGACCGCAACCTCAAAAAACAAGGGTGGGGCCTCGGATTATCTATCGCGCAGGAAATTGTCCACGCGCACGGCGGGGATATTGGCGTAGAAAGTGCCGGCCTGGGGCAAGGCGCACAATTTTGGTTTAGAGTGCCCAAAGCATTTATTCCCGCGCCGCCTACGGACGGCACGCCAGCAGACACCTCCAAAACCGCTATTTAATTGATTGCGTTTACTGGTTGACAACAACGGCACAACGATTGGTTGTGCCGTTGTTGTGCTCGCCGCACGGGACCCTGCGGGCCGCCAACCGGCCTCGGACCGCTGTTTGTGGTTGACGCGAAATTGTTGATAGGTGGTTTTTTTGTCGGGTTAACACCCGACCTATATGCCCTCTTTTGCCTACTCAATAAAACTTGACATTGTTTTTATCCCCTTCGCTCGTCATCCCGCAGTGTTTTAGTGCGGGATATAACGGGGCGACTTGTTTTGCTCTTTCTCCGACGGAGAAAAAATAAAACTTGACATTGTTTTTTTTTTTGCTACATTTTGTTAAATGATACAAAGGAATCATTTAAGGAGAAAAATGTATGACAAAAGAAAATGTTGTTGTTTATAGGTCAGGTGTAGGCCTGACATCAAAAAAGGTTGTTTCTTGTGTTACGTCAGGCCTACACCTGACCTACAACGGCTACTGCGGTTTTACGCCCTCGCTCGTCATCCCGCAGTGTCGGTATGCGGGATATAGCGAGGGCACTAGCGGTTTTACGCTTATTGAACTACTCGTCGTTGTTCTCATTATCGGCATATTGGCGGCGGTCGCACTTCCGCAATGTAAAGTAGCGGTAGAAAAAGCACGCGCGATGGAAGCAATAACAATATTAAAAAGTGTCAAAGAAGCAGGGGAAAGGTATTATCTGGCTAACGGAAGTTATACAACTAACTTTGAAGATTTGGATATTGATATCCCCGGTACGGTGCAGGCCTCCTATCAAATCGAATTATCAAGTGGGTGGAAAATTGTTCTTGATGCTGGCAAAACGTATGTATATGCAACTAATAAATTAAATACTAATACTCTAGTATTTTACTATACACATCCAGCATTGGACGCAAGATTTTGTTATGGATTACAGAGTAACGCTGTCTCTAAACAAGTATGTAAAAGTTTGGGGGGATCTTCGCCGTACAATTCTGAACGTTGTACTATCGGGTCCTGTACCATTTATACTTTATAGTTTTTTGTTGACATTCAAAATCTCCCGCGCTTGGCCTGTGCGGCAAATGGCGGGAGTTTTCAAATGGTGGACGGCCGATACCCCAGATTCTGTCAGCCCTTGCGGACCGGATAACCATTACTCTAGGCGGCCTACTTGGTCGCGAACGCGGGTCACGTATGGACCGGCTTGGCCTTGCTCCGTGCGGGGTTTGCCCTGCCGCGTTTGTTACCAAACGCGCGGTGCGCTCTTACCGCACCTTTTCACCCTTACCTTGCGGCGGTATATTTTCTGCGGCACTTTCCGTCGGATAAGTTTTGACGCTTACCCGCCCGCCTTTTCAAGCGGCGCACTGCCCTGTGGAGTCCGGAAGTTCCTCCCTTGCGCTAGCGCAAGAGCGGTTATCTGGCCGTCCTTTTATATTGTATCAAATTAGAAATCGCCGAATAAACCGGGTTGTTCGGGCGTAACGGTTTTTTTGCGCACCACGGGTTTTACTTCCACCCCGTTGACGGTATTGTTTGATGTGGGCGCGGTGAGAATTTCGTCATCTTCAGGAAGATTTTTAATCGGGTTAAAACCTAAAGATTGTTTGGCGTCCATGGCTTTGTTGGCAAGCGCGTCGGGGGCTTTGTTAAACTCGCGCAGGACGTGCTTGATGTGGATATCTAGCGGCGCGGCCAAGCGGCGGATGACTGCCATGCGCGCGGCTAAATCGGGATTTTTTATCTTATATTCCCCTACAAATTGTTTAACAAGTAACAAAGAATCTGATTCAATAAATAATTCCGTTGCGCCTAATTCTTTAGATTTGATAAGCGCGAGTTTTAAGGCGGTATATTCGGCTTGATTGTTGGTACAATGGGGCATAAAGTGGCCCTCTTGCGCCAAAATTTTACCGTTTAGATCGCAAATCACATACGCCGCCGCTCCCGGGCCGGGATTTCCGCGCGAACCGCCGTCTATATTTATTTTTACTTGCATAAATTTATTGTAGCAAAGTCCTTGCCGGACGGGCAACCTCGGGGATGACACCTAATTGTAATAACGGCAACGGCAAAATCGGGAGACCCCGTATCAAGTACGGGGAAACATCCTTATTTAACGTCAGGTGTAAGCCTGACAGGAAACGCAATAAAGTAACATTACAAAAAGAGTGTGGCTCCAATTAAGTGAAAGTTTGCGGACAAAGGGCTGCCCGTACGGCTAGTACCCCGGCAAAGAGGTTGACATTGTTTCTCGCCCCGTTCGTCACCCCGCAGGGTCTTAGTGCGGGGTATAACGGGGCGACTTGTTTTGCTCTTTCTCCGACGAGGACAAAATAAAACTTGACATTGTTTTTTTTTTTGCTACATTTTATTTAATGATACAAGTGTATCAGGAAAGGAGAAATGTTATGAGAATAGAAAATCAAAGAAGTCGTTATAAAAAAAGTATGTCATACCCGAAATTTTCTGTCGGGTATCTTCCTTATCCGTTGTTGTTAGGGCAAGAGGAGAAACAACCTTGTTTTACAAGGGACGTGGAAGATCCCCGACTATATCCCGCATTACAACCTTGCGGGACAGGCTCTTCCGGGATGACATGCTTGTTTAATAATACAGCATTTACGCTCATTGAATTACTTGTCGTGGTACTCATCATCGGTATATTGGCGGCGGTAGCCTTGCCGCAGTATGAAAAAGCCGTGTGGAAAAGTCGCGTGTCCAATATGCAAACATATATTCGCAGTGTGGCAAATGCCCAACAAGCCTATTTTGTGGCAAACGGAACACGGGCTACGGAAATTGCTGAACTGGCGGTCGGTTTAGATGATTTTACGGAAGGAACGCGGCTGGAAGGAATCACGGAGAACTCTTTACAAGCATATAATGATTTGTTTGAAATTCGTATAGGTGAGCAAAGCGTTTGGGCCTATTTTATATCAGGTAAATATAAAGGATGTGGGTTGCTTGTTAATTCTACTACGGGCAAATGGTCTTGTCGGGAGTGGTATAACTATTATACGGGAACAGCCGGCGGATTTTGCCAAAAAATTATGAAAGCCGGCGAATTACTAACGGAAGGGAATAGCGTACGTACATACAGTATGTAATTGACTGATTGCCTTTATAAACACCCCCCGCAGGGAATTGCGGGGGGTGTTTCACTGCTTTGGTTTCAATAAAACCGTTATACCAACCCTTGGTCCAGCATAGAATCGGCGACTTTCTTAAAGCCCGCGATGTTCGCGCCGGCCATATAGTTGCCTTTCATGCCGTACATTTCGGCGGCTTCCAAACAACTGTTGTGAATGCTGTTCATAATGCGGTGCAAGTATTGGTCCACTTCTTCGCGCGTCCAATACAGGCGCATAGAGTTTTGCGTCATTTCCAAACCGGACACGGCTACACCGCCCGCGTTAGAGGCTTTGCCGGGGGAGTACAAAATTCTGGCGGCTTGGAACGCTTCAATGGCTTCGGGCGTGCAAGGCATATTGGAGCCCTCGCACACGCATTTGCAACCGTTTTTAAGTAAGGTTTTGGCGTCGTCGCCGTGCAGTTCGTTTTCGCAAGCGGTCGGGCAGGCGATATCGCACGGGATATCCCACGTTTTTTTGCCGGGTCTAAATTCGGCTTTCGGGAATTTTTTGACATATTCTTTCAAACTGCCGCGGCGGACAAATACGAGTTCTTTTAAGAAAGCGAGTTTTTCGGCATCTACGCCGTCTTTGTCATAGACGCTGCCGTCATAGTCCATAAACCCGACGACTTTGCCGCCCAACTCGGTCAGTTTTTCAATGGCGTGAATGCCTACGTTACCGGTACCGGAAACAATGCAAGTTTTACCTTTGACGCTGTCGCCCTTGGTGGCAAGCATGTTTTGCGTAAAGTACGCTACGCCGTAGCCGGTGGCTTCCGGGCGTAACAAGCTGCCGCCCCAATTCGGTTTTTTACCGGTAAAGGTGCCGGTGAAAACATCGGTCAGTTTTTTGTATTGGCCGAACATATAACCGATTTCGCGCGCACCGCAACCGAGGTCTCCGGCGGGTACGTCGGTATGATAACCGATGTGGCGGTACAGTTCGTTCATAAACGAGTGGCAAAAGCGCATAACTTCGGCATCTGATTTTCCGCGGGCATCAAAATCGCTTCCGCCTTTCCCGCCGCCCAGCGGCAAGGTGGTTAAACTGTTTTTGAACGTTTGTTCAAACGCTAAAAATTTCAGCGAGTCTTGCGTGACGGACGTGTGAAAACGGATACCGCCTTTGTACGGCCCAATGGCGCTGTTGAACTGGACGCGGTATCCGCGGTTGACGTGAATTTCGCCTTTGTCATCTTGCCACGGTACGCGGAAACTGATAATACGTTCCGGCTCTACGAGGCGTTCCAAAATCTTTTCTTTGATATACACCGGGTTTTGTTCCAACACCGGGTGCAAGGTGCTGACTACTTCTTTAACGGCCTGAAGAAATACTTTTTGGCCGGGGTCTTTCTTTTCTTGGGCTTCTAAAAAGTCCGCGGTATAGGCGTGAATGTCCATATACCCTCCTTGATATTATAATAACAACTTATGTCTATTATACTATTTATTTTGCGGATAGACACATACACAATCAAAAAAATATGTTACACTACTTACTATGAAATTATCCGCTAATATGGAAGATTATGTAGAAGCCGTTTTGTTCTGCGCGAACGAACAAGGGCTGGCGCGTGTGAGCGATATTCGCGATTTGCTCGGTGTCAAAACGCCCAGCGTAACGGGGGCCATGAAACTGCTTGCCGAAAACGGCTACGTGGTGCACGAGCCGTACGGCGGAATTAAACTGACGGCTAAAGGCCGCCGCGCCGCCGAAGATGTTAAAAAACGCCACGCCATTTTAAGCCGGTTTTTGACGCAAGTATTAGGTGTCAACCCTAAAACCGCCGATATGGATGCGTGCAAAATGGAACACGCTGTGAGCAAAGAAACGTTAGAAAAACTCCACGCCTATTTGCACAAAATAGCCGGAGAATAACTTCCCGGCTTATTTCTTCTCGTACACGCGCGTAAAATTTTCTATAATATAAGAAATATTCTTTATTGGAGTTTTATACCATGGCAAAAAATAAATATTCCCATACGGTTTTGTTGCCCAAAACCGATTTTCCGATGCGGGCGGGGTTGGCGCAAAAAGAACCTAAAATTTTAGACTTTTGGAAATCTATTAACCTCTACGAAGCGATGCTCAAAAAAAACGAGCAGGGCAAACATTTCGTTCTTCACGACGGGCCGCCCTACGCCAACGGCAAAATTCACATCGGTCACGCGTTAGATAAAACCATTAAAGATATTATCTTAAAATCGCGCGCGATGACGGGCCACTATACACCCTATGTGCCCGGGTGGGATTGCCATGGGTTACCCATTGAGCAAGCGCTCTTAAAAGAACTTAAACAAGATAAAAAACACATTACCGATGTGCCCGCTTTCCGCAAACGGGCGCGCGAATTTGCCGCTAAATTTATTGACTTGCAACGCCAAGGTTTTAAGCGTTTAGGCGTTCAGGCCGATTGGGATAACCCGTATTTAACCATGTCGCCGCGGTACGAGGGAATTACGGTCGGTGCGTTTTTGGACCTGATTGAAAAAGGATACGTCTATAAAGGGCAAAAAACCATTACGTGGTGCCCGCATTGTGAAACCGCACTAGCGGATGCGGAAACGGAATATCAGGATATTTCGTCGCCGTCTATTTATCTGCGCTTTAAGTTAGTGAGCCCTACGAAAGAAATTTTGGGCGATTTAGATTTTTCCAAACCCGTTAATTTAGCCGTCTGGACGACGACCCCGTGGACCATTCCCGCCAACGTTGCCGCCGCGGTATCCAATACGGAAGATTATGCTATTTTGCAAGATAATAAAACGGGCGAGTATTATATCGTAGCGGAAAAACTGGCGGAAGAATTTTTGAAAAACACGGGCCTTGATTGCACACAAGTAGGCCGCGTGCCCGGTGAAAAACTCGTCGGTATGAAATACTATCATCCGCTTACGCACAAAGAAAACCCGGTCATTTGGACCGATTTTGTAACGATGGACGCCGGCGTCGGGGTTGTTCATATTGCGCCCGGTCACGGGGAAGAAGACGCCCAAGCCGGTAAACAATGGAAGTTAGAAACCGTTTGCCCGGTAGATGAAAAAGGGTGCTATACCAAAGACGCGGGCGTGTTTGAAGGGATGCACGTGTTTAAGGCCAACCCGTTAATGGTTAAAAAGTTGGACGAACTCGGCGCGCTTATCAAAGAACAGGAAATCGTACACAGTTATCCGCATTGTTGGCGTTGTCATAACCCTATTATTTTCCGCGCGACGGAGCAATGGTTTATGTCCATTGACAAAGACGGACTTCGCCAAAAGTTAATGGATAATTTACAAAACGTCAAATTTTATCCCGCCGGCGGACAAGAACGTATGCGCGCTATGATTGGGTTAAGACCGGATTGGTGTTTATCGCGCCAGCGGTTTTGGGGCACTCCGGTGGCGGTGCTATATTGTAAAAAATGCGGCAAACCGCAAGTAAATCATGAGTTGTTTGAATTTATCAAAGCGCGCGCGATGAAAGAGGGCTCCGACTTTTGGTTTATTGACCCGGTGGAAAAACTCATGCCGGAAAATTATACGTGTGAATGCGGTTGCCGCGAATTTAGAAAAGAAACCGATATTTTAGACGTGTGGCTAGATTCCGGTGTGTCGTGGGCGGCGGTACTCAAAGACCGCGGCTTAGATTTCCCCGCGGATGTCTATTCCGAGGGGTCCGACCAACACCGCGGTTGGTTCCAAAGTTCGTATATTCCGTCTTATACGTTGGAAAATACCGTGCCGTTCAAAACGATTTTGACACATGGTATGGTGTTAGACGGTAACGGCCGTCCGATGCATAAATCGGCAGGAAATGCCGTGGACCCGGAAGATGTCATCAATAAATACGGAGCGGATATTTTGCGGTTATGGGTGTCGTTTGCCGATTATCAAGGCGACGTGCGCATTAGCGAAGAAATTTTACAAGGGCCGATTGATACGTACCGTAAAATCCGCAATACGGTGCGCTATGCACTGGGTAACTTGTCCGATTACGACCCGGCGTTGCACCACGTGAACGCTAAAGATTTAACCGAAATGGATAAATATATGCTCGGCCGCTTAAATGCGCTGATTGAAGAAGTCCACAATGGGTATGCGGAATTTAACTTCCGCCGGGCTATGCGTGCGATTACCGACTTTTGTATTTTAGATTTATCGTCGTTTATGTTAGACGCGTCTAAAGACCGCCTTTATACGCAAGGCGTCAACGCCCCCGCCCGGCGCAGTGCCCAAACGGTACTGGCCGAAATCGCGGTCACGCTCTTGCAGCTAATGGCCCCGGTGTTATCTTTTACCGCCGAAGAAGCGTGGCAGGAACTACGCAAAACCGCGCTCGGGCGCACGCTCACGCAAAGTATCTTTTTGTCCAATATGCCGGCAAACGCTTCGCTCGTGCCTGACGTGAAATTGGAAGAAAAATGGAACCGTATCCGCCAAGTGCGTGAAACGGTGCAGAAAACGTTGGAAGAAGCGCGGCAAAAAGGCGTGATCGGCTCGTCGTTAGAGGCGTGTGTAGTGTTCAAAACGTCCGACGAAGAAACGCGGAAATTTTTGGAAGAAACCAAAGACTTATGGCCGGAAATTGCCATTGTGTCGGCCGTGGAAATGGCAGACGGCGGCAAAGAATTGTCCGTGGAAGTCGTCCACGCCAAGGGAACAAAATGTGCCCGTTGTTGGCAGTGGAAAGAAGATGTGGGCACACATCCTCACCACGATATTTGCGGCCGGTGTGAAGAAGTGCTAACCCGTGAGGGAATGTCGGTAGAGGAGAGTGAGCCCGTTGGTGCGTAAAACTTGGCAAACATTAAAAACATGGGCGGCGGCCAATACCCCGGTGTTGTGGGTGTTGGCGTTGGTGCTCGCGGCTGACCGGGTAAGCAAAGTGCTCGCGCAGACGTTTTTAGCAACCGGGGCCGTTGTGGTGTTCCCCTTTTTCCACTTACATTATGTGGAAAATACGGGTGCGGCATTTGG
>Ga0310694_10002209_pt1 | contig 20412 bp, 11 predicted proteins | sample 174DNAGHGhighgp2_FD_203884 | JGI IMG/M metagenome (GOLD analysis project Ga0310694, IMG submission 203884) | Sheep rumen microbial communities from Palmerston North, Manawatu-Wanganui, New Zealand - 1742 DNA GHGhigh gp2 (v2) (version 2) | ecosystem: Host-associated > Mammals > Digestive system... | reverse complement strand
AAGTACATCAATTGGAACTGCCCCCTCCACTCGGTGGGGTGGTCGGCAATCCACAGCCCGGCGAACTCCTCCTGGAACTTGTCCTTTTCGTTGATGTCGTAGTAGGCTCGTAGCATGCTCAGGAACACGCTCTTGCCGAAGCGGCGCGGTCGTATGAGGAAGAGGAAGTTGTCCGTCTCCTCCATCACGGGGATGTACTTGGTCTTGTCCACGAAATACTTACCCTCCTTCCTTACCTGGCGGAAGTCGGAGATGCCGTAGGGCAGCAGTTTGATTTTTTCCATCGTTCTCGTTCTTTGCGAGCAAAGATAATGCAAAAATGTCATTCTTGCAAAAAAATCACTTGGAAACAGTAAAATGATGACAGCATTCACACCATGCCATGGATGTAAAGTCCTTAGCCCATATAGTCCATTTAGCCCATTTTGTCCGTAGAACAGATAAGAATGGCATTCCGCAAGGGAGACAGGGGCACTTTTCCTCCGGTGCATGAAAAACTCCCATACTCCTTGACTCCGTAGGTCATCCGCCAAAAAAATCTCCAATTCTAAAATTCGGGATGGCTTTTTTTCATTATCTTTGCATGCCACAAATGGTGTGGCTTCAAAATCAAGACAAGAATAATATGACATTCTCCCTCAAACACCCCGAGAACGACAAGGGCATGAACGCCCGCATCAGACGCTTGAGACAGCAGAATTTCGACACCCCCACCACACTGAGCATCGAGCGCGCCTTGATAGAGACAGCCTTTTACAAGGCCAATGCCGGCACGATGCCCATCGCCGTGCTCCGTGCCCGCAACTTTTATGAACTCTGTCAGAAAAAGACCATCTACATAGGTCCCGACGAACTCATCGTCGGTGAGCGCGGGCCGAGGCCGAAGGCCGTCCCCACCTTCCCTGAGCTCACCTGCCACACGGTGGAAGACCTCCACACGCTCAACGAGCGCCCCTTGCAACCCTACCACATCAGTCAGGAAGACATCGACACCTACGAGCGCGAGGTGATACCCTATTGGAAAGGCAAGACCCAGCGCGAGCGGATATTCAACCATGTCTCCAAGGAGTGGGAAGAAGCCTACCACGCCGGGGTGTTCACCGAGTTCATGGAACAGCGAGCCGCCGGTCATACCGCCATGGATGGCAAGATGTACCGCGAGGGTCTGCTCGACGTGAAGCAACGCATCGAGCATCGCATCGCCAGGCTCGACTACATCCACGACCCCGAGGCCACCGACAAGCAGCAGGAACTGGAAGCCATGGCCATATCGTGCGACGCCGCCATCCTCTTCGCCGAGCGACACGCACTGCTGGCTGAGGAGATGGCTGCCAAGGAAACTGACCCGCAGCGCAGGGAAGAACTGCTGAAAATCGCCGATGTGTGCCACCACGTGCCAGCCCATGCGCCAAGAGACCTCTGGGAAGCCATTCAGATGTATTGGTTCGTGCACCTTGGCACCGTCACCGAACTCAACGGTTGGGACTCGATGAATCCCGGACATCTCGACCAGCACCTCTTCCCCTTCTATCGGAAAGGGTTGGAAAACCATACGCTGACACGTGAGGACGCCAAGGAACTGCTGAGTTGCCTCTGGGTGAAATTCAACAATCAGCCAGCACCACCCAAGGTCGGTGTGACAGCCTTGGAATCAGGAACATACAACGACTTCACCAACATCAACATCGGAGGCGTGGACAGGGAAGGGCGAAGCGCAGCCAACGAACTCTCTACCATCATCCTCGAAATCCAGGAGGAACTGCACCAGTTGCAGCCTGGACTGAGCATCCACATCGCACACGACACCCCCGACGATTTCCTCATCGAAGGCATCAAGGTCATCAGACAGGGACACGGCTATCCCTCCGTCTTCAACACCGACGCCTATGTGCAAGAGATGGTGAGAGCCGGGAAGACGGTGGAGGACGCCCGGGAGGGAGGCTGCTCCGGCTGCATCGAGGTGGGAGCCTTCGGAAAGGAAGCCTATCTACTCACCGGGTACCTCAACACCCCCAAGATTCTTGAAATCACCCTCAACGACGGCATGGACCCGGAAACGGGGAAGCGGATCGGTCTCCAAACCGGCGACCCCACGCTGTTTGAGTCCTTCGAGCAACTTTACGAGGCGTGGCGGCGGCAGATGGAGCATTTCGTCAATATGAAACTCGCGGTGAACAACTACATCGAACGCATGTTCTCACTCTATGCGCCTGCCACCTTCCTCAGCCTCTTCATCGACGACTGCATAGAGAAAGGCAAGGACTACTACAGCGGCGGGGCACGTTACAACACCACATATATACAATGTACGGGACTGGGCACCCTCACCGACAGTTTTTCCGCCTTGAAAAAACATGTGTTTGACGAGAAGAGATATACCATGCGGCAGATGCTCGACACCCTGCGCGACAATTTCAAAGGAGAGGAGAAGATGCGGCAGTACATCCGCAACCACACCCCTTTCTTCGGCAATGACGACAGCGAGGCCGACACCATCGCCGTGCGCATCTACGACGACCTGGTGAAAGCCATAGAGGGACGGCCCAACACCCGTGGCGGGCAGACACACCTCAACATGCTCAGCACCACCTGCCACAACTATTTCGGACAAGTCTGCGGAGCCACTCCCAACGGACGATTCGCCCATTTCGCCATCAGCGACGGCACATCGCCCGCCCATGGCGCCGACACCCATGGCCCCACAGCCGTGGTGAAATCATTGGGCAAGCTCGACCAGACGAAGAGCGGAGGGACATTGCTCAACGTACGCTTCGTGCCAAGCCTTCTCAAAAGGGAGGAGGACATGCGCAAACTCGCCAGTCTCATACGCACCTATTTCAAGTTCGGTGGGCATCACATACAATTCAACATCATCGACAATGCCACCCTGCGCGACGCTCAGCAGCATCCCGAAGACTATCGCGACCTCCTCGTGCGTGTCGCCGGCTACTCCGACTATTTCAATGACATGACCGAGCAGCTGCAAAACGAAATCATCGCAAGGACGGAGAACGATTTGGTAGAATGAAGAAGTTTTTAGGAGTTAGAGGAGTTAAGAAGTTAGAGACATTAGTTCTGCGAATGGCATATTACTCATGGAGTAATGTCTTTAACTTCAAGCGAAGTGCTAACTTCTTTAACTTCAATAACTTCTAAAAAACATGAAAATTGAAGGTTTCCTTTTCGACATCAAGCGTTACGCCATCAACGATGGACCGGGGATACGCACCACGGTGTTCCTCAAGGGATGCCCGCTGAGGTGTGTCTGGTGCCATAACCCCGAGAGTTGGTCGCCACAGCAGCAATTGCTCTACAAACAAGGCAAATGCATGGGATGCGGCACCTGCGTGCAGGTCTGTCCGCAACACGCCTTGCAGGCAGGCCGCGCCGGCATCGTCTTGAACTCCGATGCCTGCACCCTCTGTGGGCGGTGTGTCGAGGAATGTCCCACGACGGCCTTGGAGCTATGCGGGAAGCAATGGCCCTTGGACAAGTTGATGGAAGAGTTGGAGAAGGAGCGCGACGTGATGGAAGACAGTGGGGGAGGCGTCACCCTTTGTGGTGGAGAACCCCTGATGCATCCCGGGTACACGATGATGTTGTTGGAAGAACTGGGGCGGCGAGGGTTTCATCGCACCGTGGACACCTCGCTTCATGCCGCACCCGGCGTCGTGGAACAAGTGGCTGAAGCTTGCGAGTTGATGCTCGTCGACCTGAAAATGATGGATCCGGAGAAACACCGCCGTTATTGCGGCGTGGACAACACGCTGATATTGAAAAACATCAAGTGGCTGGCAGAGCACCGACCCTGTGCCTTTTCCATTCGCATACCTTTGATAGACCATGTGAACGCCGACGAGGACAACATGGAGCAAACGGCAAAGTTCATCACCTCACTGCCAGGACCATTCCCCACCGTCCACCTGTTGCCTTACCATGACGTGGGCAAGGACAAACACCGCAGGATGGGTTCCACCTACAACCCCGAACACCTCGCCATGGGAGTGCCCGGCGAGGAACTGCAGCAAAGATGCGCCAGTCTGCTCTCCCAATGGGGTTTGAAGGTGCTCATCGGTGGATGAACACCTCAAAAATACACCCTGTGGGCAATAAACCACGCCAAATCATCGTTATTCTATCGTATATATACAAAAATAGACATCAATGATAGAATACATCAGGGGCGAACTGACAGACATCACCCCAGCCATGGCCGTTGTCGAGGCGGCCGGAGTGGGCTATGCGCTGTCCATTTCGCTCAATACTTTTACGGCCATACAGAATAAGAAAGAGGTGAGACTCTATGTACATGAGGCCATCGTCACAGGAGGAAGAGACGACTCCTACACACTCTATGGGTTCTTCTCAAAGGAAGAGCGCGAACTCTATCGGCAACTCATCACCGTCTCCGGTGTGGGTGCCAACACCGCACGCATGATCCTCTCCTCCTTCACACCGGCAGAACTCTGCAACGCCATTGCCAGCGGCGACGAAAGAGCCATCAAAGGCGTCAAGGGCATCGGACTGAAGACCGCGCAGCGCATCATCGTAGACCTCAAGGACAAGATAGCCAACACTGACCTTATGCAACAGGCTGCCAGCGATGCAGGAAAGCCCGTTGACAACATCAACAAAGAAGTGAGAAACGAGGCTGTCAGCGCACTCACCATGCTCGGCTTCTCGCCGGCACCCTCCGCCAAGGTGGTGGGGGAGATACTCAAACAACAACCCGACCTGCCGGTGGAGCAGATCATCAAACAGGCACTCAAACTCATCAAATAAGAAGGGGCGCAGACCCGCCGGCCTTTAAGACCTTTAAGGCCTTTAAGGACCCGACAGACCAAGAAAGCCCTCAAAAATGTCGAGAATATGAAACCCAACTTGCGGACCATAGGATTCTTCATCTTCTTCTTGTGCGCCATCTCGATGATGGCGGGCAACAAGTGGGCCTTGCCGCAAGACGACCCGACAAGAAGGCAACAGCAAAGCAACCGTTCCCCGCAGGACGACCCCACAAGGGCACGAAACAACCGGAACAATCGGGCCAACAACCGGAGCAACAACAATGGTACACCCCGGCCCAACGACCGGAACAACGGCAACAAGGCCGATGACAACAGAAAAGGTGTCAACGATTCCATCAAGGCACAACCCATCATCGAGACCGACGAGGAAATCCCCGACTCCCTCCTCCATCCACGTTGGCGAATCCAGCGCACGCAGCCCATCTCCGACGAAGACCTCATGCAAGGCTCTGCCGACCTGCAGAGACCGGAGAACATGAAGCAGACGGTGGAATACAACGACACCATCGAACGCTACATCATAGGCAACAAGGTGGCTGGCACATATGTCTTCGCGCCCACCATGATGACCTTCGACGAATACCTCAAGTGGAGCGAGAAAAAGATGCTCTATGACTTCTTCCGTTCTAAGAATGAGGAAGCCCTGCAAACCAAGGGGAAGGAAAAGTTCGACTTCCTCGATATGCACTTCGACCTCGGACCAGCGGAGAAAATCTTCGGCCCGGGCGGCGTGCGCATCAAGACACAGGGTACGGCGGAACTGAAATTCGGAGCCACCTTCAAGAATATCGACAACCCCTCGCTGCCCATACGCAACCGCAAGACCACCACGATGGACTTCGACGAGAAAATCAACCTCAACGTCAACGGCAAGGTGGGTGACAAGGTGAACATGAACATCAACTACAACACCGACGCCACCTTCAACTTCGACGCGCAAAGCATGAAGCTGAAGTATGACGGAAAGGAAGATGAAATCATCAAACTCGTCGAGGGTGGCAACGTGTCGTTCCCGGGCAACTCCTCGCTCATCACGGGTGCAAGTTCACTCTTCGGACTGCGCACCGACTTCCAATTCGGCAAACTCAAGTTGCAAACCGTCATCTCGCAGAAGAAGTCCAACTCCACCAGCGTGTCGTCAAAGGGAGGAGTGCAACTCACACCCTTCGAAATCGACGCCGCCAACTATGAAGAGAACAGGCACTTCTTCCTCTCACACTATTTCAGGGGAAAGTATGACGGAGCGATGAAAACGCTTCCCAACCTCACCACAGGCATCACCATCAACCGAATGGAAATCTGGGTGACCAACAAAACCGGCAACAACAACAATACCAGGAACATCATCGCACTGCCGCTACTCGGAGAAGGAGGCAAAGACACGCCACCATCCAACAACTCCAACTCGCTATACTCGCAGTTGACCACCACCATGGCGGCAGCAAGAGACATCGACCAGACCTCATCGGTGCTCGATGCACAGTTCGTGGGAGGCGTCGATTATGAGAAACTCGAGCAGGCAAGGTTGCTCACCTCCTCGGAATACACCGTCAACAACGCACTTGGCTATGTATCACTCAAAACCACACTGCAGACCGACCAGGTGCTCGCCGTCGCCTACGAGTACACTTACGGAGGCGTCACCTACCAAGTGGGAGAGTTTGCCAGCGATGTCACCGATGTGAACAAATGCCTCTTCGTCAAGTCGCTAAAGAACACCAGCAACAACCCTCAGCAGGCCAACTGGGACCTGATGATGAAAAACGTCTACTACCTCGCATCATCAGTGGAAAAGGACAAGTTCAGGCTTGACATCAAGTTCCAAAGCGACACCGCAGGCGTTTACCTCACATACATCCCGGAACCACAGGTCAAGGACCAGACCATCATCAAAGACATCGACGCCGACCGCCTCGACAACAACATGAAGGCACACCCCAACGGATATTTCGACTATGTGGCAGGATACACCGTCACCAACGGGCGCGTCTTCCTACCCAAGGCGGAACCCTTCGGAGAGCATCTCTACAAATTCCTCGTCAGCAAGGGTGTGGACCCCGCAACGGCACAGAAATACAGCTATACCGAACTCTATGACTCCACCAAGACGGTGGCCAGGCAGATAGCAGAAAAAGACAAGTACATCCTCACCGGTCATTTCAGAGGCTCTTCCGCCAATGTCATCTCACTCGGTGCCTACAACGTGCCGCAAGGGTCGGTCGAGGTGACTGCAAACGGTGTGAAACTCACGGAAGGGTCGGACTACACCGTGGATTATTCCGCCGGAGAGGTTACCATCATCAACCAAAGCATCCTCGACGCACAGCCCGACATCAAGGCGTCGTGTGAGAGCAACACCGACTACGGGCAATCGAGGAAAACCATGTTCGGCCTCAACTGGGAGTACGACTTCAGCAAGAACTTCCAACTCAGCGGTACCTTCAGGCATCTCTCCGAGCAGTCGCTCACCACAAAGGTTCCCATGGGGGCGGAACCCCTCAACAACACCGTCTGGGGTGTCAACCTCAATTGGAAGAAAGAGTCGCAGTGGCTCACCAACATGCTCGACAAACTGCCACTTCTCCATGTCACACAGCCGTCCAACATCTCCCTCTCGGCTGAGTTCGCACAACTCATAGCAGGACAGGCACACGGCACGCAGGACAACGCATCCTATCTCGATGACTTCGAGAATACCAAAAACACCATCGACGTCTCCACACCCACTTCGTGGATCATCTCCAGCTGCCCCACCATGTTCGGAGAATACAAGGACAAGACAGGACTCACCAGCAGCTACAACAGGAGCCTCCTCGCATGGTACAACATCGACCCGCTGTTCACCAGGAGAAGTTCGTCGCTCACACCGGGACATATCAAGAGCGACCTTGACCAACTCTCCAACCATTATGTACGCGAGGTGTATGTCCGCGAGTTGTACCCCAACAGGGACCAAAGCTCTTACAGCGGCGCCACGTCGACCCTCCCCGTGCTCAACCTCGCCTTCTACCCGGAGGAAAGGGGACCCTATAACTTCAACACGGAACTCAATGCCATGGGGCGCTTCGACAACCCGCAAAACAAGTGGGGAGGCATGATGAGGAAATTGGACACCAACGATTTCGAAACAGCCAACATCGAGTACATCGAGTTCTGGCTCCTCGACCCGTTCATCTACACCAACGGGAAAGAGGATGCCTCGGAGTATGGAGGCGACTTCTACATCAACCTTGGAGAGGTGAGCGAGGACATCCTCCGCGACGGAAAGAAATTCCACGAGAGTGGAATGCCTGTCGACGGGTCGAGCAACTACGTTTTCACCCAGTGGGGAAAGACGCCCACCACCACCACCTACACCTATGCCTTCGCCGTATCGGGAAGAAGTCAGCAGGACGTGGGATACAACGGACTCACCGACCAGGAGGAACAAACTTTCGATGGCTATCAGGAATACCTCAACGCCTTGAGAGGGAAGGTGTCGCAAGAGGTGTGGGACAGCATCTATGCCGACCCTGCCAATGACGACTACCACTATTTCCGCGGCAGCGACTATGACCAGGTGCAGGCATCCATCCTACAGCGATACAAGCGCATCAACAACCCCCAGGGCAACACCCCGGACTCGGAGATGAGGAGCGAGAGCTATGACACCTCGTACAAGACCACCCCCGACGTGGAGGACATCAACCAGGACAACACCCTCAACGAGTATGAGAAATACTACCAGTACCACGTCTCCATCAGGCCCGAAGACCTTGTCGTGGGACACAACTTCATCGTCGACAGCAGGGTGGGAAGCGGTACACTGAGAAACGGGGAGCGATACGATGTCACATGGTACCAGTTCAGAATACCGCTCGACAGGTATGAGCAGAAGGTGGGAGCCATCAGCGACTTCACCTCCGTCAGGTTCATGCGCATGTTCCTCACCAACTTCAAGAAGCCCATTGTCATGCGATTCGGAAGCCTCGACCTCGTCAGGGGAGAATGGAGGGTTTACACGCAGAACCTCACCAACGGCTCCACCAACTCCGGCTACATGTCCGTCAGCGCCGTCAACATCGAGGAGAACAACGACAAGACCCCGGTCAACTACATCCTCCCGCCGGGCATCTCACGTGTGCAGGACCCCACCCAGCCACAACTCGTGGAGAGCAACGAGCAGGCCCTCGACATCGTGGTCAACGACCTCGGTACAGGCGAGTCGAAATGCGTGTACAAGAACACCTCGCTCGACCTGAGGCAATACAGGCGCCTGCAGATGTTCACCCATGCCAATACGCTGAACGAGAACACCACCAACCTCGCCGACGACCAGTTGGCCGTCTTCATACGCCTCGGAAGCGACTACAAGAGCAACTACTACGAATACGAGGTGCCGCTCAAACTCACACCGGCAGGCCACTATGACAAATACTCCGCCACCGACAAGAGAGTGGTGTGGCCGGAGGAGAACATGGTGGACATCCCCCTCGAAGCCCTCACCGCCATCAAGAAGGAGCGCAACAGGGCCAAGGCGGAGGGGATGGCGTCCTACAACCAACCTTTCCATGCATACGACGAGGACAGGCCTGCCAACAAAATCACCGTCATGGGCAACCCCTCGCTTGGAGAGGTCAAGACCATGATCATCGGCGTGAGGAACCTCTCGGGAGAGGCCAAGTCGGGTGAGGTGTGGGTCAACGAACTCCGTCTCAAGGAATACAACAACGAAGGTGGATGGGCTGCACAAGGCAACCTCAATGTGCAACTCTCCGACTTCGGCACCATCAACGTTGCCGGACGATACACTTCCGAAGGTTTCGGAGGACTGGAGGACGGCGTCGCCGCACGCTCCAAGGACAATATGCAGAACTACACCGTCACCACGCAGTTCGAACTAGGAAAGTTCTTCCCCGACAAAGCCAAGGTGTCGGCACCTCTCTATTATTCCTACTCCAACCAGACGACCAAGCCGAAGTACAACCCTCTCGACACCGACATGGAACTGGACGACGCACTCGAGGCGATGGACAAGCATGAAAGAGACTCCATCGAATCCATCGTCGTCAAGAAAGTCACCTCAAGCAGCTTCTCCCTTTCCAACGTCAGGGTGGGCGTGGCCACAAAAGGACATCCCATGCCCTACGACCCCGCCAACTTCTCCTTCTCATACAGTCACCAGCACACCAGGACCACAGGCGAGACCATCGTATATGAGGATGACTCACAATGGAACGGCTCCTTGTCTTACTCCTGGTCGCCTGTTTACAAGTCATGGGAACCCTTCAAGAAAATCAAGTCGAAGTCGAAATGGCTCGAATTCCCCAAAAAGCTCGGCTTCAACTACCTGCCCCAGAACATCACTTTCAACACAGACATCAAGCGACTCTACTATGAACTGCAGGAGCGAGACATGGAAAGCCTGGAGGGTTCGCAACTGCCGCTGTCATTCAGCGAGCAATTCCTCTGGAACAGGGATTTCTCCATCAGGTGGGACTTCACCAAGAACCTGCATCTGAACTTCTCCAGCGGCACACACGCTGAGATTGAGGAGCCATACACACCCATCAACAAAGACCTCTATCCCGACCATTACACTGCATGGAAAGACTCCGTATGGACGTCCATCAGGAACCTTGGAACACCCCTTGACTATGCCCAGAACTTCAAGGCCTCCTACCACGTGCCGCTCAACCTCATCCCCATCTTCGACTGGGTGACTTCGGATGTCACCTACGACGCCAATTACTCCTGGGTGAGGGGTACGCAGTTGGAAGACGGCACCACACTTGGCAACACCATCACCAACAACCGAACTTTCAACATAAACGGCACCTTCAACATGCAAAAACTCTACGACCATGTGCCGTTCCTCAAGAAAGCCAACGAACGTTTCTCGAAGAGCAGCAATGCCACCAATGCCAAGAAAAGCAACAAGACGTCGTCAAATGCGAAGAAGCCGAAGGATGACAATAAGAAGGATGACGGCAAAGAGGATGGCAAGGAGGCGGATGACAAGTCGAAGGCACAGTTGCCCAAGAACAAGAACACCTTTGAGAAGGAAATCACCATCAAGGCCGACACGTCACTCGTGGTCTCACACGGGAAGAAGAGCAAGAGGCTCGTCGTCACTGCCAAGAACAAGGATGGCAAAACCGTCCCTGTGAAATACAAGGTGGTGGATGACAACAAAATAAAGGTCATCAACAAGACCGATTCCGCCGTGACGCTGAAAATCTCTGTCACTCCCAAGCAACCCTTGGACGACAAGGCATGGTACAAGACGGCACAAGTCATAGCAAGAGGACTCATGATGGTGAGGAACATCAATTTCACCTACAGGGACCAAAGGGCCATGTCGCTGCCTGGATTCATGCCTACCATAGGTTCCGCATTCGGACAGAGGAGGGGCGACATCCTCAGTCCGGGACTTGATTTCGCCTTCGGCTTCACCGATGAGGACTACATCGAAAAGGCGAGGCGTAACAACTGGCTGCTTTGCGTCGACAACGTGGCCACACCATCCACCACCAATGCGACAAAAGACCTGCAACTCAAGATGACCCTCGAACCGGCACGCGACTTCAAAATCGACTTGAATGCCAGCAGGACGGAAACAGATGCCAGGAGCATACAATACATGTATGTGGGAAATCCCACGACGAGAAGCGGGCAGTTCACCATCACCACCATCTCGCTCAGGTCGGCCCTTGAAGGCATGGGTAGCGCCAGCAACGGCTATCACTCGCCCTCGTTCGTCAAGTTCTGCAATTCGCTGCCTGATTTCCGAAACAGGGTGGAGGCGCAGTATGCCGGCTCAACCTATCCTGTAGGAACCCCCATGGCCGGGCAGGCTTTCAATCCCGAGGTGAGCACTGTGGGACTATATAGTTCTGATGTCCTCATACCGGCATTCATTTCCACCTACACCAACATTGGTGGGAAGTCGCTCGACCTCTTCCCCTCGTTGGCCAGGATGCTGCCCAACTGGACCATCCGATACAGCGGACTGAGCAAATTGGCTCCCTTCAGGGACCTTTTCAAGAGCGTCAACATCAACCATTCCTACAAGAGCATCTTCGCCGTCGGTTCGTATGCCAGTTTCAGCACATGGCTTGAATACATGGACGGGCTTGGATTCATCACCGACGCCACCACGGGAATGCCAACGCCCAGCAGCATGTTCAACATCTCCACCGTCAGCATCAACGAGTCCTTCTCGCCGCTTATCGGTGTCGATGTGACGCTCAACAACAACCTCACCTGCAAGTTGGAATACAGAGACACACGCGTGCTCACCCTCAGCACCACCAGCGTGCAAATCAACGAGACCACGAGCAAGGACTTCGTGCTTGGTTTCGGGTACAAGATCAACGACTTCAAATTCTTCAGCCTCTTTGGCGGTGGGTCCAGGAAAGTGAAAGGCAGAAAAGGCAATAGTGATTCTGAAGACAATAACAACAAGAGCCAGAGCACATCGAGGAATTCCAAGCAGCAATTCAACCACGACCTCAACCTCAGGTGCGACGTGTCTTACAAGAAGCAGGCCAACATCACCCGCGACATCGCCTCGATGACCAGCCAGGCCAGCAGTGGAAGCACGGCATTCAAGTTCTCTTTCAACGCCGACTACACCATCTCGAAGTTGATGACGATGACGTTCTACTTCGACTCGCAGACCAACACCCCTTTGCTCACCAGCAGCAGTTACCCCACCACCACGCGCGACTTTGGTCTCAGCCTGAAGTTCTCATTGACGAGATGATTTTTAGCTTTTCCGGTATGACGAGATGACGTTATGACGTTATCTCGTCATATCGTTATATCGTTATTCCGTTATTCCGTTATATCGTTATCCCGTTATCCCGTTATCTCGTTATGTCATCATCTCGTCATAAAGACACTGAGGGGCGGAAACAACCCCCGCCCCTCAGTCAATTATAAATTGTAAATTATTAATTATAAATTATTTTCCCCGTTTTCCCATTGCTGTATCGGATGATGTTGATGCCTTTGCTGATGCTTGATTTTCTCACGCCCTGCATATCGTAGATGCCCACCACTTGCGGGGAGTCTTCTGCCACGGTGGCGATTTCCGTGGCATGATCATCAAACAGATAGCTGTTGGCGGCATTCTCATCAAGCACAAGCCAGGCCTTGTTGGACCCCATCCTCACCTTGCTGTTCTCAGCAACCCTGTAGAATCCCACGTTCCCGTTATGGTTTTGCAGGACGTAGCATCCCGCCGGCACATAGTGTGGGGCGAGTGTTCCACGGAGGCTGCCCTCCACGAGGAGTTCGCTGTCGTTGTCGGGGCGTTCTTCAGAATAGCCGGCAAGCATGTAGTTGCCAGGTGCTGCCTCCACGAGGTAGGGTTTGTTGGCTTCCGGCGATGTCACCTTCACAAGGTTGAGTTTGCCGTCCGCCCGTTTCCCATTTACTGAATAGACGGTCATACCCTCGGGGACGGCGAACTGGAACGGCAGGCAGATGGTGGCCCATCCCACAGCCGACACGTTGAGCATATGTGACATGAAGGTAGGTTCGAAGGTGTAGCCGGTGAGTTTGTCCATGGCCTTGATATGTGTGACCAGGTAGGGGTAGATGCGCTCCAGGCTGTCCAACTTGCCTATCTGTCGATATGGGTTTCCGCCTTTGGTCTTGGCGCTGGTCTTGTAGATACGGTTGGCATATTTCACCACGTCTCCTTTCTGATAGGTGGAGTCGGCATTCCATTTCGGCGCTTTTTGGAATGTGGTGTAGTCGAATGGCTGCTGCTGCCATGGCTCCCTGTCGATGTCTTGCAACAGGCTTTGGCTGGTGGGCCATTTCTCATGTTCCAGTCGATAGTTCTCTTCACCGAAGGAATGGTACCAGGTGTCGAAGAGCGATGCGAGGATTTCCGGTGTGATGGAGCCTTGGTTTCTGATTTCCGCCCATCGGTCCCACATGTCTTGCTTGAAATAGCGATACACCCAGTAGGTGGGACTGTGTATGAAGGTTTGTTTGGACAAGAGGCTGTTGTTGTTGTAATAGCCGGCAGGCAGGATGCGGTAGGAGCCATAGCCGAAGGTGTTGTCGAGGTCGTAAGGTGCGACGTACCATTTGTGGCCGTCGTAGGTGAACCATTGGTAGTTCATCCATACCCCGTCCCAGTTGACGGTCAGCAGGTTGTGCAGCATGTAGTCGATGATGCCGGGCACGTCGAACAAATCCTCTATGACGGCCCGCATCTCGCTTTGGCTTGCTCCGTTGCTGACAAGGGCGTTGAGTTCGGCGAAACGATGACTCAAATCTATCAAGTGCTTTTTCACAATGGCGGAGTTCTGCTTGCGCTCCTTGGTCTTCGCATCATCGGTCTCCAGGTCATAGTAGGGCGAGGTCTCGTCCATCAGTTCGGTGGGCTTGTCGCTGTCATATACCTTGCCGTTCATGTCGTAGAGGTCTTTGGGCGTGCGCACCCAGACATCCTTCCAACTGATTTTTCCCGACCAGAAGGTGTTCTTGTTGAGTGGATAGCCCTCGAGGTGAATTTGTTCGGGGTTGTTCTTCTTCTGGTTCATGTTCTTGCGGTGCTTTTTCAACTGCCAGCAATAGAGTCCTTGGAATTGGCCGTTGAAGTAGAGGACGACAGGGAAGGCGTCGGGGTGGCAGAGGGCGTTGGCATCAGGCTTGCTCAGGTTGGCGCGTTCCCATATGCGGCCGTATTCGCCACGGTCTCGTGTCATGAGGTCGTAGGTGCGGTAGGCTTGTATCGCGGTGCCTTTGAACCAGTCGAAACTGAAGGCCTTGAGGTGGAAGCCATCTTGGGTCACCCAGTCGCCGAAGGTGACGTCGGTCGTTTCCTCACCCTCCCATTCGTCTTCGCAGAAGTCTATCTTGAAGTTCTTCTTCTCATAGGAAACGGCGCTCCTGCCTTGGGTGCTGATGATGATGCGCTTCTTGAAATAATTGCCGTTGCCGTCGTATATTTCCAGCCAACCGTGGAAATTGGACGTTTTCTTCTTGGGAAGTGCCGTGAGGCCCGTGATGTTGGCGTAGGCGCAGGTGGGTATGGGCAGCACGATGTTGGTGCTGTCGCTCATGTCGTTCTTGACGTCTTCCATACCGAGCGATATGATGCGAAGTTGGAAATCATCTTGCGCCATGGCTCCATGGGTGGTGGCAAGAAGCAGGGACAGAAAGGTGATGGTGTATGCGAAGTTTTTCATTATATGAAGGCTTGTCTGTTTTTATTGATGGGTTGGATGGATGAAGGGCATCGCATTCATACACATGATGCTGCAAAAATACTGAAAAAAAGTGTTCAAGGCTAAAAAAAGTCGTTTTTTTTCCTTACATCCATATTTACCATTCTTCCCATGCCTCTATAGCAAAGAAAACTTAAATCTTTTTCTGTCTGATTTATAAATCCTTTTTTTTGTCTACCTTTGCACGATGAAAAGAACTTTTCAGCATCGTGTGACAGTTCCGGCTGTGTCATTGGTGCTGCTGCTCGCCGCTGTTGCGTTGTTCTTTTTTTGGCAGCGCATTTCTTCAGCGGCGGTGGTGGCGACATTGTTGCTATGTGTCGATGTCTTCATCGTGGAGCGGTTGATACATACCACTTATGTCTTCACCGACGATGATTGTCTTGTGGTGAGTCATGGAAGGTTCTCCCGTACCGTCACCGTCCCTTTGTCTGATGTGACACGCACGGAAATGAAGCGTTCTTGTTTCGGTCTTGTGCGCTATGTGTTGGTGGAATACGGTGCACGTCGCATGGTGAGCGTGATGACTGAGAATGACGAGGCTTTCATGAAAGAAATGAATAAACGAATCCTATATATTGAAAAGAGATGAGAAAACATCATATCCTGTCTTTCCTGTTTTTGGCTTTTTCCTTTGTGCTGAATGCTCAAGAGGTGATTTTCACCGACAACGGGCAGAGCCAGGGCAACCCCTATCAGGAATGGCTTGAAGGCACCCGCAGCAGGTTGCAGACATTGATGGGCGACAAGCTGTTGGGGCATACACAGTTGGGATTGATGGTATACGACTTGACCACCAACCAGACCATTTTCACCCATAATGAACGTCAGCGCCAACGCCCTGCTTCCGTGATGAAATTGGTCACCTCCATCACTGCTCTCGACATGCTTGGTGGCAACTATGATTATCGTACGTCCATCTGCTACAAAGGACACTTGGTGGGAGACACCCTTCGTGGAGACCTTTACTGCGTGGGTGGTTTCGACCCCACCATCACCCGTTCCGACATGAAGGCTTTTGCCGACACCATCCGCAACTTTGGCATCAGGTGTGTTGTCGGAAGGGTTGTGGCGGATGTTTCGATGAAAGACACGCTTGACTATGGCAGCGGTTGGTGCTGGGATGACGACAACGACCGCATCACCCCTCTTCTTGTGGACAAGAGAGACCAGTTCGTAAGCATTCTCATGGCGGAGATGAGGTCGGCGGGCATCCAATTAGACGTGACCACGGCGAAAGGAAGGCTGCCACAGGGCAGCAAGGAGATCTACTGCTATCGCAGCAGCATCGACAAGGTGCTCCGCCAAATGATGAAGAAGAGCGACAACCTATATGCTGAGTCGATGTTCTACCAGATTGCAAGGGCGAGTTCTCCACAGACGGCCAAGGCGGCAGATGCTTCCGGAGCCATCAAGCGACTGATTTTCCGCTTGGGGCTGGATCCTGTGGATTATACCTTCGCAGATGGCAGCGGGCTGTCTCACTACTCCTACATCTCTGCCGAACTCATTGTGCGACTGCTGCTCCACACCTACGAGAATCGGGAAATCTACGACCATCTCTATCCCACACTTCCCATTGCGGGTGTGGATGGGACGCTGGAGAAACGTATGACATCGGGCGTGTGTCGTGGAAACGTGCATGCCAAGACCGGGACGGTGACAGGGGTTTCCACCCTTGGTGGATTCTGCCAGGCATCAAACGGCCACACTCTCTGTTTCGCCATCCTCAACCAGGGGCTGGTGAGAGCCTCCGACGGACGTGCTTTCCAAGACAAGGTCTGCGAGGCCATTTGCAAGTGACAACATCAATTGGATATTCATCATATGGCTTGTTTGAAAGACGATGAGCAATGGAAGCCCGTGGTGACCACGAGGCAAATACTTCATGGCGATGACGACATCCTGTGTGTCCATCTCGACCTGGAGGGTGACTGGGAGGTGCTCGGCTCAGATGATTTCACTGAAGAAGACTTGGAAGTGTGCTCCGTCGAGGAGGTACTGGCCTTGGACTCGTCATTGGACAACATGCCCGATTTGCTGCCGGGACAGACCGCCGTCAGAGAGGGGAAGGATGCCCCTTGGAGTGTGGAGTGACATGTCTTGGAAAGGTTTTTGCAGATATTCTTGCATGTTCATTTTGAATTATATATTTTTGTGACCATATTAAACATCTTGGTTTTGGAAAATGGATTCTTCAAGTACTGACCATCATCATTCCCATGGGGATTATTCCCATGGCTCGCACAGGCATCATCGTCATCATCATAACAAGTCGACCACCCGCAGGGTCAATTTCCTGGACGGCGTGTGGGCAGGTTTTGCCAACTTGTTCAATTTCATGGGGCGTATGCGGAGGTCGGAATATTGGTGGTTTTTCATCTTTTCCATCGTCTTCGCCGTGGGGTGCTATTTCGGATTCCTCATCTGGCTGGACTATGGAGAGCAAATATTGGTTGAGAAATACACCAATGTGGGAAAGGCGAAGATGTTTCCTTATGAGTATAAATCCTATTCCATTCCTGTTTACATCTTCATCGTGTTATTGTTCTCCGCCCAGGTGCGAAGATTCCATGATGTAGGGATGAGGGCATGGGTGCCCTACGCAAAGTTTCTCGTCTTCGTCGCCCTGGCCTGGCATGTGTATCGTGTGGCACATGCCGCCCGTTCGTTCGATTTCAACATAGGCATCATTGGCTGGTCGTTGTTGCTGGCATTCATCGCCTTGGCGGGAGTGATTGCCTATGTGGCGTGCAAGGACAGCGAGAAGGAGCGCAACCGTTGGGGCAGGTCGCCCAAGTATCGCCGCAAGCTTTACGAGGAACTGCCTCCACCTCCCGATATGTCGCGTAAAAGAAAGAAAACGTAAGATGTGACCCATGGTGGAAGAGGAGTTGTCTTGGCAGGTTCACCAGGCATTGGGCGTGAAGCCTACTGGTGAGCAGGAGATGGCAGTGAAGGTGTTTTCGCGCTTCGCCTCCGACCCGGAATGCCATGCAGTGATGGTGATGTGCGGGGCTGCCGGCACGGGCAAGACCACCGTGGCGGGTGCCATCGTGAGGGCCATGGTCGCCTTGAAGCAGAAGGTGATGCTCCTCGCTCCCACAGGGCGTGCCGCAAAAGTGTTCTCCCTCAACAGTGGCCATGCGGCATTCACCATACATAGGAAGATTTACCGCCAGAAAACATTCACTGGCGAGATGACGGGCTTCAATCTCAACGACAACCTTCATCGTGACACCCTTTTCATCGTCGATGAGGCATCGATGGTATCCAACATGGATGCTGGCGAGACAGCTTTTGGCAGCGGACGCCTGCTCGACGACTTGGTGCGTTTCGTCTATGGGGGGAACAATTGCCGCCTGATGCTCATTGGCGACAAGGCACAACTGCCGCCGGTGGGCGAGGTGGAGTCGCCAGCCCTTCAACCCGCCTTCCTCGAGGGATATGGCCTCAAGGCTTATCATTGCGACCTCAACGAGGTGTTGCGACAGAGCCAGCAGTCGGGCATCCTCTACAACGCCACCGTCGTGCGCCATATGATTACACACGACAAGGCCACCGCCTTGCCGCGCATACGTTTTCATGGCTTTGCTGACATCCGTCTGGTGATGGGCGACGAACTCATCGAGTCGCTCCATGGCAGTTACGGCGAGGTGGGACAGGATGAGACCATTGTCGTCACCCGTTCCAACAAGCGGGCCAACATCTACAACCAAGGCATCCGGGGAAGCGTGCTCGGCAGGGAAGAGGAACTCTGCACGGGCGATATGCTCATCGTGGTGCGCAACAACTATTTCTGGACGGAGAAGGAGAAAGAATGCCCGTTGCAGTTCATCGCCAACGGCGACCGTGTCAGGGTAAGGCGCGTGCGCCGTCACCAGTCGCTCTATGGCTTTCATTTCACCGATGTGGTGATGACCTTCCCCGATTACGACGACTATGAGTTGGAGGCAACCGTCATGCTCGACTCCCTCACTTCCGAGGCGCCATCGCTTACACGCGAGCAGAGCGAGGCTTTGTTCCAAGGTGTGTTGGCCGACTATGAAGATGTCGCCCAGATGCACCAGCGCATGCTGAAGGTGAGGGACGACCGCTTCTACAATGCCTTGCAAGTGAAATACGCATATGCGGTGACGTGTCACAAGGCGCAGGGTGGACAATGGGAGCACGTCTATGTCGACCAAGGTTACATGACCGACGACATGCTCACCCCCGACTACATCCATTGGCTCTATACCGCTTTCACCAGGGCCACTTCGAGGCTCTTCCTCGTCAACTGGCCCAAGACGCAGACGGAAGGCGCTGCAGAATGAGTACGAAACCTATGATAATCTAAAGAATGGAGCGAAAACCAACATCTTGGCGTTTTTTTAGTTTTTTCAACATCAAAGAGGTGTCATTTTTCTGATTTTTGTGTATTTTTGCGGCAAATTGTTTATTGAGAAATTCAAAAAATTTTGATATGAAAAAAAAGAATATGATTGTATTGGCCGTGGCAGCGCTGATGATGGCTGACTGCGGCAATTTGGGCGGTACCGGAACCGGTATGGACGGCATCCTCAATGGTGTGGATGGCGCCAGTGTGCTGGGCAATGTCTTGGGTGGTTTGTTGGGAACCAACAAGGTGACAGAGCAGAATTTGGTTGGCACATGGAAGTACTCCTCTCCCGGTTGTGCCTTCACCAGTCAGAACGTTCTTGCACAGGCTGGGGGTGAGGTGGCTGCACAAAAGGTGGAGAGTAAGTTGGTGTCGACATACTCGTCTTTGGGCATCAATTCGTCCAATACCTACTTCACTTTCAACCAGGATAAGACTTTCTCTGGAAAAGTGGCAGGGAAGGCCGTTGGCGGCACATATGTCCTAGACCCCAATAGCGGGCAGATTACACTGAAGACGTTGCTTCTGAACATGAACGGATATGTGGTGCTCAACACCACGGGCATGAGTTTGCTCTTCGAGTCGCAGAAACTGTTGACCGTGCTGCAGGCTGTAGGTGCCGCAAGTGGCAATGCAACCATGTCGACCATTGGCGAACTGTCGAAGAACTACGATGGCGTGCGCATCGGCTTTGACTTGACAAGGTGATTTGCCATATACTTTAAGGCCTTTAAGGGTTTTAGAGTCTTTAAGGCCTTTATGGCCTCCTTAAGCTAAAAAAAGGGCTCGCGAAGATATCGCGGGCCCTGATGTTATTCATTTTCAATTTTATCTTCGCTGATTTTTGTCGCGACTCGGCAGAGTTCAAGCAAGCTTGGCTCTGCTCTCGCTGCTCCAAATTAGCTTCGCTGATTTTTGTCGCGACTCGGCAGAGTTCAAGCAAGCTTGACTCTGCTCTCGCTGCTCCAAATTAGCTTCGCTGATTTTTGTCGCG
>Ga0310694_10002208_pt1 | contig 20421 bp, 21 predicted proteins | sample 174DNAGHGhighgp2_FD_203884 | JGI IMG/M metagenome (GOLD analysis project Ga0310694, IMG submission 203884) | Sheep rumen microbial communities from Palmerston North, Manawatu-Wanganui, New Zealand - 1742 DNA GHGhigh gp2 (v2) (version 2) | ecosystem: Host-associated > Mammals > Digestive system... | reverse complement strand
CGCTTCCGCAGGATGGAATCCGGCCTGCAGGACGCGCTGGCCGCGCTGAAGCGACAGGATTATGTACGGACGGAGCAGCTGCTGGAAAGCCTGCTCGCCCTTGATCAGGAGGAGAACAATGGCCTTTGAGGGCTTAAGTGAGAAGCTGCAGGGTGCGCTGCGGAAAATGACAGGCCGCGGCCGCCTGAGCGAACAGGCAGTCAGGGAAGGCATGCGGGAAGTGCGCATGGCGCTGCTGGAAGCGGACGTAAACTACGCCGTCGCCAAGGACTTCATCCGGAAGGTAACAGACCGGTGCGTCGGCGCGGATGTGCTTTCTTCCCTTTCCCCTGCCCAGCAGGTTATCAAGATCGTCAATGAAGAAATGACGGAGCTGATGGGAAGCACCAACGCCAAGCTCACCTGGTCCCCTTCGGTGCCGACGATCTTCATGCTCTGCGGCCTGCAGGGCGCCGGTAAAACGACCATGTGCGCCAAGCTCGCCGGGTACCTGACGAAGCAGGGCAAGAAGCCTATGCTCGCTGCCTGCGATATTTACCGGCCCGCCGCCATCAAGCAGCTGCAGGTCGTCGGCCAGCAGGTAAACGTGCCCGTTTTCGAAAAAGGCACGCAGGACCCTGTGAAGACCGCGAAGGAAGCCATCGAGTATGCCCGTTATTACCAGCGGGATGTACTGATCATCGATACGGCAGGCCGGCTGCATATTGACGAGCAGCTGATGGACGAGCTGGCCCGCATCAAGGAAACGGTCCATCCCCAGGAGATTCTCCTGACGGTCGACGCCATGACCGGCCAGGACGCTGTCACCGTCGCAAAAACCTTCGATGAGAAGCTGGACGTGACCGGCGTGATTCTCACCAAGCTGGACGGCGATACCCGCGGCGGTGCTGCCCTGTCTGTCAAGGCAGTCACAGGCAAGCCCATCAAATTCAGCGGTATCGGTGAAAAGCTGACTGATGTTGAGCCCTTCTATCCGGACCGCATGGCCTCCCGCATCCTCGGCATGGGTGACGTGCTGACCCTGATCGACAAAGCCGCCGAAGCTTTCGACGAGCACGACGCCGAGAAGTTTGCCCGCAAAGGCATGAGCAACAAGCTGACGCTGGAGGACTTCCTGGACCAGATGCAGAGCATGAAGAAAATGGGCGGCCTCCGCAGCATGATCAAAATGATCCCCGGCATGAGCGGCAAGGACATCGACGTGGACGACAACGCGATGAAAAAGCCGGAGGCCATCATCCGCTCCATGACGCCGAAAGAGCGGCGCGATCCCTCCATCCTCAACGCCTCCCGCCGCAAGCGTATTGCCGCCGGATCCGGCACTTCCGTCCAGGACGTCAATACGCTGATCCGCCAGTTTGAACAGGCCCAGCAGATGATGAAGCAGATGATGGGCCGGGGCAAAAAAGGCATGCGGATGCGTTTCCCCGGGATGTGATTTTTCCTTTGCCGGAAGCATCCCTTCCCTGTTTGTTGGACTCATATACACTGACAGGTATATGTTTTCCATAGATGATTTCATTTTTCTATTTATTGAAGGAGGATTTCCAAATGTCTGTCAAGATTCGTCTGAAGAGAATGGGTATGAAGAAAAAGCCTTTCTATCGTGTTGTGGTTGCTGACATCCGCAGCCCCCGCGACGGCCGCTTCATCGAGGAGATCGGTTACTATGATCCCATGACCAAGCCCGCCGAAATCAAAGTTGACAACGATCGTGCCAAGTACTGGCTCGGCGTAGGCGCCCAGCCCACTGACACTGTCCGTATTCTGCTGAAGAAGTCCGGTGCCATCGAGGAGAAATAAAGGACGCTGAGAAAGGATGTACCCATGCAAGAACTTCTTACCTTCGTGGCGCAGTCACTGGTGGAACATCCCGAACAGGTGAACGTCACAGAAACCGAAGGCCCGGAAGCCATCATCCTTGAACTGCATGTCGCAGAAGAGGACATGGGCAAGGTCATCGGCAAGCAGGGCCGTATAGCCAAGGCGATCCGCGCCGTGGTCAAAGCGGCTACAGCAAAAAACAGCAAGCCTGTTTTTGTCGAAATCCAGTAATGTTGCAGCGCGGGATCCGGGCAGAAGCGGGTCCCGCGCCCTTGTTTACTTTGCGAAATGCATACATGAGAGTGAATCATGAATTGTGAATATCTTTTGATCGGTACCGTCCTCAAGCCCCAGGGAATCCGCGGGGAATGCAAGATCAAATCCTATGCGGCGGATATCGGCCTTTTCAGCGGATGGAAGGCTGTTTACCTGGAGGACCGCGGTGCCTATACTTCCATTCCGATGAAAGTTACCCGGATCCATGAAGGCTTTGTCTATGCGCGCTTGGCGGACAGCGCGTCCGCCGATGATGCGGAAGCCTTCCGCGGCCAGGATCTGTATATTGACCGGGAGCATGCTGCTCCTGCGGAAAACGGCGCCGTTTACATTGCCGACCTCATCGGCTGCACCGCGGCGGACGAACAGGGGCGCACGGTCGGCACGCTTACGGACGTCCTCCAGTACGGCACGGTTGATACCTGGGTTTTCAAAACCCCGGAAGGGACGCTGATGGCTCCCGCGCTGCTGTCTGTTTTCCCGCAGGTCGATACCGCAGCCGGCCGGATCCTCGTATGTTCGGAAAAGCTGCAGGAGGTGGCCGTACTTGACCGTTGAGATCCTCACCGTCTTTCCGGAAATGTTCGGCAGCGTCCTTTCCGCCAGCATTCTCGGCCGTGCCAGGGAGCAGGGGCTGCTGGACGTCCGGCTGACGGATATCCGGCCGTTTTCAAAGAGCAAGCATAAAAACACAGACGATTATCCCTTCGGCGGCGGAGCCGGCATGGTCATGATGGCGCAGCCGATAATGGACGCCATGGCTTCGGCGGTTTCCCGACTGCCCGGTGCGCGCCGGATCTATCTCGGTCCCCGCGGAAGGAAGCTGACCACGGAAGTGGCCCGCGAACTCGCCGGGGAGGAATCCCTGATCCTCCTGTGCGGGCATTATGAGGGGGTTGACCAGCGCGCGCTGGACACGTGCGTGGACGAGGAAATCAGCATCGGGGACTATATCCTGACCGGCGGCGAACTGGCCGCCATGGTCCTGACAGACTGTGTCGCCCGCTTCATTCCGGGTGTGCTCGGCAGTGCCGAAAGTGCGGAGGAGGAATCCTTTTCTGACGGCCTGCTGGAATATCCCCAGTATACCCGTCCCAGGGACCTGGACGGCATGGCTGTGCCGGACGTCCTGCTGAACGGCGACCACGCGAAGATCCGCAGGTGGCGACGCCGGGAAAGCCTTGCGGCTACCCTTCGTTACCGGCCGGACCTCTTGGAATCCGCCTGCCTCACCGCTGAAGACAGGAAAATGTTAAAGGAGCTTGAAAACGAATGTTTCTTCGAAAACTGACCGTCATTATGGTTCCCCTGTGCATGCTGGTGCTGCTCTGCCTGCTGATGCCCCTCCTGTTCTCCCTGAACTGGTTTTTCGGCGGGCTTTTCATCGGGCTGCTGCTCGGTGCGCTGCTCAGCCTGCTGCTGCCCCTCGCCGGCGCGACACGCCTGCGTGAACCGTTTGCGTGGCTGCTGTGGGTCCCTGCCGCGGTCATCCTGCTCGTCCTGCTGTACCAGTACCTCGCCTCTGTGGACGTCGGCAGGGCCGTTCCGGTGCTCCGGCTGCTGGCTGTGCCTTCCGGGGGCTCCGGTTCCTGGATCGTCGGCGTCGAGAGCGCTTTTGCCGCTTACCTGCTGGCATTCTCCATCCGCACAGGCCGCGGGATCTGATCCCGTCCAAAGCCTTGGAAACTGTGAATGATGAATATGGAAAGGAATCCTGATATGCAGACAATCATGATCGATGCCGCCCTGTATGCCACTTCCCGGGATTTGCATGCCGCCCTGAAAGCCATGCTGTCCCTCCCCGACTATTACGGCCTGAATGCCGACGCCCTTCACGACTGCCTGTCCGAGCGCCGCGAACCGGTGAACCTCTGGATCGCCTCTGCAGGCGAAGGTGAGGTCGCGCGTTCGCTTTCCGCTGTCCGTGCGGTGGTGGAAGACCTCGGCGGCAGCGTAAAAGAGATCTGACCGAAAGGAGAATGCCGATGAAACTGCATGTGCTGGGCGTCAGCGGACCTTTTCCGGAAAGCAACGGCGCCACGTCGGGTTACCTGCTGGAGGCCGGTGATACGCTGCTGCAGTTTGACATGGGCAGCGGCGTGCTTGCCCGCCTGACCGCGCTGATGCCGCCTGAATCCCTTTCCGCGCTTTTCCTCTCCCATTGGCACTTCGACCATGCCGCGGATCTCACCGTTCTGCTCTATCGGCTCGAAGCCATGGGCCGGACCCTGCGGGTCTATGCGCCTGTGGATGAGTCGTCTGCGATTCGGAAAATCGTTTCGGACGCCGCCTGTTTTGACCTGGCAGACATCAGGCCCGGGGACAGGATAGCTGTCGGTGACTGCACCGTACTGGCCGGTGAAGCCCGGCATCCGGTGCCTGCGGTGGGTTACAGGGTTGAAGCAGGAGGGCGCGCTTTCGGCTACACGGGGGATACCAATACTCTGCCCTCCCTGGCCGGTTTCTACAAAGGCTGTTCCCTGCTGCTGGCCGACGGGCTGTTCCCCGCGGAAAACTGGACGGAAACAAAACCCCACCTGTCCGCAGCCCTCGCGGCGGATCTTGCCTCGGCCGCGGGCGTCCCGCGCCTGGTGCTGACCCACCTGAATCCGGTATTCCCGCCCCGCGTCCTGCTGCGTGAGGCGCAGGCCCGCCATCCGGATGTAACGCTGGCGGTTCCCGGCTCCGCGCTTGAAATATGACCGCGCGCCAGCGGGCATGGCTTCTCCCGCCCGCCGCTCTTTTCCTGGCTGCCGGCATCCTGCTCGGCCGGGGAATGGCGTCGCCGCTGCTCCCCTGGCTGGCCTGTATCCCGGCGCTTGCCGCAGTCATCCTGCTGCGGGAACGGTTCCGTTTTGCCGCATGCATGGTGCTTTGCCTGGTGCTCGGCTCGGCCGCAGGCCAGATGGCATGGCATCCTGCCCTGCCGCCGGAAGGCGATTATGAAGTCCGCGGCATTGTTTCCGATGAGATCCGCCGGGGACGCTACGGCCAGGTCCGTACCGTGCTCACCGGTGTCGCCCTCAATGGGCGCCCCCTTTCCTCCGGCGCATACTGGACCTTTTATACCGATGAAGATACCCTGCCGGAAGGCCTTTATCCCGGAAAGGAAGTTTCTTTCCGTGCCTCCCTGTACTATCCATCCGGAGCATCAAACCCGGACGGATACGATTTCCGGGAGGAACTGCTCCGCCGCGGTGTAACCGTCTGCGTTTACGGCGATGAGGGCCTCACGGTTTCCGCACCGTCCGAATTCTCCTTTGCCGGGGCTGCCGCCTCCCTGCGGGCCCGCCTGGCCGCCCTGCTCGTGGAAAGAATGGGCGAGGAATCCGGCGGCTATACAGCGGCGCTTCTGCTGGGAAGCCGTTCCCTCGTCCCCTCGGAGGACAGGGCCGCCTTTGCCCGGCTTGGCATCGCCCATCTCCTGGCCGTCAGCGGCTTTCATACAGGCATCCTGGTCCTGCTGCTTTCCGCCCTGCTCCGGCTCCTGCATCTTCCGCCTTCCGCAAGGCTCGCGGTCTGCGGGATTGTCCTGCTCTGTTACTGTGCGCTGTGCGGCATGAGTCCGCCTGTACTCCGGGCTTCCCTGCTGCTGGTGCTGGTCCGCGGAAGCAAGTTGCTGAACCGGCCCGCGGTCGGCCTGCACCTGCTGTGCGCCGTCATGATCCTGATGCTGCTCTGGTCCCCGGTGCAGCTCACCGGTGTTTCCTTCCAGCTGACCTTCGGGGCGATGCTGGGCCTCACGCTGATCACACCGTACCTGGAACGCCTGGATCCGTTCCGTTCAAAGTTCCTCCGAAAGCTCTGGTCCTCCTTCGCAGTTGTGATCGGTACCGAGCTGGGTGTGCTGCTTCCGGTGCTGTCCTGTTACCAGAAGCTGCCGCTGCTCGCGCTGCTGGTCAACCTGCCGGCTTCCCTGTATGCTTCGGTCCTGATTGCGGTGGACTGGCTGGTCCTCGTTCTCCTTCCGCTGCCTTTCCTCTGCGCTGTGCCGGCCGCAGCTGCCGGCTTCATGACGGCGCTGCTGCTGCGCTTCGTAAGGTCAGCTTCGTTGCTGCCAGGCATCACGCTCTGGACGCATGCTCCAACGCTCCTGACAGTGGCGGGGGTGCTTGCCTTCTGCGGCGCGCTGTGCATCCTGTTCCGCCCTTCCCGGCGCACAAGGCTCCTCTGCCTTGCGGCGGGAGCTGCCGTGACCTGCTTTTCACTGCTTCCGGTTCCGCACCGCGGAACGGAGTATATCCAGTTCAGCGTCGGCAACGCGGATGCCGCTGTGCTTTGGGATGAAGATACCGTCTGGGTCATGGATACGGGCACGGATGACGGCGTACTCAGCGGTTTCCTCCGCCGGAACCGCTTGATCCCGGACGCAGTCATCCTGACCCACCTGCATTCCGACCATGCCGGCGGGCTGCAGTCCCTCCTGGACGACGAAATTCCCGTCCGCCTGCTGTATTTTCCGGAAGGTGCCCGTGAGCAGCAGGTTGACGACGGGATCCTGCACCTTATCGATGCTTTCCGTGACGCAGGGACGGAGATCCGGGAACTGTCCCGCGGCGATGTCCTTTCCCTGCCGTCAGGAACCATGGAAGTGCTCTGGCCTGAAAGCGGAAGAATCCGCCGCGCCCAGGATGCCAACCAGTATTCGCTGGCTGTCCGCCTTGCACTCCGCGGGGTCACCATGCTGCAGGCAGGAGACCTTTCCGGCCTCTATGAAGCCTATGCCGCCGTCCCGGCTGACCTGCTCAAGGCAGCCCATCACGGATCTGCCTCCTCCACTTCGGTCGCTTTCCTCTCCGCGGTGGATCCGCAGGCAGTCCTCCTGAGCTGCAGGCACCTTTCACGCCATGAAGCGTTTGCCGGGCGTATCGGGAATACGCCGGTCTGGTCCACCGCTGTTTCCGGCGCGCTGACTGTCCGCTTCAGGGAAGGCGCCTTCGAAATCATTCCGTTTCTTTCCAGTCTGAACCCGGAGGTGGCTGACCATGGACCGTAAGGATTTTCAGAAACTCCTTTCCAAAGACAGCGCATCCATCCCTTCCGTCCTGCTGTTTGAAGGCGACGAAGAGCATATGAAGCAGGACGCATTGCACGCGCTGTGCAAAAAGCTGCTGCCGGAAGGCCTGGAAGACCTGAACCGTACGCTTCTTGAAAGCCCGGAAACAGACCAGGTCATCGCCGCTTCCGAGACGCTTCCTTTCATGGCGGATCGCCGGCTGACGATCGTGAGGAACCATCCTGCCCTCTCCGGGCGGGCCGAAGCAGATGACAGGCTCATTGAGTACCTGCCCTCGGTTCCGCCTTCCTCCATCCTGCTCTTCTACTGCATTTCGAAACCGGACGGCCGGAAAAAGCTCTATACTGCCGTCAAAAAGCTGAATGGGATTGTTACCTTTGCCCCGCTGAAGGACATGGAACTGACCGGCTTTGTCACCTCCGCCTTCAGGGACCTCGGCAAGGAATGCGACGAGCGTACTGCAGACTTCCTGGTCTTCACCTGCGGATCGGATACCGGCATGCTCCTGACGGAAATTGCAAAGGTCGCTGCCCACGCCGGGGACGCGCCGTCCATTCATCCGGATTCGGTCCGCGCGGTTGCGACGCCGTCCACGGAGTGCACGGTTTTCCAGATGGTGGACGCGGTCGTATCCGGGCAGGGCAGCCGTGCCTTCCTGCTGATGCGCAACCAGCTCCTCGCAGGTACGGACCGGATGTATATGCTTTCCATGCTCCTGCGCCAGTTCCGCCTGCTGCAGCACATCAAAATCATGCAGTACGAAAAAAAATCCGCCGCGGAAATACGTTCAGCCCTGGGTGTACCGCCCTTCGCCGCGGACCAGTATGTACGCCAGGCAGCCGCATATACGAACGGCCAGGTCAAGAATGCCGTCAACATCTGCTTTGATACCGAGTTCGCTGTCAAATCGGGAAAACTGAACCAGGAGGGTGCCGTGGAAGCAGTGATGCTGAAATTGCTCAGCCTGCGGCGGAAAAGCTGACTGTCGGAGCTCCCTGTACCAAAAATCTTGTATTCTGCGGCCCGGCATGGTACAATAATTTGTATTTCGATGGCTTCTCCGCCAAGGAGAATGTTCCCCCAAGGAGGTTATTGAATGAAGAAGATCCTCGCTCTGCTGCTGGCCCTGTGCCTGGTGCTCGGGCTTTCCGCTTCCGCGCTGGCTGCCGGCGCGCCGAAAATTGTCCAGCAGCCCACCACGCAGACCACGAATAAGAACGGTTCAGCCACCTTTACTTTCAAGGTGTCGAAGAATTCGCCCTTCAATGTCAACGAAAGCGGATGGCGGTTCCTGAATCCGGCCACCGGGGAAGTTTTCACCAGCCTGGAGCTCCGGGAGCTGATGGCTGACGTCAAGGGGTTCCAGCTGAAGGCTTCTGACAAAAAAAGGACCCTGTCCCTGAAGAACGTGCCTGAAACCATGCACGGCTGGGAAGTCTATGTCGTGCTGGTCAATAACGGCTACACCGTGACTTCCGACCATGCGACCCTTTGGTGCTACGGCCTGGAGCAGGTTGCTCCGACCCCGCGCCTGGCCTCCCCCACGGAGACCGAGCCCACGCCTGAACCGCAGCCCGCCTCCCCCACGGAAACGGAGCCTACGGCTGAACCGGCTCCCGAACCCACCGCTGAGCCGACAGCTGAGCCCACGCCCGAACCCACCGCTGAACCCACCGCTGAGCCTGCAGCCGAACCGACGGCTGAGCCCACGCCTGAACCCACAGCTGAGCCCACGCCTGAACCTGTTCCCGAAGGGCCGAAGGAAATCACCGTGACTGCGGAAAAGCTGAAGCTGGTTCCCCTCGATTCCCACGGAAACCCGCTGGAGGACCAGGCTGCTTCGACGTTGGTTTTCCAGGGCTCCGGCGATGTGGCAGTGCGTGCTGAATCGCCTGTCAAATACTGGCTGGTGAACGGAATCAGGATCCTGCCGACAGAAAACGTGACAGGTTTCATCCTGAAAAACATCACGACCGACCTGTCCATCTCCGCCAAGTTCGACGATACCGCCGCACCCGCTGCGGCTTTGGATCCAAACCGTCCCTGCACCGTAACCTGCGAAGGCTGCGTCTTTACGTATCATGGCGGCGGCCTGAGCTCCGTCACTGCCGGGTCCGTCCCGGCCGGCGCTTCCGTCATCATCCGTGCGGATGCTGAGGCGGATGTCTCCGGCGGCTATTCCATCAACGGCGGAGAACCGGTCAACGCCGGAAAAACATCTTTCATGATGCAGATCACGGAAGATACCGTCATCACCCTGCCCTGACCGTCAAAGCGCATATAAAAACGATCCGGAGGAAATTCCGGGTCGTTTTTGTATGCATCTACTGTGCCGTACGGTTATTTCTTCAGCAATCCGCCGATGAAATTGCCGATGGTGTCCCCCAGGTTGATCCCGGAAGATGAGGAAGGCGTGCCGCCGCCCACCAGGTTCAGCAGGCCGTTCACAGTATCGCCGTATTCGCCTTTCAGCACTTTCAGGGCGATCTTCTTTGCGTCCCCGGTCGCGCTGCGGTAAGCTTCCACCAGTTTCTTCTCGGAAGCTGTTACTTTCATGGAGGTGTTCGCGGTTGCCGGTACCGCGGGTTTCTTCGCGGCTGCGGGCTTCTTTGCCGTTGTTGCCGGTTTCTTTGCTGTTGTCGTCTTCTTCGCCGCTGTCGTCTTCTTTGCCGCAGTTGTCGTCTTCTTTGCAGCCGCTGCTGCGGGTTTCTTTGCCGCGGTCGTCGTTTTCTTTGCCGTTGGCGCCGTCTTTGCCGCGGTCGCCGTCTTCTTTGCCGTTGCTGTCGTCTTTTTTGCTGCAGTTGTCGTTTTCTTTGCCGTTGCTGTCGTCTTTTTTGCTGCAGTTGTCGTCTTCTTTGCCGCGGTCGTCGTCTTCTTCGCTGCGGTCGTCGTTTTCTTTGCCGCAGCTGCCGTCTTTTTCTCGGTGGTCGCCATAATTCCCATCCTCCTCGCTGTGATGCCCGGAATAATCCGGTATTGAACAATTTTCTTTCCTGTATTGTATCCCCGGAAGCCCCAACTTGCAATCCCCGGCTGCGGCAATTGCCCCTTTTTGCCGGCTTTCCGGCGTTTTTTTGTTTTTTTGCCGTATTTCCTTGTATACTTTCCAAAAAGTGCATATAATATGCACAGAAATCCCATGGATTATTTTACAGCAGAAAGATGAGGAGGAAGGTATTATGGATATTCAGAAAATTATCAAAGACCTGGTCGCAAAGCTCACCGGGAACAAGGACCTGATCAGCAAGTTCACTGCTGACCCCATCAGCGCGATCAAGGACCTGCTCGGCATCGATATCGACAAGAACCAGGTTTCCGAGATCGTGAAAGGCGTCACCTCCCAGCTTGGCGACCTGTCCGGCGATGTTGTGAAGGAAGGCACCGGTTTCCTGGCGAAGATCAAGAAGCTCTTCGGCATGAAATAATCCGGCTTCCCGCATAAAGGCCTGTGCATCGGCACAGGCCTTTTCCGGTGCCCGGCACACATCGAAAAAGGTCCTGCCTTTCGGCAGGGCCTTTTCGAATGCGCTTTTTCATTTACTTTTTGGAAGCTTTCTTCTGCCCGATGGGATCCAGGTGCCAGATCGTATCGTTGTACTCCCGGATCGTGCGGTCGGAGGAGAAGATACCGGACATGGCTGTATTGATCACGGCCATCTTCAGCCACTTGCTCCGGTCCGCATAGTCGGCATTCAGCCGGCGCTGGGCCATGGAATAGCTGCCGAAATCCTTCAGCACGAAGTAATTGTCGCCCATGCTTCCCCAGCTGCCCAGCAGCAGGCTGTGGTACAGGTCCTGCAGTGCCGCGGGATTTCCCGGCATCAGGGTGCCGTCGATCATCTGGGTCATGGCGAGCCGGATCTCATGGTTCGACTCGTAAATGCTCATGGGATTGTAGGTATGCTCGCGGTACATATCCCGCACGGTATCGCTCCGCATGCCGAAAATGTAGATGTTGTCCATTCCGACCTGCTGGCTGATCTCGACGTTTGCGCCGTCCATGGTGCCGATCGTCACCGCGCCGTTCATCATGAACTTCATGTTGCCCGTTCCGCTGGCTTCCTTGCTGGCAGTGGACAGCTGCTCGGAAACCTCCGCCGCGGGAATCAGTACTTCCGCGCTGCTTACGTCATAGTTTTCCAGGAAAACAACCTGCAGCATTTTGCTCGCCCGCGGATGCTTCGCGATCAGTTCGCTGAGGGCGCAGATGAAGCGGATAATCTGCTTTGCGCGGTAATAACCGGGGCTTGCCTTCGCGCCGAAAATGAACACCCGGGGTTCCATCGTGAAGCTCTCGTCGTTCACGATCCGGTTGTACAGCACCAGGATGTGCAGGGCGTTGAGCATCTGCCGCTTATACTCGTGCAGGCGTTTTGCCTGGACGTCAAACATGAAGGAAGGATCCACAACAGCGCCCTGCCGTTCCTTCAGCATCACGGCCAGCCGTTCCTTGTTGTGCATTTTGATCTTCGCGAATTTGTCGCGGAAAGCGGCGTCATCCGCGAAAGGCTTCAGGTCGCTCAGCTTCTCCGGATTCTTGATCCAGTCCGTTCCGATCGATTCATTGATCAGGTCCGTCAGTTCCGGGTTGCAGCTCATCAGCCAGCGGCGGTGGGTAATGCCGTTGGTGATCGCGCTGAATTTCTCCGGCATCACCAGGTTGTAGTCATGGAATGTCTCATCCTTCAGGATTTCCCCGTGCAGCTGGCTGACGCCGTTCACGGAATAGCTCATCGCCACGCACATATTGGCCATATGGATGTTGTCGTAGCTGACAATCGCCATCCGGGCAATCCGGTCCCAGTCTCCCGGGAAATAGTTCCACAGCCGTTCGCACAGCCGGCGGTTCAACTCGCAGATGATCTGGTAGCACCTGGGCAGCAGCTGCTGCACCATGTTCACCGGCCACTTCTCCAGGGCTTCCGCCATGATGGTATGGTTTGTATAGGCGATGGTCTTCTGGACAATGGCGGAAGCCTCATCCCAACCAAGGCCTTCCTCGTCAATCAGCAGGCGCATCAGTTCCGGGACTGCCATGCCCGGATGCGTATCGTTGATATGGATGACGACCTTCTCCGGCAGCTTGCTCATATCGTTGCCGAACCGCTTCTTGTAATCCTTCAGGATGTACTGCAGGGAAGCGCTGGTGAAGAAGTAGTGCTGCTTCAGCCGCAGCATCTTGCCTTCATAGTGCCGGTCTTCCGGATACAGCACTTTGCTGATCGCTTCCGCCAGTTCGATTTCCTCGGAAGCCTGTACATACCTTCCCTCGCCGAAGCTGTTCAGGTCAAGCTTCTTCGGGCTGCGGGCGGACCACATCCGCAGGGGATTCACGATCGTGGCGTCATATCCCACGATCGGCATATCGTAAGGCACCGCTTCGACCGTGTAATAATCCCTGGTTACGAACTTCTGCTGGCCGTTGAGCATGATTTCATCCACATGGCCGCCGAAGTGCACCTCGCAGGCGTCTTCCATCATGGCGGTTTCCCAGATATTGCCGTTTTCCAGCCAGTTGTCCGGCATCTCCACCTGCTGCCCGTCCACGATCTTCTGGCGGAACAGGCCGTATTCATAGCGGATTGTGCAGCCCATGGCCGGCAGGTCCAGGCTGCTCAGGCTGTCCAGGAAGCAGGCCGCCAGCCTGCCGAGGCCGCCGTTGCCCAGGCCGGGTTCCGGTTCTTCCTTCAGGATATCCTTGATATCGATGCCCAGCTCCTTGAGCGCTTCCGTGTATTCCTTCGTGGAAAGCAGGTTCAGCATGTTGCAGTACATGCTGCGCCCCATCAGGAATTCAACGCTCAGGTAATAGAGGCTCTTGCCCTTCTGTTTCCTCCACGCTTCCCGGCTGGTAATCATCTTCTGCATGATCTGGTCCCGTACGGTGGATGCCACTGCACGGTAGATCTGGCGATTGGAAGCTTCATCAATGGTCAGTCCGTTATACCGCTGGATTTTTCCAACGATGGTATTTTTGATGGACTCCTTATCGAACTTGGTCGCTGGCATGTCGTTCCTCCTCAGCTTCTCGTCTGGCCTGTAGTATCTTCAGACCATTTATTATAGCATTCCGTATTCCTGTCACGCAAGGCAGCGGAACGCCTGTTTTCTGACCATCTTTGCCATGTTTCAGCCTTTTCCGGCCGCTGCAATCCATTCCCGCGCAGCCTGCCGGTCTTTCCGGATCTGGTCCGTCAGCGCCTCTACAGAATCGAACTTCCGTTCCGGGCGTATCATATCCCCCGGATACAGCGTAACTTCCTGCCCGTAAAGCTCCGGCTCCCCGTCCAGCACATGGACCTCCACCGTCACCTTTCCGGACGGCAGCGTCGGCTGCGTCCCGACATTCATGACGGCCGGGAGCGTATTTCCCGACTGTACGGTCATCCGGCAGGGATACACCCCGAAAGCCGGCAGCTGTTTCCTCGGATCCGTCTGTACATTGGCTGTCGGAACCCCGATGGCATGCCCGAGATGCTTTCCGCCCGCCACCGTCCCGTACAGCTCGTAGGGATGGCCCATCAGCTTCCCGGCTTCCTCGATGCGCCCTTCCTGCAGTTTCTCCCGCACCAGCGTGGAGGAAACGGCCTGTCCGTCCTCCGTCATAACCGGCGGAATGATCATCACGTCATATCCGTTTTCGAGGCCGTCCTGCCTGAGCATCTCCGCGCTGCCCCTGCCGCCTTTCCCGAAAGTGTAGTTCCATCCGGCGACGACGGCGCAAAGGGATACCGAATCCCGCAGCATGCCCAGGAACGCTTCCGGCGTCATGTCCGCCGTCTCCCGCGTAAAGGGAAACAGCTGCAGTTCGTCCGCGCCGTACTGCGCCATCAGCGCTTCCTTTTCCGCCTGGGTCGTCAGCAGTTTCGGCGCGTACTCCGGGCAGAGCACTTCCAGCGGATGCCTGTCGAAGGAGCAGGCCCGCAGCAGGATCCCATGCTCCCGTGCATACCGTTTCCCGGCTTCCAGCAAGGCCTGGTGGCCCCGGTGCACCCCGTCGAACGTTCCCAGCGCCAGCACCCGTTTTTCCGGCGTCTTTTCGATTCCCAATACTCGCATATTACCTGTTCCTGTTCCCTGACATAAAATGACGGACGCTCCGCCGGCTGTCAGCTGCCGGCCTCCGGTGCGATCTGCGCTTTCCACACCAGCAAATCCCCGTCCCTGCGGACGATACCCCAGAATTCGCCGTTCAGGTATACCCGGAGGTTCTCATCTTTCCCGGGCCTTTCTCCTCCGGCCGCGCCTGCAGGAATCTTTGCCCCTGCCGCGACCTGTTTTGCGTATTTTGCGGGGATATCGACCCGCCTCAGGTGCGCCAGCGGGTAATCCGGCGGCAGCATCCTTTCTGCCAGCCGTCCTTCCGCCGCAAGCGCCCTGGCTTCATCCAGCGTCATGGCCGTTTCCGCGGTAAACACGCCGCTGCGTGTCCGCAGCAGGCTCCGCATATGCGCCGGGCAGCCGCAGAGTTTTCCCAGGTCGGCGCACAGGGTCCGGATATACGTTCCCCGGCCGCAGCGCACCTTCAGCACAACCCCGTGGCCGGGCTCCTCCCCGGTCACCTCGATGCTCTTCACCGTAACGGTCCGCTCCGGCACGTCCACGGTTTCGCCGTTCCTGGCGCGCGCATACAGCGGCTTTCCGCCGACCTTGATCGCGCTGTACATGCTCGGCGTCTGCCGGATCTCCCCGACAAGCGCCCCGGCTTTTTCCCGTACGGTTTCCAGGTCCGGGTAATTGGTGCCTGTTTCCGTCACCGTGCCGGTGGCGTCCTGCGTATCCGTAGCTGTGCCGAAAGCGCACACCGCCTCATATTCCTTTTCCTTGTCCACCAGATAATCGAAAAGCCGCGCGGCCTTTCCCGTCATAATGGGAAGTACGCCTGCGGCTTCCGGATCCAGCGTGCCGGCATGGCCTGTACGCTTTTCGCCCGTCAGGCGCCTCATCACGGCCACCACGGCCGCGCTCGACATGCCTGCCGGTTTCATAATGTTAAAAAATCCGTTCATGCGTCAGCAACTCTACATCCAATACTGTAATTATTCGTCTGCCACTTTCTCTGCCATGGCTGCAACCACGCGCTCCACGCACGCCCCCAGGGGGCCCTGCATGGTGATTCCGGACGCCTGCGGATGCCCGCCGCCGCCGAACCGGATAGCGATATCGTCCACCCGGAACGGGTTCTTTGCCCGCAGGCTGAATTTCACCTGCCCGCCGTCGGCTTCCCTGGCCAGCACCGCCATTTCCGTCCCCCTGGTATCCAGCCCGTAATTCACGAGCGTGTCCGCGTGCTCGCTCAGCGCGCCGCAGGCCAGGAAATCAGCCTTTGTCAGCGTCATGACGGCGATCCGGCCGTTTCCGCGGAAAGCAAGGCTGCCCAGTGCTTTGCCCAGCAGCAGGATCTGCTCCCGGCTCTTCACGCGGAACAGGATATTGTTCAGTTCCACCAGCGGAAGCCCCTGCTCCATCAGTTCGCCCATCACCCGGAACGTCTCTGCGTCCGTACATGAAAACGCGAAATTGCCCGTATCCGTACTGATCCCCGTATACAGGCAAATGGCGATCTCTTTTGTCAGCGGAATCCCGAGCACGGCCAGCTGCTCCCGGATCAGGACGCAGGTCGCCGCCGCATTGCCGTCCACGCTGTTTTCCTGCATGAAAAGCGGATTGGTCGGATGATGGTCGATCTGCGCGGTCATGCTGCTCGCCGCTTTCAGCGCTGCGCAGGCGCCCATGCGCTTTTCATCGCTGACATCCACCGACAGCAGGAGGTCAAAGGGGCCTTCGCCGCCTGCGGGAACGCGGAAGCGGTCCGCACCCGGCAGGAAGCTCAGCTGGTCCGGAATCTTGCCGTCACAGAAAAGGAAAACTTCCTTTCCCGTTGCTTCCAGGGCAAGGGCCATCGCCGCGGCGCTTCCCAGTGTATCCCCGTCGGGATTGATATGGCTGGCCACCGCAATCGTCTTCGCGTTCCTGATACAGCGGGCAATGGCTTCAGGATTCCGTCTCATCGTTTCCATCCGCGTTTTCCTCCGGCTTTACGGTTTCTGCCAGCACTTTGGCAATATGGACACCGTATTCGATGTTCTTGTCGCTGATAAAAATCAGCTCAGGGCTGTACCGGATGATCATGCGCTTCCCGAGGGCGCGGCGGATGAATCCCTTTGCGCTCTTCAGCGCGTCCAGCAAGTCATCCCGGCGATCGTCCTCCAGCACGCTGACGTAGATCTTCGCGTACCGCAGGTCGCCCGTGACTTCCGCCCGGGTAATCGAAAACGTACCGCTGATCCTCGGATCCCCCAGTTCCTCCCGGATGATGGCGTCCACCTCACGGCGGACTTCTTCCGAAATCCTGTCAATTCTCTGATAGCTGTTCATATCTTATCCTTTACCGCGGAATTTCCTCCATGATGAAGCACTCGACGATATCGCCTTCCTTGATATCGTTGTGGCCTTCCAGGCTCATACCGCATTCATAGCCGGCTGCCATTTCTTTCACGTCGTCCTTCAGGTGGCGCAGGCTGCTCAGCTTGCCTTCATGCACGACCACGTTGTCACGCAGCAGGCGCACCTGTGCGTTGCGCTGCACCTTGCCGTCCGTGACGTAGCAGCCTGCAATGATGCCGGCGCCGGTGATCTTGAAGACGTTGCGGACTTCCGCATGGCCAAGCAGCACTTCGCGGTATTCCGGCTCCAGCAGGCCCTTCATGGCCAGTTCCATATCCTCGATGGCCTTGTAGATGACGGTGTAAAGCCGCACGTCCACCTTGGCTTTCTCGGCGGCTTCCCGCGCGGAAGCATCCGGGCGGATATTGAAGCCGATAATAATCGCGTTGAACGCGGAAGCCAGGTTCACGTCGTCCTTGGTAATTGCGCCTGCCGCGCTGTGCAGCACGCGGATCTTCACCTCATCGCTGCTCAGCTTCTCCATGGCCTGTTTGACAGCTTCCACGGAGCCCTGCACGTCCGCCTTGATGATCAGATTCAGCGTTGTCACCTTGCCTGCCTCGATAGAAGCGAACAGGTTCTCCATGCTCATCTTCGCCATGGTGGCTTCGCGGCTGGCCTTCAGTTTCTCGCGGCGTTCGTCCGCAACCTGGCGGCTCAGGTGGTCGTCGCCGACAGCGATCATCTCATCGCCGGCGCTGGGTACATCGTCGAAGCCCATGATTTCAACCGGCATGGACGGTCCGGCGGCTTCCACCCGCTCGCCCTTGTCGTTGATCAGCGCGCGTACACGGCCGGAAGCCATGCCCGCGATGATATTGTCACCGACATGCAGCGTACCGTTCTGCAGGAGCACGGTGGCCAGCGGGCCGCGTGCCTTGTCCAGTTTCGCTTCGATAATGACGCCGCGGCCGAGCCGGTTCGGGTTCGCCTGCAGCTGCAGCACGTCCGCCTGCAGCAGGATCATTTCCAGCAGGTCATCCACGCCTTCGCCCGTCTTTGCGGATACCGGCACGCAGATCGTCTCGCCGCCCCAGTCTTCACAGACGAGGCCGTACTGCGTCAGGTCCTGTTTGACCTTTTCCGGATTGGCGTCGGGTTTGTCCATCTTGTTGATCGCGACGATAATCGGCACTTCAGCCGCCTTCGCGTGGTTGATGGATTCAACCGTCTGGGGCATGACAGAGTCGTCCGCCGCGACGACCAGCACGGCGATATCCGTCGCCTGGGTGCCGCGGGCGCGCATGGCTGTGAACGCCTCGTGGCCGGGGGTATCGAGGAAGGTGATCTGGCGTCCGTCCACGTTCACCGTATAGGCGCCGATGTGCTGCGTAATGCCGCCGGCTTCGCCCGCGGTAACGCGGCTCTTGCGGATATAGTCCAGCAGGCTGGTTTTGCCGTGGTCGACGTGGCCCATGATCGTCACGACCGGCGGGCGCGTCTCCAGGTTCTCTTCGGTATCGTCGAAGTCCTCGGCCACCAGGGCGGCTTCGGCCGTCTGCTCCTGCTTGCGTTCCAGTGTGATATCAAAATCAGAACATACCAGCTGCGCCGTATCGAAATCGATCTCGCTGTTGATCGTCGCCATATTGCCGAGCATGAACAGCTTCTTGATGATTTCGCCGGCAGGCTTGCCGATCTTTTCGGTCAGGTCGCGAACGGTGATGGTGTCGCCGGCCATATATGCGGTCTCGATCTTGATCGGGGCCATCATCTGCTGGGCGCTCGGCTTCTTGCTGCGCGCCCGCTTGCCGCCGCGGATCACCTCGTCGTCGTATCCGTTGTAATTGTTGTTCTTGCTGGCCTGCTTGCGGTTCCGGGTCACATGCTCCGGATCATGCTGCCTGATATAGTTCTTCTTGTTCGGGTCGTAATTGGAAACCCGTTCCTTCTCCATCGGCACAGAAAGCTCAGGCGTGCGGACGCGGCTGGCCGCTCCGCTGCGCTGTGCACCCTGCGCGCCGCCGGCCGGACGGCCGAATCCGCCCTGCTGTCCCGCAGGACGGCCGAACTGGCCGGGCTGGCCTGCCGGGCGTCCGTACTGGCCGGGCTGGCCTGCCGGGCGTCCGTACGGTCCCTGGCCCGGGGCCGGACGGCCGTAAGGTCCCTGGCCTGCCGGGCGCCCGTACGGTCCCTGTCCCGGGGCCGGACGGCCGTAAGGTCCCTGGCCCACCTGGCGCGGCACGCCGGGAGCGGGCCGCTGGGGCATATCCCCCGGCCGGCTGATGATCTGGCCGATCGCGGGCTTCCTGGGGGCAGGTGCCGCAGGCCTGGCCGGTTTTTCTTCCTTCGGGGCTTCCTGCACAGGCGCCGCAGGCTTCGCGGCCTGCGGTTCCGCCGCAGGCGCGGGCGCCGGGGCTGCCGCCGGAGCCGCCGGAGCGGCAGGCTCTTCCGCCGCAGTCGCCGGAGCGGGCGCAGGCGCGGGAGCGGGCACAGGCGCAGGCGCGGGAGCCGGTGCCGGTGCGGCAGGCTCTGCCTGGGCCTGTTCGGCCTGCCTGGCTGCCTCCATCATTTCTTTTTCATCATCGTCCAGCATGGTAAATGCCTTGGTATGCGCGGACTGCGCCTTCAGCTGCTCCTGCTGCTTCCTGCGCTGTGCTTCCTCGTCCTTCAGGCGGTTGTACTCCTGGTCCATCCGGCGGAGCGTGTCAAACAGGGCGTCCGCTTCCCTGCGGATCCCCGTTGCCCTTTCCAGAATTCCGGAAGCTTCCTCCACGAGTCCCTTGGTGGCATCTTTTAAGTTAACCTTTGCCATTCGACGTTGTTCCCCCTGTTAATAAACTCTAAACCCTTCTTTATGCCTTCTGCCGGGCAGGAAGTACCTTTTCACCGCCTGCCAGGGAAACCATCTGTTCCGCAAAAGATCCCTGTTTTACGGCCATTGCCGCGCCGGGCCTGCCGGTAGCGTCTGCCAGCAGGCCTGCCGGCAGCACCGCCATCCGCGTGCCCGTAAATCCGCAGAGGTCTTCATACCGTTTGCGGGAATTTGCGCTGATCCCGCCGTCCAGCAGCAGGATGCCGCACTTTCCTTCCGTGATGCTCCTCCTGCAGGCGTCCTCGCCGAACACGGCCTGTCCGGCCCGGACGCACAGGCCCATCAGGCCTTTCATCCGCCGCTCATCCATCCGCGGCCTCCCCGGGCCCGGGCATCGCTGCGGCCAGCGCTTCCGCCGTTTCCGGCGGAAGGACCACGTCCAGCTGGCGCTCGAGCTGCTTCTGCTTGATGGCCCGCTTCAGGCAGTCCGCATTCCTGCAGACATAGGCGCCCCTGCCGGATTTCTTTCCGCCGGGATCCAGCGAAACCTCTCCCTCCGGGCTCCTCACCACGCGGATCAGTTCCTTTTTCTCCTTCATTTCCCGGCATCCGACGCACATCCGCATCGGGATTTTCCTTGGTTTCATCTCCTGCCCTCAAACCGTCGCCGTCATTACATCGTATCGTCGTCGCCGTTGATCGTATCGTCGAAATCCATCGTGAAGCTCTCGTACACCGGCGTCTCCACCTGGACATATTCCGTGGCCTGGCCGTTTTCGTCCACCATGTCGTTCATTTCGGCGGCCTGGCTCTGGCTCTTGATATCGATCTTCCATCCGGTCAGCTTCGCGGCCAGGCGGGCGTTCTGCCCTTCCTTGCCGATGGCCAGGCTCAGCTGGTTGTCCGGAACGATGACGCGGAAGGCCTTTTCGTCCCGCGCCTGATATACGCTCAGCACATGGGCGGGATTCAGCGCGTTGGCTACGAACTCTGCCGGGTTGCTGCTCCACTTGATGATATCGATCTTCTCGCCCTTCAGTTCCGCCACGACGCGGTCCACCCGGCCGCCCCGCTGCCCGACGCAGGCGCCGACGGGGTCGAT
>Ga0310694_10002207_pt1 | contig 20429 bp, 17 predicted proteins | sample 174DNAGHGhighgp2_FD_203884 | JGI IMG/M metagenome (GOLD analysis project Ga0310694, IMG submission 203884) | Sheep rumen microbial communities from Palmerston North, Manawatu-Wanganui, New Zealand - 1742 DNA GHGhigh gp2 (v2) (version 2) | ecosystem: Host-associated > Mammals > Digestive system... | reverse complement strand
CGCAATACCGAAGAGGATATTTACCTCACTCGCAACGGCGTGATCATCTGGGATATGAACATGAGCGACTACAACTTCACCCTCGAGCAGGGAACAGACAACTCCTACGCTCTGCAGGTTATCCGCCGCACACAAAATGTTGCCACCGGTGCCGAACAAGTAAGCAACGACGCACAACGCGGCACGGATTTTGTGGAGAAAATGATTGTGAACGGACAACTGTTCATCTTGCGTGACGGCAATCTCTATGACGCACAAGGCAAGAAAGTAACTGCTATTCAATAACACCCTAAATGTGTATAATAATGAAAACAACCAAGCAATATATCCAACCTTCTACAGAGGTGTTCTGCCTTGGCGCTAACGAAAAACTGATGCAAGATTTTCCCTTGGCAGGCTCGCCGACGCACGTTACGCCCTAAGCTGGACAAGGGGATAATTCAAATACCTTCAACGGTGTACCACTGCGGTGCACCGTTGTTGTTTGGTAACCACGCCGCATATTCACGCAAGCCTGTATGCGACCTTTGCTATTAAAAAATGCACCTCTGTGCACATTTTTCTTCGGAAGATTTGCAAATGTGCATTTTTTTTTGTATCTTTGCACCAAATTGCGTTACTATGGCTGAAAATTATAACGACGACAACATTATTCATCTTGACGACCGCGAGCATATCCGTCGCCGACCGGGTATGTACATCGGCAAACTCGGTGACGGCAGTCACTCAGATGATGGTATATATGTGCTCATCAAGGAAACCATCGATAACTCCATCGACGAGTTCCGCATGGGCGAAGGCAAGGTGATCGAAGTGACCGTGGCGGACGGACGCGTAACCGTCCGGGATTACGGCCGAGGTATACCTCTGGGTAAGATGGTGGACGCTGTTTCCATTCTGAACACCGGCGGTAAGTACGACAGCAAGGCGTTCAAGAAATCCGTCGGTCTGAACGGCGTGGGTACCAAAGCCGTTAACGCTCTGTCCAAAGAGTTCATCGTGGAGTCCGTGCGAGAGGGTAAGGTGCGCCGTGTCACGTTCAGACAGGGACATCTGATCAGCGATACCGATATCATTGACGCGCCCGACACAATGAAACGCGGCACGCGCATCGAGTTCGTGCCCGACGATTCGAAAGGACTGTTTGAGAACTACCAGTTCCGTGATGATTATATCGAAACAATGATGCGCAACTACGCGTATCTGAACACCGGCCTGACCCTGAACTACAACGGACGGAAGTTTCTCTCCAAGAACGGTCTGCTTGACTTGCTGTCCGAAACAATGACAGTCGATCCACTCTATCCGATCATTCACATCGTGGGCGAAGATATAGAGATCGCCCTCACACACACCAACCAGACCGGTGAGGAGTATCACTCGTTCGTCAACGGTCAGCACACCATACAGGGCGGTACACACCAGGCTGCCTACCGCGAGGCTATCGGCAGAACGATCAAGGAGTTCTACGGCAAGAATCAGGAACTCTCTGACATCCGCAACGGCATAGTAGGCGCTATTGCCATCAATGTCGAAGAACCCGTGTTCGAGAGCCAGACGAAAGTCAAACTCGGCTCGAAAGATATGAGCCCTACAGGCGGCGTCTCCGTCAACAAGTTCGTCAACGACTTTGTCGGCCTGCAACTCGACAACTACCTGCACAAGCACCCTGAGGTGACGGAAGTCATGCTCAAGAAGATTCAGGACTCGGAACGCGAGCGAAAAGCCATTGCCGGCGTAACTAAAGCCGCACGCGAACGATCGAAAAAGAACCTGCTCAATAACCCCAAACTCCGCGACTGCCAGGTGCACTTCAACGACGCCAAACCCGTACGCTCCGCCAAGGATGCAGAGGACGATCTGCGCGATGAGACGTGTATCTTTATCACCGAGGGTCTGTCTGCCTCCGGCAGTATAACCAAGAGCCGCGACGTGCGTACGCAGGCGGTGTTCTCCCTGCGAGGTAAACCGCTGAACTCCTACGGACTGAGCAAGTCGGTCGTCTATGAAAACGAGGAGTTCAACTGCCTCCAATCGGCGCTGAACATCGAGGACGGTTTGGACGAACTGCGATACAACAAAGTGATTATCGCTACCGATGCAGATGTCGATGGAATGCATATCAGGCTGCTGATGCTTACGTTCTTCCTGCAGTTCTTCCCCGACCTCGTGAAGAAAGGGCACGTATATATCCTGCAAACACCGCTCTTCCGTGTCAAAAACAAAAAAGAAACACGCTACTGCTACAGCGAAGAAGAACGACTCAAGGCGATTGAGGAGATAAGCACGCCCGAGATAACACGATTCAAAGGTTTGGGAGAGATCTCGCCCGACGAGTTCAAAGGGTTCATTGGTAGCGAGATCCGGCTGGATCAGGTTACGCTCCGCAAGGAGGACGCTGTGGGCGAACTGCTGAACTTCTTCATGGGTAAGAACACCTCCGAACGTCAGGACTTTATCATCAACAATCTCGTGATCGAGGAGGATGAAGTAAATGAATAGCTAAAAACAAAAAACGTTCCGTTCGATCGGGGGTTTATCGAGGGAATATCGATCCTTTATCGAACCATTATCGAGAGTAATCGTAAATTTGAATTTTAAAATTCTAAATTTGAAATCTAATAATGCCTGCGTTTGATAATGACAAATATATCCGTATTCAGTCCGAGCATATTCGCGAACGAATAGAACAGTTCGGTAACAAACTGTATCTGGAGTTAGGCGGCAAGCTCTTCGACGATCTGCACGCCAGCCGTGTGCTGCCCGGATTCTTGCCGGATAGCAAACTGCGCATGCTTACGCAGCTGAGCGACCTGCTGGAGATCGTGATCGTCCTTTCTGCTCACGACATCGAGCGCAACAAGGTGCGCCAGGACTTGGGTATAACCTACGACGAGGATGTCTTGCGTCTGCGCGAGGCGTTCATCGAGCGGGGATTCCTCGTTTCAGCAGTGGTGATTACCCATTATTCCGGTCAGCGCTCGGCTGACGACTACCGCCTGCGCCTCGAGCGCCAGGGCATACGCGTGTATTTCCATTACACGATTGAGGGCTATCCCCACAACGTTGAGAAGATTGCCTCCGACGAAGGATTCGGCAAAGATGATTATATCGAGACTTCCCGCCCGTTGGTTATTGTTACAGCACCGGGTCCCGGTAGCGGAAAGATGGCGGTCTGCCTTAGCCAACTCTACAACGAGCACGCACGCGGACGAGAGGCAGGCTACGCCAAGTTCGAGACGTTCCCCGTGTGGAACCTGCCGCTCAAGCATCCGCTGAACGTCGCGTACGAAGCTGCTACTGCAGATATTCAGGACGTGAACATGATCGACCCCTTCCACCTTGACGCGTATGGCAAGACTGCTGTGAACTATAACCGTGACATCGAGATCTTCCCCGTGCTCGACGCTTTGTTCACATCTATCTATGGCCATAATCCCTACAAGTCACCCACCGACATGGGTGTAAACATGGTTGGGTTCTGTATCGAGGACGATGAAGCGGTCTGCGAAGCCAGCAAGCAGGAGATCATACGCCGTTACTTCCAGGCTCTCTGCCGCATGGCGCGCGGAGCGGTCAACGATAGCGAGATTCAGAAGATAGCACTCCTGCAAAAGCAGGTGAACATCAATACCTCCTACCGCAAGACGGTTGTTGCTGCCCGCGAGCGACGTGCACTCGGCGGCTACCGCCAATACGCGCACACCGCGGCTATCGAACTGTCCGACGGACGAATAATAACTGCCGAAGCTGGCTCACTCATGGGCTCGTCGGCGGCGCTGCTGCTGAACGTCACCAAGGAACTGGCAGGTATCGATCACTCTGTACAACTGATTCCGCAGGAGATGATTGAGCCTATTCAGAAAACGAAGATTCAGTATCTGCACGGCAATAATCCGCGCCTGCACACCGATGAAGTCCTCGTAGCCCTGTCCGTCCTCTCACGCAACGACGAGAACTGCCGCAAGGCTCTTGCTACCTTGCCTCTGCTCAAAGGCTGTCAGGCGCACTCCACCGTTATGCTCAAGGACGAAGACCTGCGCACTTTCCAGAAACTGGGTATAGATCTAACAACCGACCCTGCTGTCAAGTAAGCAGAGCCGGTTGCTTGTTTTTATTCTGCTAACAGCAGTAATGCTTCTTCGCGCACATCTGCCGGCAGGTTGATTCCTCGCGCCTGCATGGCACACACCCAATCACTCACCTCCTTAGGCATAAGTGTCTCAAACACCTCGCGAATCTCTGCCGCTTGCTCGGGCGTATAATCTTCAGGCGCTATACCTTTGTAGGCGTCCAACTCCTCGTCGTTGTAGTACAGGCTCTCGTCACGCAGGATACGCAAACCTTTCTCACAATCCAAGTGCTGCCCGCAACAAATATTATTGGTATTTGTCATTTGTTCATTTACCGTTTTGTCATTTGGCATTTATCAACAACCAATGAGTTCTGCTGCAAACTCTTTGATGTTCACCCCATCGAATGTGCCGGACGACATCAGTAGCAGCGCTGTAGGCACATTTTGCTGTTCGCCGGCAAACAAGGTGCGCAGTTGTTGCTGCAAAGCCTCGCTTTCGGTGAATACGCGGATATTGGGCGTGCCAAACGCTTGTGCCACCTCCTCGGCAGTAATAGGTGTGAGACGTTTGTGCTCAATCACTTTCGGGTTGAAATATACGTATGCGATGTCAGCCTCTGCCATGCAACCGTTGTATTGCGGCAGGAAGTCTGCCATTAGCGACGAAAACGTATGCAGCTCCATTGCAGCCACCAGACGTTTGTCTGGATAACGCTCACGTACTGCCTTGACTGTGGCGCGAAGCTTGGAGGGCGAGTGGGCAAAATCCTTGTATGCAACAGAGATAGCAGTCTCTGCAATCTTCTCCAACCGGTTGGCTGCACCTGTAAACGTGCTGATCTCCCTGTAGAAATCTTCCGGTTTGACACCTATTGTCTCGCACGCCTGACAAGCAGCCTGCAGGTTTTCCATATTATGCTGACCGAACACTTGCATCGCCACATCCCCTTTGTAAGCAGAGTAGGGGCGGCATTGTATATCTTTGCGTGCGCCCTTTGCTATAGCCTGCAGATTGCTGTCGCCGCTGTAATAGATAAAGGTGCCGTTGGGCTCGAACGTATCTACAAACTTGCGGAACGTATCTACATACAAATCAAAGGTCGGGAACACATTGATATGATCCCATGCTATACCGGTCAGAATGGCGGTGTTAGGGTGATACCACAGGAACTTTGAGCGTAGGTCTAATGGTGAGGTCAGATACTCGTCGCCCTCGAACACGGCATACTTGGCGGTATCGCTAAGGCGAACCATCCGCTCGAAACCCTCAATCTGTGCACCCACCATATAATCAGCCTCTATACCCAATCGGTTGAGTACGTACAGGATCATTGCCGTGGTGGTTGTCTTGCCGTGTGAACCACCCACAACGATTCGGAACTTATCCTTCGTCTGCTCGTACAGATACTCGGGGAAGGAGTATATCTTCAGTCCCAATTCGCGTGCGCGAACCAGTTCGGGGTTATCCTCGCGTGCGTGCATGCCAAGAATGATTGCATCGATGTCCGGTGTAATAAGTTCAGGGTGCCACCCCATCTCTTTAGGCAGCAGTCCCGCCTGCTCCAGGTGCGTACGCGCAGGATCGAAGATCTCATCATCCGAACCGGTTACGATATATCCTGCTTTCTGTTGTACTGCCAACGCAAGATTGTGCATCGCTGCACCGCCTATGGCTATAAAGTGTATTCGCATATAGTTGTTAAACCGTTAAGTCGTTAAACTGTAATTCGTTAAATCGTTAAACTGTTAAGTTGTTAGTTCTCCCAATCAATGCTGGTGAGTTTGCCGCGCAAGACATCCGAATAAATCTGTGTGCGCGACTGTCCGCCCATGAGGTAGATACAATTGTCATGTACGAACGCGCTGGTCTGTGTACGTGGCGAATATACGTCCATCAGCCGGTTGTGCACCGTGTCGATAGGCAGCCAGTTCAGTCCCTCATCCACGGAGTACATAGCTGTATTGGATATATAGCGTGCATCAATGTCCGTGCCGCCGAACATATACAACCTCTTGCCGTACGATACAGCCGAAGCGCCCAGTACTGCGGAGAATTGCGGGTGCTCGATGGCAAAGTTGGCAAATCGGTAACCTGTAGCAGCACTATACTCTATGTTCCACAGCGAGTGAAGAGGGTTACCTTGTATGTCATATCCGCCTATGATCACAGCGCGAGGACGCCAACTCGAGGAAAGGAAAGTGGCTACGGTGAAGTCTGCCAGCGGCCAGTTGTCCGGCAGAGGGGTGACGTTTGCACGCCATGTGTCTCCGTCCTTGGCTGAAAGGTGGAACGTGTGGTTGGCGTTGTGCTCGCTTACCAGCCAGACTGTGTCGTTGTAATACATCATTGCTATGCGTGGCACGTAGGTGTCGGCGCTCAAGTCTTGTGTCTCCCAGCTTACTCCGTCACTTGAAGTATATACAATGCCGTCCTGGCAATAGTATAGCGCTTGTTTTGCCGTAGCTTCGTTCACGGCTAAGATCTCGCGCACGCGGCAGGAGGCCGGCAATGTGCTGGGAGTCGTTCCGTTGTCCCATGTCTTGCCGTCTGCTGATTGAAAGACTGTCGTGGAGAAACCGTCGTTGGCAAACAACAGAAAACGGTCGTTCAGCACCACACCTTTGGTAGCAGCACTGCCGTCGGCAAGCACGGCTGCGTTCAGCCGTTGCCAGTTAAACAGGTCGGGGTCGACCTGGTGAACATTCACCACTACGCGGTAATACTTCGTGGCTGACAGGTCTGAGGAAATGATACGCAGCAGCACAGGCTTCGAGAAGTCTATTGTATCCTTGCCGGTTAAATCTCTGGAGGTACTGTCCGAAAGAATAACTGTGGTGGACGAAGGGGTAGCCTTAAACAGCAGTCGCGGTGTGAGCCGCGTGATAGGCGTCTTGTAGGTGATAGAGTCGGCATTGGTAATCAGACCGGTGTCTTTTGCCCCGTAGTTGCTGATGGTAAATGTGGTCTTTGCCAGCGAAGGAAAACTGTCCAGCGCAGCAAAGTAAAAACGGGTTATCTCTGTCTCTGAAGACAGGGTAACCGTGTTCTTCTGCTTGTTGCACGAGGGACAAAATGTTAAAATTATGCACAAAATATATAAAAAGGTGCGTTTCATATTTGCAAATATCATTTTTTTTTTGTATCTTTGCAGTCGTTTTTTCAAAATGGGTGATTCTTTCACTCCAAACTATAAGTTTTTAATATTGTATTAAACATACTTTGTTATGCTTTTCGAAAGCCAAATACGAGATTTCAAAAAACGTCTTCCTTGGAACAGGACCAAGAAGCGCAAGGCTGATCTGCGTGAACTGATGCGCCAGAAGTTGCGTGTGCAGCCGCCAGAAGACCTTCAGCAGTGGTCAGAGGCGGTGATAGAACGCATTGAACAACTGCATTGCTTCCGTAGTGCTCGTGTGGTAATGTTTTATTATCCTGTTCATCACGAAGTTGACTTGCGTCCGCTGCTTGACAAGTACAAGGACGAAAAGGTTATCCTGCTGCCCGTAACCCATCATGACGGAATTGAACTTCGTCAATACGTCGGTAAGGATAATCTCAAAGCCGGACACTACGGTATTCCAACGCCTCAGACAAGCACGTATCGGGGTACTCCCGAACTGGTGATTGTTCCCGGTTTGGCTTTTGACAAAGAACTCGTGCGCATGGGTCGCGGCAAAGGCTATTACGACCGCTTTCTGCGCAAACTCGGCAAGGTGACGAAGGTTGGCGTTTGTTACGACTTCCAGATTCAGGACAACTTGCCTTGGTCGTGGCACGACGTGCGTATGGACAAAGTCATTACGCCATCGGCAATCTACGAACGGTAAGACCGACAATCATTTGCCGTCCGCCTTTCGGCTGTTGGCAAACTGCTATTCTACAGCAGCTCCAGTTTCATCTGACTGGCAGCTGCTTTTTCTATAGCCTGATCCGTCTCGGGCGTGATACGCTTCTCGTGCGGACGATAGTAGAACTTCAGTCCGTAGTTCTCGCAGTTGCGCATTCTGTCGTATGGCAGCCGGTTGCTGAAGTGTTCCTCTACCGTGTTCCATATTTGCAGGATTACCCTGTCAACCTCCTGGCGCAGCGTATCAATATCGCCGGACAGACGGCTGGTACTCATTCGGTGCATCGATTGGTTGAGCTGGCTCTCGCGGAACGTGTCGTAGTGAACTTTCACCTTGTTGATGGCAGGACAGTTGATAGCTATACCACCTTGTCCCATACGGGCTGTCTCACCTTCGATTATATTCTTACCCCATACAAGCAAGTCTTCTTCGGTTGACAGATCGGGCAGAGTATTGCTATCCTCTTTGAGCTTGTACAAGCGCTTCTGCTCACGCTTGATCTCACCGCGTATGACAGCAAAGTTAAGCACCTGAATAAAGTGTGAGATGTACATGCGCGTCGTTTGCACGATGAGCTTGTACTTCTTGTTGGCGTCCACTTTGCTTTCGTAGTTGGCTTTATACTGTGCAACAGTGTTTTCGAACTTGAGCAGGCAATTCTCCGCCTCAGTGGTGAGTCGGTAAGGCAGAATCTGCTCTGTAAAGTCGCTTTCTGAAGCCCGTTGAATGGCGGTCTTGAGCGCGCGCAGGCGGGCTTGGTCGGTGTTGGGTAAACGTCTGTATGGCATAATGGCGTTATGATTTACGTTGCGCCAGGCTGCGAGCCATTTGCTCCAGGTGACGCGTTTCATGGTTGTCAGGTAATATGCTGAGGCAGGCAAGTGCCTCGGCTGTGTGCTGCTCAATAGCCTGCTCGGCTGCCTCGCGAGCCTGTGTGGCTATATACAGCGCTTTGACTGCTTCTATCTTTTCAGCCGACGGTGAGGTTAGCGCAAGCCAACGAGTTAGTTCCGAGTATTGTCTAGGATTGGCCCGATGAAGTGCCGACAAAAGCAGGTAAGTCTTCTTATTACAACTTATGTCTCCGCCGATAGCTTTGCCGAAGGTTGCAGGATCGCCAAAGCAGTCCAGCAGATCGTCCTGAATCTGGAAAGCCAATCCGAGGTGAATACCGTAGTTGTACAATGCCTCCTGCTCCGCCTCTGTTGCTCCGCCGATGATTGCTCCGCCCTTGAGTGCAGCGGCAAGCAGTACGGATGTCTTCAAGCGGATCATTTCAATATAATCGCTAATCTGCACGTCATTGCGCTGCTCGAAATCAACATCGTACTGTTGTCCTTCACAGATCTCGGTAGCGGTCTTGGTGAATAGATTGAGCAGTTGCGGAAGATGTTGTGCGGGTACGCCCTCTAACAACTTGTATGCCTCAATCAGCATCTGGTCGCCGCTGAGGATAGCCGTGTTATCGTTCCACTTCACATGTACGGTCGGCTTGCCACGGCGTACATCGGCACGATCCATTACATCATCGTGCAGGAGCGTGAAGTTGTGGAATACTTCAATCGCCTCGGCAAACGGCAAGGCGTCCTGCTCGTCACCTCCTGCCAGCCGGCAACCGGCAAGCACAAGTTGCATCCTTAGGCGCTTGCCGCCCGACGAAAGTGCGTATGCAATAGGTGCATACAAGCCATGCGGCTCTTTGCTCCAATCTAAAGCGGCTATTGCGGCGTTACAATCTATCATCCGTAGTGTCAATTTTCAATTTTCAATTCTCAATGATTTCCGTGAGCACGTCGCGCATTTCCATTCCAGCGGCGCGTACCTGTTGCGGGATAAACGAGGTGGCAGTCATGCCCGGTGTGGTGTTTACCTCCAGCAATTGGATTGTTCCGTCCGGTGCAATGATATAATCGGTTCGGATAATCCCGTGGCAACCGAGTATGTCGTATATCTTCAGCGTGAGCGCCTGCACTGCGTCGCGTGTGCTGTCTGGGATACGTGCCGGCGTAATCTCCTGCACCTGTCCGTTGTATTTGGCGTTGTAGTCGAAGAACTCGTTGGAGGTCACAACCTCTGTGATAGGCAGAGCAACACGGCGTTGGCTGGTCTTATATACACCGCAGGTGATTTCTGTGCCTTGCATGAATGCCTCGCAGATAACTTCGTCACCTTCTTTGAACGCTGCGGCTATGGCTGGTTCGACATCCTCAAGGCTCTTGACTTTTGTGCAACCGAAACTTGAGCCTCCTACGTTCGATTTGATAAAGCAGGGCAGACCTACTTCCATGATGATCTCTTCAGCAGTCGGACGCTCACATCCTTTGCGCAGCAGGATAGACGGAGAGATGGTTATACCGAACTGCTTGAGGTAGTGGTTGCAGGTGTACTTGTTGAAGGTCATTGCTGCCGCCAGAACTCCGCAGCAGGAGTAGGGAATATGCATGATATCCAGAAATCCTTGCAGCAATCCGTTCTCACCCGGTGTGCCGTGGATAGTGATGTATGCGTAATCAAACTCTGTTATTCTGTTCAGGGTTTTGAGGTCAGCACCTTGCAGTTCAACGATTTCTGCGTCGTACCGCTCGGGATCTAACCAACTCTTGATACTTGCTGCCGAGCGCAGCGAAACGTCATGTTCCGAACTGTCGCCACCGGCTATGATTGCAATTTTACGTTTCACGAAATTATAAATTAAAAATTAGAAATTCAAAATTAGCGGTTAGCGCGCTTACGCTCTAACTCGTCAAGAATAATTTTGCGGATACGCATTGCGTGCGGTGTAACCTCCACGTACTCATCCTCCTTGATATATTCGAGTGCCTCCTCGAGTGAGAAGCGTACGGGCGGAGCCAGCACGGCTTTGTCATCCGACGATTTGGTACGCATGTTTGTCAGGTTCTTTGCCTTGGTAACATTGATTACAATGTCTCCTTCTTTTGCATTCTCGCCAACCACCTGTCCGGCATATACTTCTTCCTGTGGGTCGATGAAGAACCGTCCGCGGTCTTGGAGTTTGTCTAGAGCGTATGCAGAGGCAGTACCGGCTTCCATGGCGATGAGCGAACCGTTGACGCGGTGCGGCATGTCGCCTTTATACGGCTGATACTCCAGGAATCGGTGTGCCATGATTGCCTCGCCGGCACTGACGTTCATTACGTATGTACGCATGCCCATTATTCCTCGCGAAGGAATAACGAACTCCAGTTGTACGCGGTCATTCACCAGTTCCATCTTGGTCATTTCGCCCTTGTGAACAGTCACAAACTCAATGATCTTGCCCGAGCAGTCTTCCGGCGTATTGACGGTCAGTTGTTCAACAGGCTCACATTTCACGCCGTTGATCTCCTTGATGATTACTTTAGGCTGTCCTACCTGCAGTTCGTAGCCCTCGCGACGCATCGTTTCAATGAGCACCGACAGGTGGAGCACGCCTCTTCCGTACACGTTCCACGCTGACTCGCGGTCGCTGGTCTCAACGCGTAAGGCAAGATTCTTTTCCAGTTCTTTTGTCAAGCGTTCTTGAATGTGGCGAGAGGTAACAAACTTGCCGTCCTGTCCGAAGAAAGGCGAATCGTTGATGGTGAACGTCATGGACATTGTAGGTTCGTCAATGGCAATAGGATCCAGTGCTTCGGGATTCTCTGCATCGCAAATGGTATCACCAATCTCAAAGCCGTCAATGCCAATCAAGGCGCAGATGTCACCACTACGCACTTCATTAGTCTTTACGTGCCCCATACCTTGGAAAGTGTGCAGTTCTTTGATCTTTGTGTGAACTTTCGTTCCGTCTTTCTTAGCCAGCGTAACCGCCATGCCGTCCTTTAGTACACCTCGGTGAACGCGTCCCACGGCTATACGTCCTACGTACGGGTTGTAGTCCAGCGATGTGATAAGCATCTGCGGCGTACCTTCCAGCACTTCCGGCTCGGGAATATACTCAATGATAGCGTCCATCAATGCGGTGATGTCGGTGGTCGGCTTCCTCCAGTCGGTACTCATCCAGCCGTTCTTGGCAGAACCGTAGATGGTCTGGAAGTCCAACTGGTCTTCACTTGCGTTAAGGTTGCACATCAGGTCGAACACGGCTTCCTGAACCTCGTCCGGACGGCAGTTGAGCTTGTCTACTTTGTTAATCACAACGATGGGTTTGAGGTTCAGTTCGATAGCTTTCTGCAGCACAAATCGTGTTTGCGGCATAGGCCCTTCGAACGCGTCCACGAGCAGCAGCACGCCGTCTGCCATGTTCAGTACGCGCTCCACCTCACCGCCGAAGTCGGCGTGACCCGGAGTGTCAATGATGTTAATCTTGTAACCTTTGTAGTCGATAGCTACATTCTTGGCGAGAATCGTTATGCCACGTTCACGCTCAAGATCGTTGTTGTCAAGGATAAGTTCGCCCTTCTCCTGATTGTCGCGGAACAAGTTGGATGTGTACAACATTTTGTCCACAAGTGTTGTCTTTCCGTGGTCAACGTGGGCGATAATTGCGATGTTTCTAATCTTTTGCATATATGCGTTTGGGTTGTTATCTGATAGGTGTATTTTAGGTATAACCTAAAAATCTTGCAAAATTACAAAAAAAATCTCACATATGCAAATTTATGTGAGACTTTTTTTGAAAAAAATGTTTATATGCTCCATTCGAACCCGTCCTTGGTGTCTTTAACCGTGAATCCGAGGTCGGTCAGAGCGTTACGTATGCGGTCGGATGTCGCCCAGTCTTTGTTTCGCTTGGCTTCGAGTCGGATGCCCAACAGCAGATCAATAGCTCCGTTGAATGCTGCAGTGTTTCCGCCTGTGGCAGTCTGTTGCCCTCCGTTGGTGTCGAGTTGTAGTCCTAAGATGTCGATTGCGAATTGTTGCCAGACTGCACGTAACTCACTTAGATCTTCTGCACTGATTGTCGCCTTGCCGTCAGCCAAGTTGTTAATCACTCTACTGGAATCGAACAGGTGGGAAATGACTATCGGCGTGTTCAGATCGTCATCCATGGCTTCTGCACAGCGCGTACGCAGTTCGGCAACGACCGCATGAACTTCTTCGGTAGAGGTTGCTGCCGGATTAAGCTTCTGCAATCGTGCGTATGCCTCTGACATGCGTTGGTAACCTTTTTCTGCGGCTTCCAAAGCCTCTGACGAGAAGTCAACAGTTGAGCGGTAATGAGCCATAAGGATGAAGAACCGAATGGTCATTGGAGCAAATGCCTTACTGAGCAGATGGTGGTCACCGCTGAAGAACTGACGAAGAGTGATAAAGTTGTTATAACTCTTGCCCATCTTTTTGCCGGCGATGGTGATCATGTTGTTGTGCAACCAATAGCGGACAGTGTCATGCCCGAGAGCAGCGCACGACTGAGCAATCTCCGCTTCGTGGTGCGGGAACATTAGATCCATTCCTCCGCCGTGGATATCGAACTCCTCACCCAGATATTTCGTTCCCATGGCAGAACACTCCATGTGCCAGCCAGGAAATCCCTCACTATGCAGTTCGCGAACTTCACCGTTGTCGGAGTAGCGGAAAACTGCCGGCCAGTGCATGATATGCTCGGGAGCAGCCTTCTTCCACAATGCAAAATCGTAGGAGTGACGTTTCTCGTCCTGCCCATCCAATTCGCGCGTATCGGTTACGATGTCTTCAAGATTGCGTCCGCTGAGTTTGCCGTATGGAAAATCTTGCGCGTATCGCTTTACATCCATGTATATGCTTCCGTTGGAAACGTAGGCGTACCCTTTGTCCAGAATCTTCTGCACAAAAGCAATCTGCTCAATGATGTGCCCCGAAGCGTGCGGCTCAATGGATGGCGGCAGCACATTCAGAGCTTCCATGTCGTGGTGGTAGCGGTTGGTGAAGAACTGTACGACCTCCATGGGTTCCAGTTGCTCCAGTCGGGCTTTCTTGGCAATCTTGTCCTCTCCCTCATCCGCATCATGCTCCAGATGTCCGACGTCGGTAATGTTGCGCACATAACGCACCTTATATCCGATGTTAGTCAGGTAGCGAAACAAGATGTCGAACGTGATAGCCGGTCGTGCGTGCCCCAGATGGGCATCGCCATATACGGTCGGACCACATACATACATGCCTACATGTCCTTCGTGCAAAGGACGGAAAGGCTGTTTTGCGCGTGCGAGTGTGTTATAGAGGTACAACATGTGCTTATACAGAAATGACTAAAGAAGGTTGTTCTTTTCGATGTCCAGGAAGTAGCGGTACGTATCCACTTTCAGTTCACCGCAAGCAAGTTCGTCGCATACAATAATGCCGTGCTGGTGCATCTGCAGTGCACTGATAGTCCACATGTGAGATACTCCGCCTTCAACTGCGTGCTGCAATGCCCGGGCTTTGTTGTGACCGTTGACGAGAATCAGCACTTCTTTAGCGTCCATCACAGTGCCTACACCTACGGTAAGAGCAGTCTTCGGAACGAGATTGATATCGTTGTTGAAGAATCGTGAGTTGGCAATAATCGTGTCAGTAGTCAACTCTTTCTTGCGGGTGCGTGAAGTCAGTGACGAACCCGGCTCGTTGAAAGCAATATGCCCGTCAGGACCTATGCCGCCAAGGAACAGGTGAATGCCTCCGTAGTTCTTGATTTTAGCCTCGTAACGTGCACACTCGGCTTCAAGGTCGGCAGCATTGCCGTTGAGGATATTCACGTTCTCTTTGCGGATGTCGATGTGAGAGAAGAAATTGTTCCACATAAACGAGTGGTAACTCTCTGGATGTTCCTCGGGAAGGCCTACGTATTCGTCCATATTAAATGTCACGACGTTTCGGAATGAAACTTTGCCTTCTTTGTTGAGTTCTATCAGCTTGCGGTACATACCTAACGGCGATGAGCCTGTAGGAAGACCGAGAACGAACGGATTGCTCTCTTTCGGTGCAAACTCGTTGATACGCTTGGCTACATAGTTGGCAGCCCACTCTGACATTAAATCATAGTTCTTTTCGATAATTAGTCTCATGGTGTTAAAAATTATTCTTGATGCAATTGTTTAATCAACTTTCTTTAGTACGATAGCCGTTCGTGCCGGCAGGTAGAGCTTGAGCCAGCCTTTCTTGTCACGCGCATACTCGCGGTCGGGCATTGTAAAGTGGGCGATTGTATCGTCTGTCTGTTCAAATCCTGCAAACTTCGGATTGTCAGTATTCAGCACTACCTGATATTTGCCCTCGGGGGCAAGGAAACCGTAGTCAGGGAAGGATTTTGTGCCATTCCAGTTGAATACAAACACGTAATCGCCCCGCATGTACGCAACGACTTGGTCGCCCTCGCGGTCCCAAAGATTGACAATCGGCGTGTCTGGCATTATACCTGACTTGCGAAGCATGCTAATCATTGCTGCGTCAAAGCGGTTGAGGTCAGCATAGTAGAAATTCTGATTGTCTACCAGCGACCACTGGCGGCGTGCGTACTGATAACTCCAGCCGTTGCCTTGACGCGGGAAGTCTATCCATTCGGGATGTCCGAACTCGTTGCCCATAAAGTTCAGGTAGCCACCGTTGTTGGTGGAAGCCGTTATCAGGCGAATCATCTTGTGAAGAGCTATGCCGCGGTCAACCATGTAGGTTGAGTGTCCATGCTCAAAATGCCAATACATATCTGCGTCCACAAGACGGAAGATAATCGTTTTGTCGCCCACCAACGCCTGATCATGACTCTCAGCGTATGAGATGGTTTTCTCATTTTGGCGACGGTTAGTCATCTCATACAAGATATGACCGGCTTTCCAGTCCTCGTCACGTACTTCTTTGATATACTTAATCCAGAAGTCAGGAATTCCCATTGCCAGTCGGTAATCGAAGCCCATACCTCCATCTTTGAAAGGTGCTGCAATACCCGGCATTCCTGACATGTCTTCGGCAATGGTTATTGCGTCCTTTTTAACCTCGTGAATGAGTTTGTTGGCTAATGTAAGGTAGCAGATTGCATCACCGTCTTCGTTGCCGTTGAAGTATGACTGATAGCCGTTGAAATCTTCGCCCAAACCATGGCTCAGATACATCATTGATGTAACACCATCGAAGCGGAAACCGTCGAAATCGTACTCTTCAAGCCAGTATTTGCAGTTCGACAACAGGAAGTGCAGCACCTCGTTCTTGCCGTAGTTGAAGCACAAACTATCCCAAGCCGGGTGCTCGCGGCGTGGACCGTCATGAAAATATTGGTACGGCGTGCCATCAAAGTTACCCAAACCTTCCAGTTCGTTCTTTACAGCGTGTGAATGCACAATATCCATGATAACAGCTATACCTTTGTCGTGCGCTGCTTTGATGAGCTCCTTGAGTTCTTCCGGTGTGCCGAAGCGTGACGAAGGGGCAAAGAAGTTGGATACATGGTAGCCGAACGAGCCGTAGTACGGGTGCTCCTGAATAGCCATGATCTGTAAGCAGTTGTAGCCTAAACTAACCACGCGGGGCAATACGTTCTCACGGAATTCGTTATATGTGCCGACGCGTTGCTCTTCTGTAGCCATACCGATATGGCATTCGTAAATAAACAGCGGTTTGTCTGCTTTCCAGCCCTTGGGACCACGGCGTTTGCCGATTTTGAACTCTTTCTCGGGAGCCCATACTTGTGCGGAGAAAATCTTTGTCTGGTCATCTTGTACGACGCGGCGTGCATACGATGGGATACGCTCACCGTAACCTCCCAACCACTCAACAAGCAGTTTGTAGTGCTGCCCGTGATGCATTTGCTCCTCGGTGAGATAGCCTTCCCATACACCGTTTCCTACCGGGTACAGGCGGTAATCCTCACTCTTTTGCCAATTATTGAAATCTCCCTTGATGTAGATGGCTGTAGCATTTGGCGCCCATTCGCGCATAACCCAACCCGGGTTCATGTGATGCAGACCGAAATATAGGTAGCCGTCAGCCCATGGGGCGAGTTTCTTTTTGCCGCCCGTTAACTCTTTAACTTTGCGCTCGGCATAGTCCTGGCGTGCTTGTAACGCCTGCTCATAGGGTTGTAGCCCCGGCTCGTCTTGTACAATCTGTAGCATAGTTAATGGATTGATTTATTCAACTTTTGCTTTAACAATAATTTTGCGGAAAGTGGATGATGCGACACCTGAAGCGTGAGCATCTGTGGGGAAGAATACGGCAAAGTATCCTCTTGGCACACTGAAGCGTGCAGAGGGCTTGTCGCTATAAATCTCTACATCGCGCCCCTCATCGTACTCCTTGAGCACACTCTGACAATCCTCAAGTGAACTCCATAGCATTGTCTCTGAGGCGGTTAGAGGAATGTGAATGTCAATATAATCCTTGTGAGCTTCGAGTTTGCAGTCTTTCTCGTCCTTGCCAACTTGATCACAAATGTTAACAATAAGATCCTGACCGTCTAACTTAATTTTGCATGCAGGTAGTTCTTCAAGGTCATTGTTGTTGAAGAATTGCATAAACTGCTGAAACCCCGGAACACATCCGAAGTACCAATCGGCATTTTCTAATTTGTCAAGTATCATAGTTTGTTTATGTTTGAATAAGCTGAATTTGCGTACTAGGTGCGGTAAAAACAACCGCCTTTACTGCACAAAGTTACGAAAATAAAAATGAATATCCAAATTTTGGTAAATTGTATGGGAAAATTCGTTGTGTTGACTTGATATTTGGCAAATGTAGCAGTCAAAATGCCTTATTTCGGGTCCGCTTTTTGTCGTATTGTCATTCTGCGGAATCTGCTTTGCTGCCACGTGGGAGAAATGGTGTCACAGCAGGCGTTTAGTGTGTCGGTCGTGGTGATTGTAGCCGGCGTGGACAATTGTGACGGACGCTTCCAAACCATAAGAGGTGGCAGAACATTGTTGCTGAAATGACTGTCGCGCAATTTCTGGCAGGTGTTTTCCTGCTTTCCTGCACCGGTATAGTTCAGGTATTGGTTGGTGTTGTAGAAGATACTTCCCGGGGCGTTATGCGGGGCATATTGGCGGTTGTACTCAATCTGCCTGCCGAGTTCTTCTGCATCAAAGCGATAAGCCGCGTGACTGATATATACGTGTGTGTTGTGCGCATCCGAGCGCCGCGCATCGAGGGTTGCTACGCTCTCGCACCACCATTTGCAGAGCTTTTCGTAACTCTGTTTTGTCGCCTTGGTGGACCAGTACAATTGCGGAGCAAGATAATCAACATATCCGCCTTCGACCCACGCCAGCGGATCGCAATATAGGTCAGCCCAAGCATCCGTGCCGCTTATGCCTTCCGGCAGTGTTAAGCCATATCGTGAGGCAGCGCTGTCGGTCATCGAATATATTCCGAACGGCGCCATACCGAACTTTACCCAAGGCTTGACAGTTTGTATAGAGTCGTAGATGGCGCGGATAACCTCATTGACGCATAATCTTCTCCAGTCACCGATTGATATAGAGTCGGGCTTGTATCTGTTTCGGCTGTTTATGTCTTCATCGGTGGTGCCTCCGTAGGGGTAAAAATAGTCGTCCATCACCAGACCATCAATATTGTAGTTGTTGACAATCTCCATAATCACGTGCAGAACATAAGCGCGTGCTTCCGGATGTCCGGGATCGAGTATGGCCCCTTTGTATTGTGTTGTGTTGTATGTGAGTAGCCACTCCGGGTGCTCTATACGGATAGGGTCAGAGTCTTCAGAAGCGATGTATGCCTCAATATCGTCAATACGCTCGCCGGCGGTACGCTCGTATCTGAATGGGTTGACCCATGCATGCAACTCCATGCCTCGATTGTGCGCCTGCTCGATTGCAAATGCCAAAGGATCAAATCCCGGATCCATGCCTCGTATGCCTGTCAGTACCGGACTCCACGGCTCTTGCGAAGAGTGGTATAACGCGTCGGAAGACGGACGCGCTTGAAAGCAGATGGCATTGATGTTTCCCTCTTGCAGGCGGTCAAGAATGTCCGTCATCTCAGCTTGCTGAACGGCTGCAGACTCAGGTGTTGCGGCAACGGTTATAGGCCAGTCAATGTTCTTGAGCGTGGTAAGCCATGTGGCGCGAAACTCCTCGTGAGGCGCTTGTGCAGACACTGCTTGCAGCCACATTAAGCAATATAATATGAAACGGGATTTGCGCATAACTCTAATTTTCGGTGCAAAGATACGAAAAAAAAACGAAAATTGCAAACAATTGTGCAAAAAAATCAGTCTCCATCGCTGAAGACTGATCTCTTGTTAGCATACATGGCCGTTATTGTGCCTGGTATCTGCCGCGAATACGCGAACTGCTGGTGATGTAGTAGTTTCCGGCTGCAACTTGCTTGTCAACATCATTGCTGGTCTGCTCAATCAGTTGCCATTTGTTGTTGTAAATGCGGATAAGCGCGTGCTCCTTGTTACTGACTACAATGCGGTCAACGTCGTAGAAGCGGATGATATGTTTGTCGTTTTCCTCGCCCTGAAGTGCGTAGGTGCGGTAGATGTCTTCCTGTTCGGTTGCGTCTGCCGCTTCGCTGTCAGAGCTGGTAGCGACGTTCACCGTCTGGTCTGCTGCCGTTTGTTTGACGGCTGCTTGATCTTGTTGACGATTGGTAGCGTTAGCTGCTAAAGCCAAAGCTACGAATAAAGTTACAGTTACAAAAGTCTTTTTCATTGTTAGTAGGTTTTTTGGTAAGGGTTTGTCTTCCCTTTGTTAAAATAATACGTTAGTTTTTGTAATTTTTGATACATTTAGCACCTTTATGTGCGTTTGTTCATTGATAAGTATGCAATGAGCGTGCCAAAATATGCTAAATAACATAAAAATCGCACATTATATGCGATTATGAAATTTCTGTATTGCAAATCGATTGACAATTTGCTATGCTGATGTGACAGACTGCCGACGTTTGACAGCTGTGCCGACAACTAACGGGAAAATGGTATTGATAAACCATAGAAGTAAAGTCGCGATTATTGCGGCAGCAGTAACATCGCTGCCGAATCGCTCAAAAATTACGGCAGCCCACGCACCGCGAACGGCTATTTCCGCGGCAGGTACATTAGGGGTAACGGTGATAAGCAGATAGTATAGTGGCAGAGTGGCAATCATGGACTGAATGCGCAGTTGTACTCCGCAGAATAGAAGACAGAGTAGTAATTGTACGATAAATACTGAGTAGCGCAGCAGGGAGATACCAAGCAGTTTGCTTATGTCAAGAGGAGTTAATGCTGCCAAGCTTTGGATAAGCAGGCGAGACTGTTCGCTTTTCCAGTTGCGTTGTTGTAGAACGCGCATTAGTGCGGGTAGTGCAAAGATGGCAGCAAGAGCGCAGATTAGAGCAGATACTATACTCCATAAGAGCGAACTGTCGGGTGCGAGCCAATAAATCACAGAGGGTAATCCGGCTACGATGATAATTGTAGTCATGGCGTAACCGCCTATCATTCCCATACATGTCGCACTCAGCCAGTGTTGTTCGGTCTTGCGAAACAATAGTGCGCGCCCGGGATACTCGCCAATCTTGTATGGCGTGACAAAACCTGCCAGTGTGCCGTAATACACTTGCCGTTGCGCCTCTAGAATATTCATGGGCTCAATGCCACGAACGA
>Ga0310694_10002205_pt1 | contig 20439 bp, 14 predicted proteins | sample 174DNAGHGhighgp2_FD_203884 | JGI IMG/M metagenome (GOLD analysis project Ga0310694, IMG submission 203884) | Sheep rumen microbial communities from Palmerston North, Manawatu-Wanganui, New Zealand - 1742 DNA GHGhigh gp2 (v2) (version 2) | ecosystem: Host-associated > Mammals > Digestive system... | reverse complement strand
CACTTATGAACCGGTTTCTGTAACAACGAAATATTCCTTCTCGCCTCGCGTGTTTGTACCTGGTATGGCACAATTATACAAGGGAAGCACTACCAAAGGTATTGCTTTCATTGCTGCTGAAGTAGCTGCTGTGGGTGGTGTCGTGGCTTTCGAGGGTTTGCGCTCATCATATCAGTCGAAGATCAACACAACGAAGGATGCCAAGAAGCGTCAGAACTACGTTGACAATACCAACAACATGCAAAATATTCGCAATGCCTTTATTGCAGGTGCCGTGGCTATCTATGCATGGAATATCGTTGATGGCATCGTGGCAAAAGGCAAGAAACATGTGGAAGTAGGAAGTGTTGCTATGCATTTTGCTCCATTTGTCACACCCGATGCTGCTGGATTGGCCATGAATATCCAATTCTGAACGAGTATATATAAATAAGTTATAAGACGACTATGAAAAAGATTCTTATCATGTGCCTCATGGCACTCCCGTTATTGTTGTCCTGCTCTAAAGAAGAAATAGACAGTTTTGGCACCCTCTATGGAGTGGTAACCGATAAGCAGACGGGCGACCCCTTGTCCAATGTAACTGTTACGCTCAGTCCTGGCGGCACCACTAAGCTCACAGGGAGCGACGGTTTGTTTGAATACTCCGAACTCACTCCCCAGCAATACACGATAACAGTGCAGAAGTCTGGCTACCAGACTAACCGTAAGAATGTTACTGCTGTAGTGGGTGAGAAAGTGCAAACCAACATTACGATGACACCGCAACAATAAGTAATAACATACTAAAACGTAATAAATATGAAAAAGATATTGATATGGGCAATGGTGCTGACAAGCATCTTGTGTGTTTCTTGTGCAACGTCTGAGGAAGGCGATGAAGATAAACTGGGCAGTATCTATGGTATTGTTACAGAACTTGGTACCGCTGAGCCAATGAAAGCCATTGGCGTAGAATTATACAAAGCAGGAGCTTTGCTCCTAAAAACCGTTACCTTTGATGATGGTCACTTTGAGTTCTCAGATTTAAATGCTGGGAACTATCAAGTGAAGGTCGTTGCCGATGGATATGAGCAGACTGAAGAGGGAAATGTAACAGTTGAGGCTGGTCGTCAGGCTCGGATTGATTTACAGGTAAGGAAACAAGTGTTCAAGAATCACATAGTTGTGCGTACGATAGAAGCTAACACCTCGGGCAGTCAAGCGATATTGAATGGTGAATACTTATATGATGATGCGGAATATGCGCCAAGCGAGGTTGGATTCACCTATGCGACACAAAACAATCCTAAGGAGGGAGGTACACTCGTTAAAGGTAAAGTAGATAATGTGACGAAGTCATTCTCTGCATCAATAGATGGACTAAGCAAAGGGACATATTTTGTCCAAGCTTACGCAAAGAACAAGGTTGGAACGGAATATGGTGAAGTTCGTTCATTCATTATTAGTTTAGTTCCAGCCGTTACAACATTAGACCCAACCAATGTACTTGCAGAAACTGCCACGTTGAATGGACGAATTGATGTTGTAGGTGATCCCGCCTACAAAGAACGGGGGTTCGTCTATTCAAAATCATTCAATATGCCTACCATAGATGATCCAGCCAGTGCTACGACAAAGGTTCCTGTATCCGGACAGAACAAAGAGTTTAGCGTCAATGTGGCATCGTTGACAGAACATTCCACTTATTATGTCCGTGCCTATGCAACTTACGAAGGAGGAACTGCTTATGGTGAGGTGAAGACATTTAAGCCTGCTGCACTTCTGCCAGTTGTCACCACATTGGAGACCACAAATATATTAGCGACATCGGCTATATTGAATGGCCGAATAGACAATGCAGGAGAACCAGCTTATATAGAAAGAGGATTTTTGTACTCCATATCATATCCAATACCCACAATCAATGACCCAAGTACAGCTACTTCTAAGGTTGTAGTTGATGGTACGAGTAAGGAATATAGTGCGAATGTATCCTCCCTTAAGGAAGGTAAAACTTATTATGTGCGAGCTTACGCTACAAGTAGTAAAGGAACTTCGTATGGTGAGATCCTGACATTTAAACCAGTGGCCGTTCTTCCGTCTGTTACTACGTTGGAGGCATCAAATGTATTACAAACCACAGCCACACTGAATGGACGTATAGATGTTGTTGGAGTGCCAGCCTATACAGAACGTGGGTTTCTTTATTCAACATCTTATCAAACGCCAACAGTAAAAGACCCAAGTTCTGCCACAACCAAGGTGGTCGTTGATGGCAACAACACAAATTTTAGCGCAAATGTCTCCTCATTAACAGAAAATGCAACTTATTATGTTCGCGCTTATGCTACGAGTGAATATGGAACAGCATACGGCGAAGTTTTGACATTTAGGCCACAAAAACCACAATATGTGATTATCGATAATTTGATGGTTCAGAGTGAGGATCTTGGAACTGCGTACAGGGATGATGCAATATCATTATGTAACAACTCTCGTGTAGCAGGATTTACTGATTGGCGATTACCAACGAAAGATGAATTGGCGATGATATATAATGCAAGAAGTGAAATTCCTGATTTGAAAAGTTCAAAATATTGGTCATCTAGTGTTTATACAAAATTAAATGGTGGTATTGTTGGTGGTTATTATTACTATTATCTAGATTTTTCTAATGGAAGTACGGGTTACAATAATAAAAGTTATTTATATAATGTCCGTGCCGTCCGCACAGTAGAATAACTATGAATGGGAGAGTCCTCGTTTGGAGGGCTCTCTCATCACCCCCATCATAAAAGAAGATCAAATTATTAACAATAAAAAATGATATTATGAGGAAGATATTAGCATTTGCAATCGTATTTGCAGGATTAATTATCGGCTCCTGTACAAAATCCGAGGAAGGTGATGAAGACAAACTGGGTAGCATCTACGGTATTGTTACGGAGCTTAGCACTGCAGAGCCGATGAGAGCTATGGGGGTAGAACTATATAAGAACAACAAGTTACTTTTGAAAACTGTCACCTATGATGACGGTCACTTTGAGTTCGTTAAATTGTCTCCAGGAGATTATCAAGTGAATGTGGTGTCAGATGAATACGAACAGACGGAAAAGGGCGCTGTTACCGTAGAAGCTGGTCGCCAGGCAAGAATTGATTTGCAGGTAAGAAAACTGGCATTTAAAACTCATATCATAGTTCGTACCATCGAGCCTGTAGTGTCTGGCAGCAAGGTGACACTGGCTGGCGAATATACTCCTGAGACAGGTAATGACTACTTACCTTCAGAAGTGGGGTTCGTGTATGACACGCAAGGTAATCCAAAGAATGGTGGAACTGTCATAAAGTGTAAGGTGGATAATGAGACCAAGTCTTTCTCAACAACGGTAGACGATTTTGGCAAAGGAACGTATTATGTTCAGGCCTACGCAAAAAATCGTCTTGGTACAGAGTACGGCGAGATGCGTTCGTTCAATCTTAGCGGTACTACCGTAGTTACAACGTTAGAGCCTACAAATGTATCATCAAGCGGTGGAACGCTCAACGGTCGGATAGAATCGGTAGGAACTCCTGCTTTTTCGGAAAAAGGCTTCTGCTATAACAAAAGCGGAGAGCCTACAATCTCTGATACGAAAGTGGTTGTGGCTGGTGTTAATAGTGGGGATTATACTTATACCTGCACCGGGTTGTCACCTAATACTATCTATTACGTGAGAGCTTATGCCATACAAAACGGACAGGTGCATTATGGAACTTCGTTCTCATTCAGTACAGCAATGACAGCTACCGCAGTTTCTACTTCTGGTGCTACGAATGTCACTGCGACATCAGCAACATTAAATGGGTCTGTCATCAAAGAGGGAAGTCCAAGATATTCAGAAAAGGGATTTTGCTATGCAACAACGTCCAACCCTACTGTTAGTGACATCAAACAGATTGTTAGCGGAACAGGTGAAGGTAATTTTACGGCTAACCTCAGCGGACTCTCGTATAATACCACATATTACTACAAAGCCTATGCCATACAAAACGGAAAGGTTATTTACGGTTCAGAGGTGAGTTTCAATACGGGATACACGGCTACTGTGGTCTACACTTCTGGAGCAACAAACGTGACGCCCTCTTCAGCCACATTGAATGGAACTGTAACTAACGCAGGAAGTCCTACCTATTCAGAGCGAGGCTTTTGTTATTCTACTTCTCCCAATCCCACTATAAACAGCATGAAGAAGGTTGTCAGCGGAACAGACGAAGGCAATTTTACGGCTAATCTCAGCGGTCTCTCGTATAATACTACATATTACTATAAAGCATACGTGATTCAAAACGGAGCTCCCATATACGGATCAGAAATAAACTTCAACACTGGCTATACACAGGCCGTGGTAGAGACTAATTCAAATGTGACGGACATCAAATATGAAAGTGCGAAGTTAGGCTTCACTATTAAAAACATGGGTGATCCCAAATGTACTGAAGCTGGTATTTGTTACGGAACGTCCTCTACTCCTACAATTGATGGATATAAAGTCGTGGGAGGTATTAGTACATATCTGCAGAAAAAGGATGTTACTGGGCTTCAAGAAAACACAACATATTATTATAGGGCCTATGTAATCCAGGATGGGGAAGCGGTATATGGTACAACACTTAGTTTCAAAACAGCGACGCGTCCATCCGTCTCTACTTTAACTGTTTCGAATTTACAGAATCAATATGGTTTAATGAATATGTGGCAAGTTCAGTTAAATGGAAAGGTGAATTCAGCAGGCAATCCTACTATTACAGGACGCGGATTCAAGTACAGTACAAATGGCGACCCTGAAAGTAGTGGAACAAGCGTATCTGTATCGGGTTCAAGTGCTGGAAACTACTCGGCTTCGTTATCACAATTAAAAAGCAATACAACCTACTATGTTAGGGCATACGTGAAGAATAGCCTTGGCTATGAGTATGGTGAACTTGTAACATTTGCAACTGGTGATTAGCATTATATTATGAACAAAGGAAGGATTAAAGAGATTCTCGATTATATTGTCGCTTTGTGTACCATCATCAGTTGCATTGCCGCTGTATATGGTGTGTTTCAAGTAGTCAATTTCGTGATAGATGTCAGGCCGATAGTTGTACCCCTTGCTCAAGAAGTTAAGGAGGGGCATCTGGATATGAAGACGATTCTATCGGGTGGCACTGTAATACGGCACGACACAGTGTTGGTGACGAAGCATGATACCATCTATCTTACTGAGAATGAGACTCAGCCGAAGGACCACGGAGTAACATCTCAGCAACTGATACAAGAACGCAGACTGACATCCGAGGAAGAAGCACATCTCGACAATTCTGCTGACAATATTTCAAAAGATGGAAAGCAAAACATTGATAATCAAGAAACAAACTTCCGGCAGCAAATGAGAAACAAAATGAAATAGAATTGAACAAATCAAAAAGAGCGGAACCATGAGAGCTTTTATCAAAAAATCAATAATCCTGTTATGCCTATATCCTGTTGTTACATCCGCCCAATCCTTTGAGGAATACAAGCGGCAGCAGCAGGAGAAGTTTAATAGCTATGCCAAGAAGAAGACTGAGGAGTTCAGGGCATACCGAGACCGTGTGAATGCAGAGTACGCTGACTATATGCGGAAAGCTTGGACACGGGAGGAGGCAGAGCCTGCGAAGCCGTTGCCCAAACGCCCTGAGCCACCAAAGCCTGTGATGCGTGAACCCTTGGAACTTCCTAAGTTCGATGCCATTCCTATCGGGGATCTCATAGTCACCAAGATGCCGAACCTGAAGAAACCACAACCAATCATACCTATTGAGGAGTTGGAACAATTAGTGATTACGAAACCAGAGGACAACCTTAACGATAAAGAAAACGATAAAACTGAGGAGGGCTTCACCTTTCAATGGTGTGGGCAGACTTGGCGAGTACCATTAGAGCCACAGCACCGTTTCCACTTGCATAGTACAAAGGAGGCGGATGTAGCCGATGCATGGAAGACACTATCAGAGGCGAAGTTTGCGACCATCGTAGCAGCGTGTTTGAAGGTACGTGACACTTATCAACTGCCAGACTGGGGCTATCTGCATTTCCTTAAAGCAATGGCCAATGCTTTCTTACCTGGAATGAAGAATGAAGCACAACTACTGGTAATGTTCATCCTCTCACAGTCAGGATACCAAGTACGCATTGCGCGATGTAACGAACAATTGTATTTGCTGGTACCGTCAAGTGGTGAAATCTATGAATATACCTATTTGATATTGGGTGGTCGTAAATATTATGTAATCGACAAATCTGTTGGTCGTGGTTCATTCTATGTTTATGAACGGGACTTCCCACGGGAACAGCCTTTTGTGTGGCAGATGAAAGAACTACCACGACTGTCTGCTGAGGACGCAACACGCACGCTGAAGGCTCAGCAATATCCAGAAGTACAGGCGACAGTGGATATCAGCAAAGGACTGATGGAGTTCATGAAGGATTACCCTCGTTGTAACGACTGGAATGCCTATGCCTTGGCCTCGCTGAGCGAGCAGGCTAAGGCGAGCCTTTATCCTGCATTACGACAGAACATAAAAGGAAAGAATAAAGTGGAGGCTGTAAATATCTTGTTGAATTTCATGCAGACGGCTTTCGATTATAAAACGGATGAACAGCAATTTGGAAAAGAACGTCCATTGTTTGGCGATGAGACATTGTATTATCCTTTCTGCGATTGTGAGGACCGTTCTATTCTGTTCTCTATACTTGTGCGCGAACTTTTGGGACTGGATGTCATATTGCTAAACTATCCAGAACATCTGGCAACTGCTGTTCGATTTGACAATGACGTACAAGGCGACTATGTAATGTTAGAAAGTAAACGTTATGTAGTTTGCGATCCCACATACATCGGAAGTCATGTAGGCGAAGCAATGCCTTGCTACAAGAATACTAAAGCTACAATCATCAAGCTATAGTATTACATTTAAGAAAACTATTATTGTAATCGTTTATAAAAAAGAAACTTTTTCTTTTTGAATTGCACCTTTTTTCGTACCTTTTTGCTTAGCAAGAAAGTAGGCTACATCTTCGGAAATAAAAGAAAAAAGAGGTTTTTCTTTGTATTTCGCTCGATTTGCACTACCTTTGCACCCAGAATATAAACGTTTATAATAGAAAATGGCATTAAAATGTGGTATTGTGGGACTGCCAAACGTCGGCAAGTCCACTTTGTTTAACTGTCTGTCGAGCGCTAAGGCACAGGCAGCCAACTTTCCGTTTTGTACGATAGAACCCAACGTGGGCGTGATTACTGTGCCCGATGAGCGACTGACCAAACTGGCAGAAATTGTGCATCCAGGACGCATCGTGCCTGCCACGTGTGAGATAGTGGATATTGCAGGTCTGGTGAAAGGTGCCTCGAAGGGTGAGGGTCTGGGCAACAAGTTCCTGGGCAACATCCGCGAGACGGATGCCATCATCCACGTGCTGCGTTGTTTTGAGGACGATAACATCACCCATGTGGATGGCACCATCGACCCCATTCGCGATAAGGAGATTATCGATACCGAATTGCAACTCAAGGACTTAGAGACTATCGAAGGTCGTCTGGCAAAGACCGAGAAGGCTGCTGCTGCAGGCAACAAAGATGCGAAGATAGAAGTCGCCGTCTTGAAGGCCTACAAGGAAGCACTCGATCAGGGAAAGAACGCCCGTGTGGTGGAGTTTGAGACCAAGGACGAGCAGGACTGTGCCAAGAACCTGTTCCTGCTGACCAGCAAGCCCGTGCTGTATGTCTGCAACGTAGGCGAGGCCGATGCCAAAGACGGCAACGCCTTTACGAAGAGGGTAGGGGAGCTCGCCCAGGAAGAGGGTGCCGAGATGATGATTATCGCTGCCAAGACTGAGGAAGATATCGCCGAGCTGGAAAGTTACGAGGACAAGCAAATGTTCCTCGAGGAGCTGGGTTTGGAGGAGAGCGGCGTGAACCGCCTCATCAAGAAGGCCTACGCCCTGCTGAACCTCGAGACCTTCATCACCGCTGGCGAAATGGAGGTGAAGGCCTGGACCTACAAGAAAGGCTGGAAGGCCCCTCAGTGTGCTGGTGTCATCCACACCGACTTCGAGAAAGGTTTTATCCGTGCTGAGGTCATCAAGTACGAGGACTACCTGAAATATGGCTCCGAGGCTGCTGTGCGCGAAGCCGGCAAGATGGGTGTCGAGGGTAAGGACTACGTGGTTCAGGATGGCGACATCATGCACTTCCGCTTCAACGTTTGACCATCAGACTAATCAGAAAATATGCTAAATCAACTATTATATATCACTTGGGACCCTAACCTCGTAGCATTCGAGATAGGTCCTCTCAGCATTCGCTGGTATTCGCTGTGCTGGCTCATCGGCTTGGCATTGGCATATTTCGTGGTACGCCAACTGTTCAAGGACCAGAAGATACCCGATGAGAAGTTCGATCCGCTGTTTATCTATTGTTTCCTGGGCATCCTCGTTGGCGCCCGTCTGGGACATTGTATCTTCTATGAGCCAGAGTACTTCCTCAGTTCAGGCAAACACATGGTGGAGATGATCCTGCCCATTAAGTTCAGCGCTGACGGCGACTGGCACTTGACGGGCTACGAGGGACTGGCCTCTCACGGTGGTACCCTGGGACTCATCCTGGCCTTGTTGCTCTACGTGAAACGAACGGGAGTGAAGCTTTGGACGGTACTCGATAATATCGCGATTGCTACTGGTACCACAGCCTGTTTCATCCGTCTGGGCAACCTCATGAACTCAGAGATTGTGGGCAAGGTGACTGATGTGCCCTGGGCCTTCCTCTTCGTCAACGGCCATCCTAGTATTGCCCACGAACCGCGTCATCCTGCCCAGCTCTACGAGGCGCTGGCCTATGCCCTGCTGTTCATCATCATGATTATCCTCTACAAGAAGAGCAAACAGCCAACAGCTAATAGCCAACAGCCAGCAGTCCCCCAAGTGGGCACAGGCTTCTACTTCGGCTTATGCCTCTTCTATATTTTCCTGTTCCGTTTCTTCATCGAATACACCAAGGAGATTCAGGTGGACTTCGAAGCTGGTCTGCCGCTCGATATGGGACAGATTCTTTCCCTTCCCTTCATCGCCATCGGAGGATGGTTTATGATGAAAGGATGGAAAAAGGTAAAAGTGAATAGTGAAAAGTGAATAATTTGCTACCACTTTAGAAAGTAAAAAATGGATGCAAACGAACTGTTCACGATTTGTCAAGAGCTGGCTGAAGAAGAACCTTCAGCCAGTTCTGTCAGACGGATGCACGAACTGTTGGTGCTTTGTTGCAGCAACGGCGCACGTGAACAGGGTGGGACGTTTGGCAACCTTTTTTCTCAGATAGACTGGCTGTGCAAGCATCACGGACTGTCGGCAGCTGACACCATTGCTATTCAGACAGCCCGTCGCGACTCCAACCAAACCACCATTGAAGCCGATGACTGGCGCTACGACCTACGGGCCGTAGCACGCTTTATCTCGGCAGTCTTTCATGCCGATATTCCTGGTACGCTTCTTCGTCTGCTGCCCCCTATCAATCGACAAAGGGAGGGTGGACTCACCATCGATTGGCGCTATGTGCGTTGCATCGTACAGTCGTTTGACGACAGCCTCATTCATGCCACAACCGACGATGGTGAGGTGACTATTGACTATGCTTACAACGAGCAAGGACGCGACTTCCTGTACCTGCGAAAGATACTGCGCGAGGGTATGCAACTAAACATACTCGATGCCCATCAGGAGGGGAACAGGCTCATCCCTGGACTCGTGGTCGTAGAGCCCGACTTCCTCATTGATATCTCGTCGCTGGCTGGCTGTTTTACATCCTATGGTCACCACCCCTTGCACTATACCCTGAACCGACTGAAACCCTCTGCCAACACGCAGGCCATCCTTCTTGGTAACTTCGCTGGCGACGCACTCGACGACCTTATCAACGATCCTGAGAGCACCGTCAGCCACTCTCTGCAACGCTCCTACCGCAAAGAGGCGATGCGCTTCTGTGCGTGCGACGACTTCACCAAGGAGAAGTTCGAGACAGAGGCAGAGACGCAGGCTGCCAATATCCGTGAGGCCGTCAGTGAGCTGTTCAGTATCTACGAACGCGAAAAAGCCCTTCTGGAGCCCTCGTTTGTCTGCGAACGACTGGGATTGCAGGGACGTGTTGACTTGATGACAGCCGACATGCAACTGCTGGTAGAGCAGAAGTCGGGAAAGAACATGAAGATTGAGCACCACAGTCACGACCCCCACGGACTGCAGCGCGAGGACCACTACGTTCAGCTATTGCTCTACTATGGTGTGCTACGCTATAACTTCAACAAGAGCGACCGTCAGGTGGATACCCGTCTGCTCTATTCCCACTATCCTGCCCATCAGGGACTGTTGACGGTGAACTACTACCGCACCCTGTTCCGTGAGGCTATCCGTCTGCGCAATCAAATTGTTGCCACAGAGTTTCTCATCGCCCGTCAGGGGTTTGGACGCATCTTGCCTCTGCTCTGTAACGATGTTGTCTATAAAGATGTTCAGCGTGATGGGTTCTTCCATCAGTATGTAGAGCCAAAACTCACGATGTTGAACGCCCAGCTCTCTATGCTCAACACCCTCGAAAAGACCTATTTCGAGCGCATGATGACTTTCGTCTATCGCGAGCAGCTGTGTCAGCGGTTAGGCGTTGAGGAAGGACACGGCGGCTCAACAGCCGACCTCTGGCAGATGCCGTTGAACGAGAAAGAAGAGACTGGCAACATCTATACAGGACTTATCATTACGTCGCAACAGCGGTCTGACGAGGGTGGGGGATACGACCTCATCACCCTCCGCCTCCCCACATCTCAAACCTCAAACCTCAAATCTCAAACCTCCAAGAACTTCCGTCGTGGCGATATGGTCTATCTCTACGCTTATCAAAGTACGCCAGACGTTCGGCAGAGTATCCTCTACAAAGGCATCCTGCAAGAGATAGGTACAGACCAACTGGTGGTGGCCTTGAACGACGGACAGCAGAATCCTGATGTCTTCGCCCCAGACGAGCAGCAGCAGTGGGCTATAGAACATGGAGGCAGTGACAATACCGCTTCTGCTGGCATCCGCAGCCTCTACCAGCTGATGACAGCCGATGCCTATCGCAGGGTCTTGCTGTTGGGACAGCGAACACCACAGGCCGACACCTCGCTGACGCTTACCAAGAGCTACCATCCTGCCTACGACGATATCGTGCTGCGCGTGAAACAAGCACGCGACTACTTCCTATTGGTGGGACCACCAGGCACAGGCAAGACCTCGATGGCGCTGCGCTTTATGGTCGATGAAGCCCTTGCCAGCAACCCTTCGGCCCAACTGCTGCTGATGGCTTATACGAACAGGGCTGTCGATGAGATTTGTGAGATGCTCTGTACGGCTGGGCATCCTTTCCTACGCATCGCCAACGCTGCCTCGTGCGAACCTCGTTTCCGTCAATACCTGTTGGAAGAGAGGATGAAGCCCACAGACACCCTTGATGACATCGAGGCCTACGTGCGTCAAACGCGCATCGTGGTGGGCACCACATCGATGCTACAGGCGCGTCCGTTCATCTTCCAACTGAAACACTTCTCGCTGGCACTCATCGACGAGGCTTCGCAGATACTCGAACCTGGTCTCGTGGGACTGTTGGCCAGCGACGCCATAGACCGCTTCGTACTCATAGGCGATCACAAGCAGTTGCCTGCCGTCGTTCAGCAAAGCGAGGAACAAGCTGCCGTTAGCGAACAATGTCTGCGCGATATCTGCCTGACAGACTGTAGGCAGTCGCTCTTCGAGCGCCTCCTCCGTTGGGAACAGCACGAACAGCGGACGCAGTTTGTAGGTACCCTGAAGAAACAGGGACGCATGCATCCCGATATTGCGCTTTTCCCAAACGACCACTTCTATCGTCAGGAACAGCTCGACATCGTACCATGTCCACACCAAGAAGAGGCGTCACTCCACTACGATGCCCCCTCACAAGATGCCATCGACGACCTTCTCAAGCAACATCGCATGCTCTTCCTGTCTGTTCAAAAGACAGAGAAAACAACCTCCGACCAGACCAATCCTGACGAAGCTCGCATGGTGGCCGACCTCGTGCGTCGTATTCATCGCTTCTATGGTGAACGCTTTGATGCCACCAAGACGCTGGGCATCATTGTACCCTACCGTAATCAGATCACGATGATTCGTCAGGAGATTACCCATCTTGGTATCGAGGGACTTACCGATATCACTATCGACACTGTTGAACGCTATCAGGGATCGCAACGCGATGTGATTATCTACTCGTTCACCATCAGCCGTCTCTATCAGCTCGACTTCCTCACCCAGAACACGTTTGAGGAAAACGGACAGACCATCGACCGCAAACTCAACGTGGCCCTAACGCGTGCTCGCAGACAGATGCTGATGGTGGGCAACCCACAAATTCTTAATCATAACAGATTGTTCCGTCAGCTCGTTTCAACCTGCCATCATGAATAATTCTTAAAAATTAACAAACAATTGATGGTTATTTGAAAGAAAATAAGTAATTTTGCCATCGGATAATTATTAACAAAAACTATCTGTTATGAAAAAGACCAGTTTGAAAGTAGCAGTTGTTCTGCTCAGCGGCGCACTTTTGTGTAGCTCATGTATCGGTTCGTTCGGCTTGTTCAACAAGTACGAGCAGTGGCAATGCAACATGACCAGCAGTAAAATAGTCAATGGTATCGTTGGTCTTATCCTCCAACCTGTTGTTGGCACTATCTGTCTGACTGTCGATGCCCTTGTGCTCAATACCATCGAGTTCTGGACTGGCGAGAATCCTGTAACAGCCAGCACCCAGGTTGTGAAGGGACAGGATGGCCGTTACTACACGGTGAAGACCTCTAAGAAAGGTTACGAGATTATCGCTCCTACGGGTGAGGTGACGCTGTTTGTCTTCAACGCCAAAGATAACTCATGGAGTATGGTTCAGAATGGTATTACGAAGGAGATTCTCCACTTCAATGCCGACGGCACTATCCAGGCCAACCTGCAGAATGGTGAGACTATTACCGTCACCAACGACGAAGCCGGTCTCAATCAGGTTCGCGACGCTGTGCTGAACGACCAGAACCTCTGGGCAAAGCGATAAAGGTAAAAAAGGAAAGGCTGCGAAAGCAGGCTAAAACTCAAAATAATAAAAGAATCGTCTCGGGCTATTTGCCTGAGACGATTTTCTTAATGTCGTTGAGTTTGTTAAGGGCCTCAACAGGAGTGAGGTTGTTGACATCGAGACCAAGTATCTCATCGCGCACCTGAACAAGGACGGGGTCGTCGAGCTGGAAGAAGGAGAGCTGCATACCCTCACGACTGTTGGCAATCTGTGCCGTTGGCTTTCCTGCTGTTCCCACCTGGGCGTTGTCGCTTTCCAGCTGCTTCAGGATGACGTTAGCACGCTTCACGATACTGCGAGGCATACCTGCTATCTCCGCCACATGAATACCAAAGGAGTGCTCTGAGCCTCCACGCTCCAGGCGTCGTAGGAAGATGACCTTGCCATCGACCTCCTTCACAGAGACGTTATAGTTCTTAATACGCGAGAAGTTCTTCTCCATCTCATTGAGTTCGTGGTAGTGGGTAGCAAAGAGCGTACGGGCCCGTGCTCGCGGCTGTTCGTGCAGATACTCCACAATGGCCCAGGCGATAGAGATGCCGTCGTAGGTAGAGGTGCCTCGACCCAGTTCGTCAAAGAGCACCAAAGAACGCGGCGTGACGTTGTTCAGGATATTCGAAGCCTCTGTCATCTCGACCATAAACGTTGATTCACCCAAAGAGATATTGTCGCTGGCACCCACACGGGTAAAGATCTTGTCCACCAGACCTATTCTGGCACTCTCAGCAGGCACGAAACAGCCTATCTGGGCCAGCAGCACGATGAGAGCCGTCTGACGAAGCAGGGCCGATTTACCAGCCATATTGGGACCTGTGATGATAATGATCTGCTGACGTTTCTGATCCAGGAGGATGTCGTTAGGCACATAGGGCTCGTCAATGGGCAGCTCCGTCTCGATGACAGGATGACGCCCCTGACGGATATCGATGACGTCGCTGTCGTCGATGACTGGACGCACATAACGGCGTTCCTCGGCAGTCTTGGCAAAGCCCAGCAAGCAGTCGAGACGGGCGAGTAGGGTAGCGTTCTGCTGAATCTGCGCGATGAACTGTTGGGTAGCCACCACAAGGTCGTTGAATATCTGCGTCTCCAGCGACAGAATCTTCTCTTCTGCCCCCAGGATTTTCTCTTCGTACTCCTTCAGTTCCTGCGTGATGTAGCGCTCAGCCTGTGCCAGCGTCTGCTTGCGCACCCATTCCTGGGGCACCTTGTCCTTATACGTGTTGCGCACCTCGAGATAATAGCCGAAGACGTTGTTATAGCCAATCTTCAACGACTGTATACCCGTCTGTTCGGCCTCGCGGTTCTGTATCTGCAGCAGATAGTCCTTACCGCTGTAGGCAATGTGGCGCAGTTCGTCGAGCGCATCGTTGACACCATTGCGGATGACGCCACCCTTCTGCACCAGCTGTGGCGGATCGGGCACAATCTCACGGTCTATACGGTCGCGAATCTGTTCGCAGAGTGAGAGATGCTCACCAATAGTAGCGATGACAGAAGGATTCTGATTCTCACACTGGATCTGACAGGCCTGTTTGATGACGGCTACAGCCTGAAGAGCCACCTTCAGCTGTACCATTTCGCGAGGTGTCACACGTCCTACTGCCACCTTCGAGATGATACGTTCGAGGTCGCCCACACGCTGTAACTGTTCGTCAACAACGGTGCGGAACTCTGGCTCACGGAAGAAGTAATCGACCACATCGAGCCGATGTCCTATCGCCTTCTGATCCTTCAGGGGGAACACCAGCCAACGACGCAACAGACGGCTACCCATAGGCGACACCGTACGGTCGATGACGTCGAGCAGCGAACGCCCATCGTCCTGCATGGGTTGCACCAGTTCCAAGGAACGGATGGTGAACTTATCCAGACGCACATACTTTTCTTCCTCGATGCGCGAAATGGTAGTGATATGACCTATCTGCGTGTGTTGCGTTATTTCCAGATACTGCAGAATGGCACCAGCAGCCACAAGTCCGCTGCGCAGATGATCCACGCCGAAGCCTTTCATCGTCTTCACCTGGAAGTGCTTCAGCAGCTTCTGATTGGCTGTCTGTTCCGTAAACACCCAATCATCGAGCTCGAAGGTGACAAAACGCGTGCCGAAGTAACGCTCAAAGTCACGCTTACGCTCACGGTCGAAGAGCACCTCCTTGGGTTGGAAACTGCCCAACAGCTTCTCCACATAATCGTAGGTACCCTCGCCAACCAGGTATTCGCCTGTAGAGATATCAAGGAACGACACACCACAGGCCGCGCGTCCGAAGTGGACGGCAGCCAGGAAGTTGTTCTCCTTGTAGTTGAGTACGTTGTCTGAGAGTGCTACGCCAGGCGTCACCAGTTCTGTGATGCCACGTTTCACCAGCTTCTTCGTCAACTTGGGGTCCTCCAACTGATCACAGATGGCCACACGCTTGCCAGCACGTATCAGTTTGGGCAGATAGGTGTCGAGTGCATGATGAGGAAAGCCGGCCATCTCGTCGCCCTTATTGTAACCGTTGTTACGTTTGGTCAGCGTAATGCCGAGGATACGCGACGCAATGACTGCATCCTCGCAATAGGTCTCGTAGAAGTCGCCACACCTAAAGAGCAGCACAGCATCAGGATGCTTTGCCTTCAAGTCGAAGAACTGCTTCATCATGGGTGTCAGCTCATTCTTGCCGTCTTTCTTCGTCATAATAGTTCGATTTTGTTTGCAAAGGTACAAAAAAAGCGGGACACGCCCAAAAGGAAATGTCCCGATTCTTACTTTTTTTTGTAGAGATGCTTACTTTATCATGAGCTTGCTCTTGCTTTATTCTCACTTCATCACGACCTTTTTGCCGTTGATGATGTGGAGACCCTTGTAGCCAGCGTCAACCTTCTGACCAGCGAGGTTGTAACGAACAGCGTTCTCAGCATTGGCAACACTAACGGTAGAAATACCTGAAGCTGGTGAGAATGTAGCTGTGATTGTTACGTTCTTAGCAGGCATCTCAAACTCATAATAACTCTTATCCTGAGCTATGTTAACAGTAATCGGATTGCTATCTGAATCAGCAGCAGTCACACTGTTAACCTCGAAGCCGTCTTTAGGAGTCACAGTAAATTTAACATTCTTTCCTGCACCCTTATAGATAGGATTCTTCTCACTATCGAAAGAAATGCCTCTTACATCACCCTGAGTGCTATCAAAAACAGTAGTAATCGTGAAGAGTTGAGTGATGTTCAGAGCAATAGTAACATTGCTGGCGGGCATGATGAGATAGTGGCCTTCCTCGTCGCTACCTCCGATTTCTACTTCTGTACCATTCTCGGCAGTAATAGTTGGCTCATTCATCTCCCAACCTTCATCTGTGCTCATGCCTGTCACACTAACCTTTTCACCAGCAGCTGCTTCGTATTTGTCAAGAGTAAGGCTACCATGCTCTGTGTTGGTGATGGTAATCGTGTATTTGGGCTCAGTTATCTTACCATTCAAAGAATAGATATAGCCACTGACAAACTGAGGCTGGCGGCTTTCACCAGTGCCATAGTACTGAATCTGACCATAGAGAACTACCTCGTCGTCAACCTTGATCTTGTTTACATCTTTGAACTTAGTATTCTCCAAGTACTTACAACGGAAAGCATACAATTTTATATTTGCATCGTAGTCACCCTGGATGGCTGCAATCTTGAAGTTTGCATTACCATATGCAGTATCAACTTGCTCAATATTGGTAATATAACCCTTCACATAGATTTTTGCTGACTTAGGATTGTTGGCGGTATCAAGAGGCTGAACAAAGGTAAAGAATTCGTCATCGGTCAGGAGATAAGGATTATTCTCACCACCTTTGGCATTAGGATCAACAGGGGTCTCAGCAGGCTTCACAGTAATAACAATAGAAACACTCTGAGCTTCATACTCGTCATTGCCATCGAAAGAAGCTGTGATAGTTGCCTCACCTGGACCTTCAACTGTGATAACACCCGCACTGGTAACCGTGCAGACAGAATCATTAGAAGAAGTACAGGTCACTGCCAGGTTGTTGCTGTTCTGAAGCGTAGGAATAAGAGCATAGTCACCACCAAATGTTACAGTAGTAGAAGCCTTACCCCATGAAAGACCAGCAGGCTTCTTGGCAGTACCTTGATAGAGCTTGATGTCGTCAAGACGGACGTTGCTTGAATTATTATTAGTGAAAGAAATAGTAATAGTAGAAGTCCCAGCAGCTACCTCAATAGGATAAGTATAAGTAGTTCCACTTGCTTGTTTATCGCCTAAAGTAGCACCTTCGACAGCAATAGTCAGACGATCGTAGTTGGCCTTAAAAGAAAGAAACATTGAACCACTCTTACCATTCATGGGGATAGTAGCAGTAAAAGAACCCGTTTTTCCACTCTTAGTCTTACCAACCAACAATTCTGGAGCAGTACCTCCAGCAAGTTGTTCAGCATAAATTTTGGTTGCGCTGCCACCATCGACGCAAACATACTGATAATCACCACCAGCAGGTACGTCATCAGCCTTATAGCTTGAGAAATCCTCTTGCCAGATGATATCCTCAGCCATAGCATTACCACACACGAGCATCAAAAGGCTCGCAAATAAAAAGCGTAAAGATTTAATCATAATTTTTGGTTGTTTAAGATTGTACATTAGTTATTTTGCTGCAAATATACACAATAAAAATGGAACGACAAACAAAAAAGAGAAAAATTTATTGCGAATGTCATGAGATAGTAGTACCTTTGCACAGTCATTTCCGAATGACATCACAAGAGAAAAGCTGAAAAGAAAAATGATTTAATCATAATATCCAAAGAAAATGAAAAAGATTGTGATGAGTATTGCCACTGTAGCTGCTATGCTGTTGGTGGCATCATGTGGTAACAAAACAGCTAATGCCGATTCTGAGACAAAGGAAGCTTCTGACGGAACTACCGAGGCTACGACAAGTGCAAAAGCGCAGGAGAAGACTACCTACGAACAATTTACCGTTGAGAAATATGGTGTCACCGTCGATGTGCCTACAGGTATGCGTCGTACAGACGATCCCGTGATGGACAACGGGGCCTGCTGGACGCTAGTGCCCGAGGATGACGACGACTTCCCCATCTATGCTGCAATGGCTATTGGTGTCTATGAGTCCTTTTATGGTGAATATACTGACGAAAGAATCAAGGAAGAGTTCGAAAACGACATCCCTGAAGAGGCTGAGAAGCAACTCGACCTGGAGAAGAAGGAATATACCTACAGCGTGGGTGACAATATCAAGGAGTTTCATCGCGTCGTCTTCAAAGGTAACCGCCAGTTGAATGTCACCATTTCCTATACTGACAGATGGGAAAAACAACTGGGCGGCGACGTTCGTGATCATATCATGAACTCTGCCAAGTTCAACTAAACAGGGCTATCAACCAACGAGCGTCTCCTTGGTGTGCAAGGAGCGTCTCCTTGGTCATCACCGTCTTATCCCTTGGTCACCAAGGAGCGTCTCGGCGCTATGCAAGGAGACGCTCGTTGCAATGTTGCAATTATTAATTTTCCGTAAAATGATGGTTGAATGGAAAATTATTCGTATATTTGCAGATTGAAAATAAAAACAACTGACAAATGACTTTTACAAAACAAGCAAATCGCATTTTCAACCAGGCAATACAAGACTATCACCTGACGGACAATGTGGATACTCCTATCCATAATCCCTATGAACACGGGTCAATAGACTATAGTCTCTACCTGAAGTGCTGGATAGACACCGTTCAGTGGCACTATGAGGATATTATCCGCGATCCAAAGATTGATCCTGTGGAGGCTCTGGCATTGAAGCGTCGCATTGATCAGTCCAATCAGGACCGTACCGACCTGGTAGAGGAGATTGACTCGTATTTCCGTCATACCTATAGCGAGGTGAAACCAAAGGCAGATGCTCGTCTCAACACGGAAAGTCCTGCCTGGGCCATCGACCGCCTGTCGATTCTGGCTCTGAAGATCTATCATATGAAGGAGCAGGTAGAGCGCAAGGATGCTTCCAAGGAGCATCGCGAGAAGTGCGAAGCCAAGCTCAACGTGTTGTTGGAACAGCAAGTGGATCTTTCGACAGCTATCGACCAGCTGCTGGAAGACATTGCAGCAGGGCGCAAGTACATGAAGGTATATCGCCAGATGAAGATGTACAACGACCCCTCTACCAATCCTATTTTATATAAAGGTAATTCTGAAGAGGCATAAGCAAACGATGCGCAAGTGGAGAACTGTTGAGATGCAAAGGCTGTCTGTTGAGGCATTCAAGGAGGCCCCAAAGTTGCCATTGACAGTAGTTCTCGACGATGTACGCTCCATGCATAACGTCGGTAGTGTGTTTCGCACTGCCGACGCCTTTCGTTTGGAACAGGTGGTACTTTGTGGCATAACAGGTTGTCCTCCTCATGCTGAGATACACAAAACAGCACTTGGAGCAGAAGATAGCGTCAACTGGATCTACGAAACATCAGCACTCGAAGCAGTTAAACACCTCAAGGAAAAAGGCTATATCATTCTCTCTGTAGAGCAGGCAGAAGGTTCTACGATGCTACACCACTTTGAGCCAGAGGAGGGTAGAAAATATGCTATCGTACTTGGAAACGAAGTTAAAGGTGTGCATCAAGAGGTGATTGATGAAAGCGACGGTTGTCTGGAGATACCACAACTAGGTACGAAGCACTCTATGAATGTGAGTGTAACTGGTGGTATCGTCATCTATCATTTTGCCTGGCACCTTATACTTAAATAAGTGTGGATAAGTGTGTGGAAAACATAGTTAATAACTGATAGAAATATCAACAAAATCACGATGCACCTATAGACATGGTGCATTTTTTATGCTTTATTCCATCATTATAATAAACTTTTCCACCGTTTTTTGCTGAAAAAAGATATAAACTTTGTAATTTTGCACCAGAATATGAAATTGTGGATTAATAATCCATCATGCTCATTATCAATGAGAAGATATGAAAAATATGTGTGAATAACAATCAATCACAATAGAATAAAAGAATGAACAAGAAAAGTGACGGAAAGTTATCAACTTATCCACGTCATATCATCCTATTCATTCTCTTTTTATTAAAAAAGAAAAAAAAGAAAATATAATAATATGCTGTTGAAAAAGGAGTGGAAAGAACAAGGTTTCATTGATGAACCTGTTGCAGAAGGAACAGACCTGAAGAAGGAGATTCGCAGACTGTGTAAGGAAAAGGATGCCATTATCCTGGCACACTATTATACCGTTGGCGATATTCAGGATATAGCCGA
>Ga0310694_10002204_pt1 | contig 20446 bp, 18 predicted proteins | sample 174DNAGHGhighgp2_FD_203884 | JGI IMG/M metagenome (GOLD analysis project Ga0310694, IMG submission 203884) | Sheep rumen microbial communities from Palmerston North, Manawatu-Wanganui, New Zealand - 1742 DNA GHGhigh gp2 (v2) (version 2) | ecosystem: Host-associated > Mammals > Digestive system... | reverse complement strand
GGGTCAGGAATCGGTCGGTGGCGTACTGGTGACTGTTCATGAGTGTGAAGCGATATGAGTCATATAAGTAAGACTGGTTGCCGTCCATGATCTCCAGCAAGGGATATGGCACTTTGCCAATCACAATACCTGCGGATGCGACGTATGTCAGTTTGCCTCCCACGCTGAATGATACTTGTTGCCGTACCGTGGCATGGAGCTTGGCATACATCCTGTAGTTGTTTCCGCCTTCTACATACGAGTAGCTACCTATCTCTGCTCCGAGGAAGACGGTAGGCTGCTGACCATACAGGTGGATGCGGCGCATGTGGAAATCTACGGCACGCTCGTGCCAACTGAGCCGGACAATACCTGTCAGACTTTGGAACCGGAACGGTGTAAAGGGGTAGGGCGCTTCGGGTATAAATACATTTTTTTGTAAGTCATGAGGATTGACATACGATGGATCCAACCGCCCGACTTTCAGCCGGAGTGTCGTTTCTACACCGTCTTGCCAGTCACTCTCATATCCGACCAGGAAAGCTCTCTCGCGAATGGCGGTGTGTTTGGCTGTCGGATTTGTGAAAGGCAGACCGTCAAACAATCCTGTTGTCAGATCCATCTCGTTTGTTCCGAATCCGTTCTCTCGCGGCAGCTTGTCAAAGACGGATGTTTCCGAATAGACATAATTGTCCTCGTATCGCAATTGCATCCAATGTCGTCGTTCTGTAGGCATCAGAATGGCGACTTGTCCCATGCCTTTGAAGGCTTTGTCACCCCAACCGTAACCGAAATAGGCATCCAGGCTGACGTTCTTCCATAACTTTTCATTGGTGTGCAGCGGCAGAGCGAAATAAAGGCCGTGCTGCTTGTTATAGTGGAAGATATCCGTAGCTTTGCCTATGTCAATCGGGCCGCCGATAGGTATATAACCTGTAGTGGCAATGCTCAGACCCCATTTGATAATCTTGACGATTGGTACATCCTCAATCTTGGTCATTGCTTCCAGTGATGCCGAGTCTGCAACATGATTGATGGATGGGGCTGCTGTTGCATCTGTGCTCACGTATGACAAATTGCGCTCAATCACCATACTCGGGAACACATGCGAAGAGTCTGCCTTGATGGCAAAATCCATAGCCATGGTCAGGCGTTCGGACTGAAGGATATTCTGCTCGTCAAATATCTGTTCCATGTGTAGTGCATGCAGGTAGTTGAGATTTACCTCTCGCGGTACACGTGCTTCAATGCGTCTGAGTGCCCAAGTGCCGGAGTCCACTTCCATCTCGCCGATAAAGGTCGGATAGTAGCCGTTCTTGGTGCGGTAGTGCAGCAGATAGCGTTTGTTGATAAGGCTGTCAGCTGCTGTGGTTATACTGTCGGCGAGGAAAAAATCGTAATAAACGGTGGCACTCTTGGCAAGCGGACTGACAAAGGCTGTACCGCACATTGACACGTTGTTTCGATAGAAGTCGGCATAACTGTTGGTGAGTGAAAGAATAGCCTCGTAGTCTGTTTCGGTAAATACGCAACGGGTCTGTTTTTGTGCTAACTGTGACAAGAATCCGTTTGATAATTGTGTGGTGCCCGCAGATATATATAGTGGCAGGAATAGTGAACTGTCTTCACGGCTGATCATTCCTTCTTTCAGGCTTTTCCAGAGGAATCGATCCAGATGCTTGGCGCGTATATCGGACAGATAGAGTTGTTTGTATTCCTCGTAGTTATCGGCGTTTTGTCCGCCGAACTGCCGGTCGTTCACCTCGCGGTTCTTTCGTACAAGGTCAATAATTCCGATGGCTTCGTTGTCGTCGGGCAGGACTTGTATCTCGCGCAGCCCTTCTACTTTCTCCTGAAGAGCGACGTCTATTCCGGCTTGCATACCCGGCATAATCTCAAAGCGTTGCTTCTTGTAGCCGATAGCGGATACAACGAGAGTGCGTTTCTCTGTAAGGTCAGTCCGGATCATGAACAGTCCTTCCTCGTTGGTGGAAGCTCCGACCTTGGTACCCCTGAGCACTATGTTCGCTGCGGGAACAGGTTCGCCGGTGCTGGCGTTATACACCTCACCGATAATGATTGTTTCTGCGGCAAACAATCTGCTCATGCAGAGCAACAGACATACTATGTACGCGAAGCGTTTCATCTGTGCGTTGCGGTTCTTATCGGTTAGCAGGGTGATATTGAAGTATTGCGTTGCGCAGATCCTGAATATCCAGATGTGTGTAGATTTCGGTAGTCGTAATGCTTTCGTGCCCGAGCATTTGTTGTATGAGTCTCAGGTCAGCTCCGTTCTGCAGCAGGTGTGTGGCAAACGAGTGGCGCAACGTGTGCGGAGAGATGGTTTTGCTGATACCCGCCTCTGCCGCCAGCCGTTTGATGATAGTGAAGATCATTGCACGAGTCAGTCCTCGTCCGTAGCGGTTGAGGAAGGCGTAATCCTTGTAATCGGGTTTGATATCCAGGTGTGATCGATCCTCCATCCAATAGCCGAACCACTCGATTGCCACGGGTGATATAGGAACGAGCCGTTGCTTGCTGCCCTTACCTTCGATGAGCATATATCCCTCGTTCAGATAGATGCGGCTCAGCCGGAGAGTGGTCAGTTCGCTGACGCGCAAGCCCGAACCGTACAGCATTTCGATGATAGCGCGGTTGCGGTGTCCCTCGGGTGCGGAAAGGTCGATGGCGGCTGTCATTCTGTCGATCTCTTCTACGGTCAGCACTTCCGGCAGATGTTTGTCGCGTTTGGGCATCTCAATGAGTTCGGAAGGATCCTGCTCGATGTAATTATGATAAACCAGAAAACGGTAGAAACTGCGGATGCCTGTCAGAATACGTGCTTGCGACAGCGTGTTGTCCACGCTGCCGAGCACTTCGTTTACAAAACGATGCAGATCGTCAGGCGTGGCATGAACGATATCAATACCGTGCTGCTCGCAGTAGGTCTTGAGTTTGTCAAGATCCTGCTCGTATGCAATGACGGAGTTGGGCGAGAGGCCTTTTTCCAATTTGAGGTAAGTGTGGTATTCCTTTTCCGCGTTCTTAGCCATGGGGATGAGATAGTTGGGAATACTTAGTCGCGGCGGATAACCGGCAGTACATCTCTGTAATGGAACGGATAGGCGGCTTTCTGTCCTTTCAGAGTGGCTATGCCGTCCAGCACCAAGGTGTCGCCAATGTAGGTTACGGTCATTTTTCCTTCGGTGATAGGATACACTTTATATCCGGACTCGCTCATCAGCAGTACGTAACTGCCACCGTAGTTGCCGTCGTACTCTATGCCGCGCAGAAAATGTGTCAACTCTGCCACCGAGTCGCTTTCATACGTGTCTTCCGGAAGAAAATCCTTAGCCTTGACAGCAGCCGGCGTGGCGGTAGAAAGGAATATATCCCCGATATACAGGTTCGTGCCAACGCCTTCCATGCGTCCCTCTTTATTCAGTTCGAGCCCTTTTGAATAGAGATCCAGACAAACCACATCGTAGTCAATTCCTTCTGCCTGATAGAACTGTCCGTAGTATTCAAGTCTTCCGGAGGTAAGTACGCTGTCCAAAGTCTGATAATGAATAGGAGTGACAGGCTGTCGGCAGCTTGTGAGACCTGTAGCCAGACAGCCGATGATTATAACGGACAACGACAGTTTGCGTGCGGGAATCCATGCTGTTAGTGCGCCAAGCAAGAGCACAACAACCAGTACGAGCAATACGTCCGGTGCATAGACGCTTACCGGATAAGCCGAAAGAACGTAGTTGGTTCCGTTGCCGAGTTTGAGTAGTCCGAAATGCTGCTGAACGCCGCAAACGAGTACGCCGATGATCGTGCCGATGAAGGCTCCTAAGGCACTGATCAGCCATCCTTCCAGCAGGAAGATTCGCTTGATCATCCTCTCGTCGGCACCCAAAGTGTGCAGCAGCCTGATGTCATCTTTTTTGTCAAGAATAAGCATGGATAATGAACTGATAATATTGAAACTTGCGATGATAAGTATGAAAACCAGCAGCAAAGCAGTCAACCACTTTTCAATCATCTGTATGCGGTAGAAGTCCTCTTGCTGCTCGTATCGGTTGAGTACGGCGTAATCTGTTCCGAGCAGGGCGCGGATCTGTTTTTGCACTTTCTTGACTGAACAGCCGTCTTGCAGTTTCAGTTCGAGTGCGGAAGCCTGGTTGTCGTCGTACTCAAACAGTTCACGAGCCAGCGGCAGCGAGATGAGCATGTACGTGTCGTCGTACTTGGTCTGATTGACAGCAAAAACGCCGGCTATGAAAATCCCTTTGGTGTGGAAGTTCTCGTCCGGGCGTAGCATATTTATTGTACCCGCGCGCTTGGGCGCGTACAAGTGTACAGGCGAAATGAAGTGTGCGCCGATACCCACGGTGTTCGCCAGCCCTACTCCCATTACGCACCGTTCGAACGCTCCGTCCCACACGGCATAGTTGCCGTCGATAATGATGCTGTCGATGGATGTGAGTTGTTGGTAGGTGGTATCCACTCCTTTGAGCATAGCGGGAACTTGCCTTCCCCGGAACTCAACAATGGCGGTCTCTTCGATTGTCGGTGCAATGATTTCGATGCCTTCGAGTGAGTAGAGTGCCTGAATCCGTTCATCGTCCAGATGGATGGTTTTGCCTTCTGCCGGTGTGATGCGCAATTCGGCATCCAGTTGCGAGAACATCTGCTCCACCGCCTCGCCGAATCCGTTCATCACACTCAGCACGCAAATCATGGCAGCGGTGACCACGGCAACCGCCAAGCACGAAACGCCCGAGATAATGTTGATTGCATTCTGGCGTTTCTTGGCAATCAAGTACCTCCATGCTATGTGAGTTTCGATTTTCAGCATTTCAGTCAATGCTCTTTCAGCGCAGCGTTCTATTTGCGCAGCAGTTCGTCGATATGTTCCATTCTTTGAATGGTTTCATCGGCAAAGAATCGCAGTTCGGGAATGATTCTGAGCTGGTGCCGCTCCAGCGTGCCGAGTTGTCCGCGGATAGCTCCGGTATCATCGGTAATCTTGTTCATCAGTTCCTGTTCGCGATTGTCGGGGAAGATGCTCAGGTAGATATTGGCGACGCTCAAGTCGGGCGACACGCGCACCTCGCTCACAGAGATGAGTACGCCGCCTATTTGTTTGGCGTATCTGAGGAAGATGTCGCTGAGGTCCTTCTGTATCAGTCGGGCGATTTTGTGTTGACGTGTTGATTCCATAATGGTGTTATTTTATACGCGAAAATTGGGAAAAGAGAACCCTCTTTCCCCTAAATTATCTTCGTCTGTAGTGCCATCCGATTACTTTTTGTGACGGCCTTCGTCTGCTACAGTCAGTTTCTTTCTGCCTTTTGCACGGCGGGCAGCTAATACGCGGCGACCGTTAGCGGTAGCCATTCTCTCCAAAAATCCGTGCTTGTTACGACGCTTGCGTTGCGAAGGTTGAAAAGTACGTTTCATTGTTTTATCTTTATTAATCCGTTAATATTTTACAAAAGGTTGCGATTTTGGCGCAAATGAGTTGCAAAGGTACAACAATTTTTTTATTTATGCAAATTTTTTGTGCATTTTTTTGTGAAAATATGCAAGTTACCTGCTTTTTCGCCTACAATAAATTACAAAATGCTATATAAAATACAGATAATCGGCATATTCGGGCTTGAAATCTTGTACCTGAGTCCGTAAAACAGAAAATTGATTGAAAGAACCTCGACCATCCTTCGAAGAGCCCTCGATAAAACCCCGATTATCCTGCCCGAAATTGTATTGTTCTGCCGGACGGGGCGTGTCATTACAGAACAAACAGCGGTTCGCCTGACAGACGTCCCGCTGTTTCGCGTATGCACGCGTACGCGCATACATCTTTTAATTGTCGGAAGAGAAATACTGATAAGATTGCAAGAGATTTAGAAGAGTATAGCTTCTTCTTGGTTGTCGTTATTCTCAATTTCTCCTTCTTCCTCCTGAATGGTCTCGTTTTGCTGTTGCTGGTATTCTTGCGGTCGGTACAGGATCTGGATGTTCTCGGCGATAACTTCTGTTTTGCTGCGTCGCTGTCCGTCTTTCTCCCAAGTACGTGTCTGCAGTTTACCTTCAACATATAGTTTCATACTCTTCCGGATGTTTCGCTCAGCCCACTCTGCGAGGTTCCTCCAGAGCACGATAGAGTGCCAATCCGTTTTGTCAGGAACTTGTGTTCCGTTCTGCATGGTGTATCCTCGTTCGGTTGTTGCAAGATTGAAATTAGCGATAGCTACACCACGGTCCAAATAACGAACATCAGGGTCAGACCCGACGTTGCCAATCAGGATAACTTTATTGACTGAAGACATAATTATATTATATTTAGAAAAAATTTTATGCAAAGTTACAAAAAAATTTGCATATTTGCAAAAAAAATCGTAACTTTGTACGTTTTTTTAATAAAAATAATCTTTCTCTATATGAAAAACATTGTTTCAGCCCTTGTTTTTGCTTGTCTGGCATTAGTCAGTCTGCCTGTACATGCACAGAAAAATTCTCTGGATTCGAACGCTCAGGACTATATAGTTCGCTGCGTTGCATTTTATAATCTTGAGAACTTGTTCGACACGATTCACGATTTCTACGTGTTGAACACCGGTGATACGATTCACAAGAATGACTATGAGTACCTGCCATCCGGTGGAATGCACTGGACGGGTCTTAAATACCGCAACAAACTGAAGAATATGGCTTATGCCATTTCTCAGTTCGGTTTGGACAAAACACCTCTCGGTGCATCTATTGTGGGTGTGTGCGAGGTGGAGAATATCCATTGTCTGGAAGATTTGTGCCAGGAGATAGAGAATCAGACCGGCAGAAAGTATGTTCCTATTCTGCTTGAGGGTCCCGATCGCCGCGGTGTGGATGTTGGTTACCTGTACGATCCGCGTTACTTCGTTCCGTCGGGTAAGCCTGTTCCCTATACGCTGAAGGCGCATTATAGCGACGGCGGTGAAGTCCGCAGCCGTTTTCAATTGTTACTGTCGGGTTATCTGAAGGATGAGAACGGCGGTATCGTTCGCGACAAGCTTCACCTGATAGTCAACCACTGGCCGTCACGTTACGGCGGTGAGGAGACCTCTCGCGCGACGCGTGATACAGCGGCAATGCTGTGCCGTCATATCACCGATTCGCTGTTCCTGAAGGACCCCAAGGCCAACGTGATCATCATGGGCGACCTGAACGACGATCCGTTCAACCACTCGTGTGCCGAGATTCTGGAGGCACGCAAGACACGTGAGGAGGTTGGTCCGCAGGGATTCTTCAATACGATGTGGCTGCATCTTGACCGCGGTGTAGGTACGCTGATGTATAACGGTAGCTGGGATTTGTTTGACCAGATTATCATCTCCGAACCTTTGCTCAACGCGCCGCATACACGCACGGGTTGGACATACTGGAAGTCAGAGGTGTTCAACAAGCCGTTCCTGACCGTTCAGGAGGGTAAGGACAAAGGTGGTCCGTTACGTACGCATAAGGGTGGCGTATGGCAGAACGGCTACGGCGACCACTATCCCACGATGATTTATCTGATTAAGAACAAGTAAGACGGAGGCAAAGAGATGATTAGCGACAGATGTTCGATCGTTCACCGTACAGACGCAATCAAGTTGCGTAACTACGGCAGAATACTTCAGGATCTGGTGACTTATGCCACCACGATTGATGATGAGCAGCAGCGTCGGGATGCAACTATCTATATAGCACGTTGCATGCGACAGAAGAACCAGATTTGGAACAAGGATTTTGAATCCGGAGTACAAAGGCTCAAGGAGGATATAAGTGTTCTGTCGGACGGTCGACTGTCCACCTCGTTTGCCGAGTTTGATGAAGCTATGGCGCATATAAATGCATCCGTAGATGTTCCTGCGAAGAAAGATATGCGCGGTAAACAAATCAAACGACAGAAGCGATAAGCGGTCGCTTATCCGGAAAACGGCACCATACGATGCCGTTTTCTATGGAGCAGAAAAATGGACCTAACAAAATTCTGAAAATATGTTTATTATTGGCATTGCCGGTGGTACCGGTTCCGGAAAGACAACTGTAGTCCGCAAACTGACCGAACGTCTCCCCAAAGGCGAGGTGGTGGTTATTCCTCAAGACTCCTACTACAAGGATAGTAGTCACGTGCCTGTCGAGGAACGTCAGAACATTAACTTCGACCATCCGGACGCATTCGATTGGGTGCTGCTTGAGCAACATATAGCCCAACTCAAACAGGGAATGAGCATCGAGCAACCGATCTATGACTATATAACCTGCACACGCCAGAAGGAAACGGTGCATATCGAGCCGAAGGAGATAATCATTGTGGAAGGTATCATGGCGCTTAGCGACATGGAGTTGCGCGAGCAGATGGATCTGAAGATCTTCGTTGACGCCGATGGCGATGACCGTCTGATCCGTGTCATCAGTCGCGATATAGTTGAGCGCGGACGTACAGCCGAGTCGGTTATGGAGCGCTACCAGCGCGTGCTCAAACCGATGCATGAGCAGTTTATCGAGCCGTGCAAACGCTATGCCGATGTGATAATTCCGCAGGGCGGACACAACAATGCAGCTATCAATATGCTGGTTAAGTTTATCAAGCAGGAGATTCGCGAACGACGCTCGCAAACCAATCAATAAGATGAAACGGACGATACTTATAGTTGCGGTTGCACTCATGTCCATGATGAGCATGGCGCAATCCATCATCGGCGATTGGATGACCGTTGACGACAAGACAGGGCAGAACTTCTCGATCGTACGGATATACCAAGGTCCTGACGGACTGTATTACGGCAAGGTTGCCAAGATTTTGATGGGTCCGCAGGATGTGGTATGTGTGAAGTGCGAGGACGAAGACAAAGATAAACCTATACAGGATCTGGTAATAATCCGTGGCATGCACATGGAAAAAGGTCAGCTGCGTGGTGGTAAGGTTCTTGACCCTAACAACGGAAAATTCTATTACGGCAAGATTTATCTCAAGGGCGGAAACCTTGTGCTGCGCGGGTCGTTGGACAAAGCCGGACTATTTGGCAGAAACCAGACATGGGTTCCGGCTCAGTGAGATTGTTTTAAGGATTGAAAGAATTGAAGATTGGTGTGACAAAGTACCCGCTATACCTTGCCCCGATGGAGGATGTGACCGATCCTGCATTTCGGTTGTTGTGCAAGCGTTTCGGTGCTGACAGAGTATATACGGAGTTCGTAAATGCCGATGCTATCGTCCGTGACGTGGCATCCACGATGCGTAAGTTGCGCATCAACGATGCCGAGCGTCCGGTAGCCATTCAGATTTACGGACGCGAACCCGAGTCGATGGCGGATGCGGCACGTATCGTTGAGCAGGCGCACCCCGATATCATTGATATCAATTTCGGCTGTCCGGTCAAGAAGGTGGCGGGCAAAGGTGCCGGTGCAGGACTGCTACGCGATGTGCCGAAGATGTTGGCGATTACCCGGGCTGTGGTAGATGCCGTTCATACTCCTGTTACAGTCAAGACGCGCCTGGGGTGGGATGAGAGTTTGCTGCGTCTGCCTGACGGTACACCGTTCATTGTTGATCTGGCTCAGAGGCTGCAGGATTGCGGCATAAGTGAGATAGCCATTCACGGTCGTACGCGCGCGCAGATGTACAAAGGCGATGCCGATTGGACCCTGATAGGTGAGGTTAAGCACAATCCGAATATCCATATCCCCGTCATAGGCAATGGCGATATTACCGATCCTGTGCGAGCAAGGCAGTGCTTTGATCAATACGGGGTGGATGCAGTGATGATTGGCCGCGCTACCTTCGGTTGCCCGTGGATATTTGAGGATATACGCTGTTACCTGGAGGGACGCGAGTTGCCCCGACGAAGTATGTCGTGGTGCATGGATGTGCTGAAGGAGCATGTGGAGCGTAGCATAGAGTGGGTAGGCGACGAGCGCAAAGGTATAGTTCACAGCCGCAGGCATTTTGCCGCAAGCCCTATTCTGAAGGGGCTGCCTGATTTCCGGCAGACACGTATCAGTCTGCTCAGGGCAGAGACGAAAGCCGAAGTGTTTGCCATTATGGATCAGATAGTGGACGAGTATGGTGCACTGTACGAACAATTGAAAAAATGACCGTTAAGCAATTCATAGACAAGTATGCATTGGCTCTTTCCATGTTGGTCGGAGCAGCGGGGTTTGCCGTGTTCAGGCATCTTACACCCGTTCTGCCGCCGATGATAGGACTGATGTTGTTCTTCACGTTCTGCAAGGTCAATCCGCTGGACTTGAGGTTACACTCGTGGCATTGGGCGGTTCTGGCTGTGCAGATGGCACTCACGGCGGGTACGTTTTACGGCTGCGTGGCATTATGCCGTCAGTTGGGTGTGAATCAGGAGGATACGGCCATAATCAGTCAGGGACTGATGGTGTGTTTTATTATGCCAACGGCTACTGCCGCACCGATCATCGCAGGCAAACTTGGTGGCAGTATTCAGAATCTGACGGCATTCACCTTGCTCAGCAATGCGGTTACGGCAATCGTCGTTCCTGCGTTCTTTCCGCTGGTTCATCCTGATGGTCAGATGGCGTTCTTGGCAGAGATGTGGCTGATCCTGCGTCGTGTAGCACCGCTGCTGTTGCTGCCGTTTATTGCGGCGTGGGCGCTTCGCTTGCTGTACGACGGTTGGCAACGACACAAAGGTTCGGACAAACGGTTTGTCCTGGCGCGTACCTGGGCACAAGTGCCGTTCTACCTCTGGATAGGTACGCTGGCCATCCTGACGGGAGATATAACCTACACGCTTCTGCATGCGCAATACAACTGGTGGGCGTTGGCTGTGCTGTTTGCAGGCTCGTTGGCGGCTTGTCTGGCGCAATATTTTATCGGTCGATGGATTGGTTATCGTCTGCCTGCGCCCAGCAAGGGCAAAGATTATAAGGATGTGGTAATCAATCCGGCGGCAGTGCCCACCACCATGGCAGGCGTAAGTCGCATAACTGCCGGACAGGCGTTCGGGCAGAAGAACACGTCCTTGGGTATATGGATGTGTCAGGTGTTCCTCAATCCGCTCAGTGCCATCGGCCCGGCGGCGTATATACTTTGGCAGAACGCCTTCAACTCCGCCCAACTGTACAACGCAGCCAACTGCAAAACGAATGACAAATAGCTAAAAGCAAATGACCAAATCTATCCGTATCATATCACCTGCCGGGGCGTTGGACAGCTCCTTCATTACCGGTGCAGCCGACAGGCTTCGCGCTCTTGGCTTTGGCGTGGACATCGCGCCTCATGCCATAGGTTGTTGGGGACGGTTCGCAGCCCGCCCTGAGGAGCGGATTGCCGATGCGGTCGATGCGCTCACTGATCCGGATGTAGGTCTCGTGCTCTGCACGCGTGGCGGATATGGTCTGCAGCAGATCATCGACGGTATCGAACGCGCTGTGCGCGAACGCGGATATAACGGTGCGGCGGTGTGCGGATTTTCCGATGTTACCGAGTTGCATCAACTCATTGCCCGCTTGGGCGGTGCGTCCATTCACGGTATAATGTGCAAACCGATAGCCACCTTGCCCGTTGATGCCGAGCCGTGGCAAGCACTACAGCGAATGTTGGGCGGTGAGGCTTGCGAGTATGCAGTTGAGGGCTCGCTGCTGAATAAGGAAGGTGAGGTTGGCGGCGTTTTGCGCGGCGGGAACATGGCTGTATTGTGCGGCTTGTGCGGCACGCCATACGATATCCGTCTGGCTGTGGAGCATGATCGCGAACAAGGCAAACGTACTGTCTTGTTCATCGAGGATATAGCCGAGCAGCACTACAAGATCGACCGTATGATGCACCAACTGCGTCTGAGCGGTGTGCTGGATATGGTTAGCGGAGTGATTGTCGGGCAGTTTGCCGATTGCGAGGACGATAGTAGTATGGGCTGCACACTTTTGGAGAGTATTGCCGGTGTGCTGAAGGATCATGCTTATCCTGTGCTGTTCGGTTTTCCCGCAGGACATGTGGCGCATAATATGCCTATACCCTTTGGTGTGGAGGCTACACTTACGGTCACAAAAAAAGCAGGCTGTTTAGCCTGCTCAGCGCTCCCTCTAGGACTTGAACCTAGGACCCCCTGATTAACAGTCAGATGCTCTAACCGACTGAGCTAAGGAAGCATTTTTGCTCAAAGCGACTGCAAAGATACGACATTTTTTTGATTTATGCAAATTTTTTGCACAAAAAAAATCATAATATAGCAAAAACTACAACAATTTGTAATATATGAAACGCATTTTAGGTTTAGGAAACGCCCTAACGGACATGTTGATGCAGGTGTCGGAAGACGATCTGCGCGAACTTAACCTGCCCAAGGGTAGTATGAATCTTATCTCCATGGAGCAAGCGCGTGCTATCCAGATGCGCTTTGCCTCGGTCCGCAAACACATGGTGGCAGGCGGCTCGGCGGCAAACACGATTGCTACAATTGCGCAGTTGGGCGGCAAGGCGGCTTTCATCGGCAAGATAGGTGCCGACGAGGTGGGCGAGTTCTATCGCGATGATATGGTGAAGAACGGTGTCAAACCTTTGCTGCTAACCCATCCGCAACTGATGTCCGGCTGCTCAATCGTGCTTATCACGCCGGATGGCGAGCGGACGTTTGCCACGTACCTCGGCGCATCAGCGGAGATGACTGCGGACGATATAACCAAAGAGGCGTTTGTAGGGTACGATATTTTCCACATCGAGGGATATATGGTTCAGAATCACGAGTTGATAGAGAAAGCTATCCGCCTGGCGCGTGAGTCAGGATGTATGGTCAGCCTTGATTTGGCGTCATACAATGTGGTTAACGAGAATCACTGCTTCCTCAAGGAACTGATCCGCAAGTATGTGGATATCGTGTATGCCAACGAGGATGAGAGTTTTGCCTACACGCATCTCAATCCTGAAGAGAGTGTCGCCAAGATTGCAAGCGAGGTGGATATAGCTGTAGTCAAGGTCGGTAAGCGCGGCTCGTACGTACAACAGGGCGACCAGCGCTACCATATAGGTGCTATCACTACCTCCTGCACCGACTCCACGGGTGCAGGCGACCTGTATGCCGGTGGGTTCCTGCACGCGCTGGCTGACGGGTTTGATATTCACAAGTGCGGTGAGATCGGTACGATTGCTGCCGGACGGGTAGTGGAGGTGATCGGCACCAAACTGAGCGAGGAGAACTGGGATGAGATTCGCCGTATATGTGCCCTCTATCGCGGCTTCATGATGAAATATACGGTCTGATCGTATAAATCGTGCCCTTTAGGGCTAAGAAGTATACAATCTGATCGTATAAATCGTGCCCTTCAGGGCTAAGAAATATACGGTATAACTAAATTTGAAATCTTAAATTTGAAATCATAAATTTGAGAAATGAAAGCAATCATAAAAATCCTGTATCGCATTTATCAGTTGCTGATAGCGTTGCCGCTGTTTGCGCTGATAACCATATTCACGGCTATCACCACGATCATCTTTCAGCACTGGCGTAACAGCTGGTGGCTGCATGACATCCAGGCGTTCTGGTCGCGTTCGTTCTATTACCTGCTGTTCCTGCCGGTACGTGTAACCGGACTGGAGAACATCGACAGCCACACCTCTTACGTCTTTGTAGCTAACCATCAGTCGATGGCGGATGTGTTCCTTATCTACGGTTGGCTGCCTGTGATCTTCAAGTGGCTGATGAAGGCGGAACTGCGCAAAGTGCCGTTCATCGGTTCGGGCTGCAAGGCTGCCGGACATATCTTTGTCAAGCGTGGCAATACGGCTGCGGCTCTCCAGTCGTTGCAGGAGGCGGAACGCGTGCTGCATGACGGTGTGTGTACGGTGATCTTTCCGGAAGGTACACGCTCCGAGAACGGACAGGTAGGCCGCTTCAAGCGTGGCGCATTGCAGATTGCGCTCGACCTGAAATTGCCGATTGTACCGATATCCCTTTCCGGCTGCTACGAGGTGATGAACCGTCACGAGGTGTTTGCCAATTATCACCCCGTACACATGCATGTCGGCAAGCCGATAGATATATCCACCCTTGCCGAAGAGAATATCCCTACGGCTATCGAACAACTGCGTGAGGCGGTGATCGATGGGATGGATAAGTAACATGATCTACCCCATATCCATGCGAAACACATTTGTATTTACTATTATTCTGCTTTGTTGTATAGGCTGCAACCGTCAGCCCGAGTACCGCATTGGCGTCAGCCAGTGTCTTGATGACGCTTGGCGGCAGAAGATGAACGAGGAGATGGAGCGCGAACTGCTTCTTCACCCCGACATACGCATGTACAAACGTATTGCGTACGGCAGCAACGAGTTGCAGTGTGCGCAGATCGACAGTTTTATCAGCGAGCGTGTCAACCTGCTCATTGTCAGTCCGAACGAGGCGGAGGAGGTCAAACCTGCCGTCACGCGTGCGTACCGCGCAGGTATACCTGTTATAGTTGCCGACCGGCGCGTCACCGGCGATGAGTGGACGGCGTTTATCGGTGGTGACAACTACCGCGTAGGCGAACTGATGGCAGAATGGGTGGCTACGGTACAATCGGAAAATTCACAAGCCGGCAAACACGGACCACTCCATGTGCTGGAGGTCGCCGGTTTACCCGGCTCAACGCCTGCAACCTTGCGCCACAATGGTATGATGGATAAGTTGACTGAACTGTGTGGCGAACACGTACCGGAGGTGCAAACCGTGTTAGGCGAGTGGATGAAGGAGGACGCCTATCGTATGGTGACGGAGTATCTGGCGGAGCATAAGGATGTGGATGTTATTGTTGCGCAGAACGATCTGATGGCTATCGGTGCATCGGAGGCGGTGCGTGCCAACAGCAGTTACGGCGCAGGCAGTGTGCGTATAATGGGCGTGGATGGTATAATGCCCGGCTTGCAGGCGATCATCGACGGAGTGATTGAGTGTACCGCTACCTATCTGTCGCGTGGCGATATGGTGATCGAGACTGCGGCACATATACTTGCCGGCGAACCGTTTGTGCGCGACACGGTCATCGAGACAACGATGATCGACGCTACTGCCGCACACGCCTTGCTCCTTCAGCACGAGGCGCGGCTGCATGACTTGCAGACTCTGCACATCGTGCAACTGCGGTCGGATAATCTCTGGCAACAGATGCGCTCCGACCGGCGCATACTGATCACAATCATCGTATTCTTCTTTCTGCTGCTGGTGGTGGCAATCGCGGCACTGCTGTATATGCTTACCCATCTGAAGACGGAGATTAGGCGGGATATCCTGCCGCAACTCGAGGAGGTGGAGCAAACCCTCGAGACTATCCAGCTCAGCCAGCGCGATATGGCGTTTGGCGAACGGATGAAGCAGATTGTGGACGATCATCTCACTGATCCGAACCTGAATGTGGAGTTCCTGAGCAGCAGCCTGCGGCTGAGCCGTACGCAAATCTTCCGCCGCGTCAAGACCGTGGCGGGCAAAGGACCGCTTGAGTTCATACGCGAACGCCGACTGCTCCGCGCCGACGAATTGTTACGCACCACGGATATGACGGTTCAGCAGGTGGCTCTCGAATTATGCTTCTCCAGCCCGGGATATTTCACCAAGTGTTACAAGGATTATTTCGGTCATTTGCCCAGCGAGCGGAAATAATTGTATTTTGTGCGCCGTATTCCAAAATTGTTGCAAAATATACAACAATTGTTGCATTGAAACATGAGTGGTATATTTTGCAACATTTATATTTGCGTATGTGCGCAAAATGTTGTACCTTTGCATTGTCAAATCGCAAAAACACAAAAATTCAATAGCATGAAACAATCAGCAATCACACTTTCTCTCCTCTTGTTCGTGGCGCTGACCGCTTGCACTGTTCAGCCGTCTCGTCACGCAACCGATGAGCCGTTCCGATCGGTGTACCACCACTCACCGGCGCAGAACTGGATGAACGATCCCAATGGAATGTTTTACGATTCAGAGGCACAGTTGTGGCACCTCTATTATCAGTACAACCCCAATGGTACAACATGGGGACCGATGCACTGGGCGCATGCTACCTCAGCCGATCTGCTGACGTGGCAGGAGCAACCGGTAGCACTCTATCCTGACAGCCTCGGCACGATCTTCTCCGGCTCATGTGTGATCGACCGCGAGAACACGGCCGGCTTTGGTGAGGGCGCGTTGGTGGCTATCTATACCCAATCCGAAGTGTGCGGTCAGCACCAGTCTATCGCTTACAGTCTTGACGGAGGACAAACCTTCACCAAGTATGAGGGTAATCCTGTACTCCGCGGCGATATAGCCGATTTCCGCGACCCGAAGGTGTTCCGCGATGAGTTGACCAACCGCTGGGTGATGATTCTTGCCTGCCAGCAGGAGGTGAGGTTCTACTCGTCTGCTGACTTGCGCGAGTGGCAATATGAGTCATCGTTCGGTGCCGGTTACGGTGCGCACGGCGGCGTTTGGGAGTGCCCGGATCTGATAAAGTTGGGTGAGAAATGGGTATTGATTCTTAACCTCAACCCGGGCGGCCCGTTCGGTGGCAGTGCCACGCAGTATTTCGTCGGCAACTGGGACGGTCACACGTTTACTTGCATCGACGAGCCTGCCGAGACCAAATGGATGGATTATGGCAAGGATCACTACGCTACTGTTACCTGGCATAATGCGCCTGCCGGTCGTACGGTGGCTATCGGCTGGATGAGCAACTGGATGTACGCCAACCAACTGCCTACCGTGGCTTTCCGTTCGCAGAACACGATTGCACGCGACCTGTATCTCTATCGCGATGATGCGGGCGAGTACCGCGTAGGCGTTCAGCCTTCGCCCGAATCGCTGGCGCTGAAGGGAAACAAGACTTCTTGTCTCGGTGATGCAGCGGTAGTCGAACTGTCGCTCAGCGGCGAGGAGAGTTCGGTAATCACGCTCAGCAACAACAAAGGCGAAAAAGTCGTTATGACCCTTGATGTACATGCGCAGACATTCAGTATGGATCGTACGGCGTCCGGCGACTGCTCCTTCTCGCAGGATTTTGCGGCACACACCGTTGCGCCTCTGTTCGTCAAGCAGGCTGTCAACCGTGTCACGCTGTTTATCGACCATTGCTCAATCGAGGCGTTCGGCACTGACGGTACGTGGGTTATGACGAACCTCGTGTTCCCGTCCGAACCCTACAACCATATTGATGTACATGGCGGTACCGCCGAAATCTTCGATATTAATCTCTAATACAATTTAAAGTTACCGTCCTCTCCCCTTTGTGAGGGGAGACGGAGGGGTGTCAAAACATTATAATTATGGAAAAGAAAACATCGTTCGGAGCACTGGCAGTGTGTATGTTGTGCTTCTTCACAATGGGTTTTGTTGACCTGGTGGGTATAGCCAGCAACTACGTCAAGGCGGATATCGGTCTTACCGACGCACAGGCGAATATTATGCCCTCGCTGGTATTCTTCTGGTTTCTGATCTTCTCGGTACCAACGGGAATTTTGATGAACAAGATTGGCAGGAAAAAGACTGTTCTGCTGTCTATCATAGTTACTGCCGTAGCACTGTTGCTGCCGTTGTGCGGTGAGAGCTATCCGCTTATCTTGTGTGCGTTCTCGCTCCTGGGTATAGGCAACGCGCTGATGCAGACCTCTCTCAATCCGCTGGTGAGTACGATCGTCCGTGGTGGCAACCTGTCATCCACGCTTACGTTCGGACAGTTCGTCAAGGCTATAGCCTCGTTCTGCGCGCCGCTGATCGCTGCGTGGGGTGCTACACATTTTGCCGGTGAGATCGGCTGGAAAATCCTCTTCCCTATCTACGGTTGCATCGCAGTTATTGCCGTGCTCGCGCTCGGCTTCACATCCATCGACGAGGAGCCTGTCGCCAAAGGCAGCGGGTTCATCGAGTGCTTCCGACTGCTGGGTCAACCGTTTATCCTGCTCTGCTTCTTGGGTATCATGTGCCACGTAGGTATTGATGTCGGCACGAACACCACTGCCCCGAAGATCCTGATGGAGCGCCTGGGTATGGATCTGGCTGCTGCGGGTTTTGCTACCTCGCTGTACTTCATCTTCCGTACTATCGGTTGCCTCAGCGGTTCGGCTATCCTGCGTTATGTGCCGGAGAAGGTGTTCTTCGCCATCTCCGTTGCGATGATCGTGGCGGCTATGATCTTGCTGGGTGTTGGCGAGGCAAAGTGGGCGCTATATACAGGTATAGCTCTTGTAGGTTTCGGCAATAGCAACGTGTTCAGTATCTGTTTTGCGCAGGCACTCAACCATGACCCCGAGCACAAGAACGAGATCTCCGGACTGATGATCATGGGCCTGTTCGGCGGTACGGTCTTCCCGTTGTGTATGGGCTATATGTCCGACCTGATGGGCGTGGTAGGCGCGGTACTCGTGATGGCTGTAGGCGCCCTGTACCTCGCCGGCTTTACACTGAAAATCAAGAAATAACCATCTATCAGCCAAACTTGGCTGATCAAATCAATCCAATAGTATGAAATACGTAGTAGGAATAGGCGAGGCATTGTTCGATTGCCTGCCTGAAGGCCGCAAACTTGGCGGTGCGCCCGCTAACTTTGCCTATCATGTCAGCCAGTTCGGTTTGGACGGCTGCGCCATCTCTGCCATCGGCGATGACGAACTCGGCGAGGAGATCGTAGAAACCTTTGAGCGTGTCAACCTGAATCATATCCTGCCCAAGGTGGAGCAACCTACGGGCACTGTCAAGGTCACCTTGGACAGCAAGGGTGTACCGCAGTACGATATCTGCCTGGGTGTGGCGTGGGACAATATACCTCTCACTGCCGAGATGCTCGATGTAGCCCGTCAGACGGAGGCTATCTGCTTCGGCTCGCTGGCGCAGCGCTCCGAGGTCAGCCGCCGCACTATACATGCGTTCCTGGACGCCGCACCGCAAGACGCTCTGCGCGTGTTCGACATCAATCTGCGCCAGAGCTGGTTCACCGCCGAGGTTATTGCCGAGAGCCTTAACCGCGCGAATGTGCTGAAGATCAACGACGAGGAACTCGATGTTGTCGCCACCATGCTGCTGGGCGTGCCTACTGTGCCGGGCAAACTCATTGCCGAGGATGCCGACAAGACACGTGCCGTATGCCGTGACCTGATTGCCAAGTACGACCTCAGGATGCTCATCCTCACCTGCGGTGCTATCGGTTCGTACGTGTTTACTGCCGATAGCGAGAGTTACGTGCAGACGCCCAAGGTCAAGGTTGCTGATACCGTAGGCGCAGGCGACTCGTTCACGGCTACGTTTGTCGCGCAGATACTGCTCGGCAAATCTATCCGCCAGGCGCATGAGAAAGCTGTTGCCGTTAGTGCGTTTGTCTGCACGCAGAACGGTGCTATGCCTGTGCTCCCCGACGAACTGAAGGCTTGATAACCAAGCCCGAGGCGCCTGCTGCAGAAGCTCCTGCCGCAGAGTAAGAGCACTCAGACTATAAAGTCAGAAAAACCGGTTGTTGCATACGCAGCAGCCGGTTTTTTTGTTGTATGGTTGCAAATGTCAGAAAATTGTAGTACCTTTGCAGTCGCGTTTTCACACCTTATGCAGCAAACGTATGACACATTCAACCGAAATAGGTAAAAAAATGCATTTGGGGACAAAAGGGACATTTTGGGGACAAAATGACCTTTGATTAGCACACGGAAAGCAGTACCTTTGCACCGTCATTCAGAAATGAGTGGCGGTGATTTTTTATTTATTTACCGCGAAAGTTGTGTACAGCTCGCACGTGCAAAGAGTGGCCACTCGCATACCCGACCGAGCACAAAACTTTTAAGCATTATGACAACAGATTTTTCAGTTATCGACCAGATGTTCAGCGCCATGCTGAGCCAGAACGAGAGCAAAGCCACCATCGACGCCCTGCGCCCGAAGGTGGAAGCCGCCGTCAAGGAGCTTATCCGTCAGCGCGGACTGCCGAAAGACTTCACCGGCATACTGCCCTACAACGGTTTCAACATCCGCGTGCAGCGCCCCAGATCATACACCTGGGAACTCAACTACAATCCCGACGTGACGGGCGATCCTAATCATGCCATCTACCTGCAGCAACTGGAGTTGCAGAAACGCATGAGCGAGCAACTCAAGGACATGCGTGCCGATGTCAAGCGCACAGCCGAGAAACTGGCGGATGCACATCCCGCATCCGAGTCCATCAAGCGAGGATTCACCATCGCGTTCGTGTAGCCGTTTAGTGCGCGGCGCTCTCCCGCCGCGGTAGTGTTCTGTGCTCGGGTCTTTCAGCCCCGAGTTAGGTAGCGCAGCGGTGTTCAGTCCCCGGCGGTATTCCGCCGCGTTTAGTCTCTTCGTTGGCTGCTCGGGGCGTCAGTACCGAGTAAACCAGGCCCCCGCACCGCATGGCTCCCCCGCACCGCATGGCTGAGCGCTCTCCTTGCTCATCCCTCTTTCCGGGGTCCCCGACAAAACTTGCTCTGCAATGTTTTGGTGGGGAGAGCGAAGGCAGGCGTCGCCTTTAT
>Ga0310694_10002203_pt1 | contig 20457 bp, 32 predicted proteins | sample 174DNAGHGhighgp2_FD_203884 | JGI IMG/M metagenome (GOLD analysis project Ga0310694, IMG submission 203884) | Sheep rumen microbial communities from Palmerston North, Manawatu-Wanganui, New Zealand - 1742 DNA GHGhigh gp2 (v2) (version 2) | ecosystem: Host-associated > Mammals > Digestive system... | reverse complement strand
CTTCTTGTAATCTTTCTGTACTTAATACTAACGTATCATTTCCGACTTCTTTAATACATCTACCTGGTTCTATTTTTTCTTTTGTCTCTCTAAATTCTGCGTAGTCATTCCATACTGCTCCATATAGTCTAGTTCCGCAATGAACATACATATCTGCTCCACGATATATTATCCAAGTATTGCTTGCTGTAAATGTACCAGATGAATTAACATATCCATTTGAGTATAATCCATGATTAGATTTTCCAGAGCCAATTAATAATCTTAACCTTAAAGTTGTATCTGTATTTAAAATAGAAATTGCAGCATCTCCGCCAGAAGCTCTTGATCGTGTTAAATCACCAGTCATTGTATCGCCTGCTTTTTTAACATAAGTATTAACAATATTATTGCCAGATCCGTCCTATGTTGCTTTTGTCGCTGTCGCTGCATTCCCACTAAACTGCCCTTGTGTAATGCTTGCTAACTATCCTTTTTTACCATCTCCAAAAACATAACCAGTTACATTCCCAGAAGCGTTACGACCAAATGTCTAATAATTAAACCATATTTGATTATTAAAATTATCTGGGATAAAATTAAATTCATTTGCATTTCCTACTAAGATATGAGCATGAGGAGCATTAATTCCTCCAGAAAAATATCCTGTACCGCTTGAATTTAAACTAGCTTTTCCATTTAACCAATTAATTAAAGTAGTGTTTTCATATCCAATATATAATCCACCATTAGATGCACTAAGACTTATATTTCCATTATTATGATTTCTAATTAAATTATATTCCGTTCCAGAGTAAGTATTTTTTAATAATGCTATATCTGAAGCTTTATTAAATCCAAGAGTTCCTGTCATTGTATCTCCAGCAATACGCACCCATTTATGAGCACTATCTACAGCATTAGCCGTTTCTGCTTTGGTAATAGCTCTTAATTCATAACCATTCCAGCATGTTAAATAAGTGATTGCTGAAGCTGCTAATGCAGACTATGAATATGCTAATGCTGTTGCTGTCCCGTTATAAGAATCTGCTAAATAAGTGCGATCAGCAGAAGTATTATATACTATCCATTTACTATTTTTATGAGAATATATTCCTGCATTTCCAGATGAACCTACTATAAATGCTACTTGATTAGGATTTGTGCTTTGTGTATTATTTACTTCAACACCACATTCTCCTGCTTTAGTGATATTTAAATCATCTGTTAAAGTATTGCTCCATGTATTATCTCCTCTATAAAACTATGCAGTCGTTCCAGATCCCAATATTTCTGCTTTTGTCCAACTCACATTTGCAGATCCATCTACTGATTTACCAGTAGCTCCTATTGTTAAAGTTCTTGCTGTTTTCCATTTATCAGCGGTACTAGCATTACCAGTTAAGTCTGCAGTAATTCCGCCTGGCGCAGTAATATGACCTGTTGATAAATTTATTTTTGCTCTTAAACTATCATTATTTGGAATTGCGCCATACCAATCTTTATATGTTCCTGTATAGCTTGTCCAAGCTGCTGTGACACTATTTGCAGAACTACTTGCAATTAAAGGAACATTAATATCAGTTGCGCTAGAATATGTTCTTAATAAAGTATTTGTATTTGTATTATAATAAGGATTAGTTCTCCAATTAGTTCCATCATATATCATTATCATAACACTATTTGCAGGATAATGAGTAGTAAGTCTTGTATTTCCAGCATATACTGGGATAGCATCTGTGTCTGTTCCATCCGCCAATGTCAATGTCAAACTTGCATTTCCACTTCCTGCAAATGGTAATTTATAAGCTATCATCTTTCCAGTTACTAATTCATTATCATTAGTTACACCAGTCCAAGAACCAGTTGCTGCTGTTTGTGTTCCAACTATATATTCAATTGGATTTCCAGTTAAATCATTAATTTTCCATCGTTTATCATCAGAACCAAGACTATACCCTAAATCGGTATTTGGTAATAGACTTGCTTTAAATGTCATATTAGCCATGTCATTGACTCCTTTCTACTTTTTAATTAATTTAATATCTAATAAAATTTAAAAAATATATTGTTTTTTTGTTTTTTGTCTGACCAAAATAAATAAAAAAATAAAGAGGGATTTATCCCTCTTTATTTTTTTTAAGCAAACGCCTTTCTGTTCGCATATTGGCTAGCCAAATTAACAAGATTACCAAATGCCTGTTCAATCTCGTTATGATCGACCGCATTCGGGAAGGAAGCTTCAATGTGTACATTCTATTCAAGAGTCTCATCATTACCTTCTACTCTTGGCATGAATAAATCTCCAAGACCATTTGCCATCCATGATGCGAGATTATCGAGCTGGCGCACGATATTCATTGCATCAAGGAAGTTTTCGGTATCATGGGCATTAAGGACAAGTTCTTTCTAATGGAGCCATGCGAGACGGCCATTTTTGCGTTCAGAACCGCCATCCCATTCACCTGTATACATACCAGTATCAGCAAATATACCAGCAAATTTATCTGTTCCTGAAAGATTAGTAATAGTATTCTTAGTTTCAGTAGACATATCTGCCCATAATTTTTCATAAGAAGATTTTGTCGTCTCATGTTTATCTTTATAATACTAAGCAATTGCTTGAGCAGCTTCACTTTCTGGTTCAGAAGGATTAGCATTTTCTAAAAGTTTATGTAATTCTTCATCATAGTCAAATCCAATATTTCCAGCTAATGCCATTGCTGCTTTTTCAATAATAGTAAGTTTTTCCTATAACCAAGTCATATCTTCTTCATTATCTTTTACTAATTTCTTTAATTCGCCATCAATAGAAATATAAACTTCTCCATGTTCTTCTAAGTACGCATTTATCTTATCATATTCATCTTGTGTATCTACATCTTCTCCAACATCAATAGCTTCTTTTTTACGGATAGTCTCATACCAAATATCAAACTATTTAGCAGTTTCCTCTGTATTTTCTTGAAGATTATAAATACGTTTGTTTCCATTTTCATCATAATCAGTTACAATAATTTTACCATATTCTGCCAATACTCGTTTAATTTTTTCAAGTTCAACATTAGAATCAATTGTTGAAGCAAAGTCAACTTTCTAATCAGGTACATATGCATCACTTAATTCTAAGAAATGAATCATTACTTGATTTAATTTTTCATACTAAAGAGTTGTATCATATATATCTTTATTAAATTCTTTAATCTTTTTAGCAGTTTTTTCAAAAGCATCGCCTATTCTATCTGCTAATTCTGCTGTTTCTTCAACATTTGTATTTGATTCTTCCATAATTTTATTGCTATTATTATTAAAATATTCTAAAGCATTTTTAATTTCAGATCCTGCAGCATCATATACTTCTGCTTGTTTCCTTGAATATTCTTCAAAAGTTTCTCCTGCTGTTAATGCAAGCTAATTTAAATTATCTTTAGAAAGATTAACCATACCATTCAGACTATTTGTACCTATTAACGCAGAAATAATTAAATCATTCCAATCGTTAGTAAGATCATGAGTATTTGAACCATAACGATCTACAATAAAAGGATCGAGCCAATCATTATTACCAAAAGCATGATTTAACTATTCTTCAATAAATCTCATGGTCTCAGCAGCTCCATTTACAATATTCTAAATAGCCTAGAAATATTCATCTGAATTAGTAAAATCATCTGGATTTAAATTAGCAATCGCTTGTTCAGCAGATTGTTGTACCTGTAAAATTTGTGCTTCTAAATTATCGATATAATTTTCATTTGCTTCTTCCATATTTTTAATAGCAGTCTCATAATTCTATTCAGCTTCAGAGATATCATCTTCACTAGAAGTATATACATAAGACCAATTGCCATTATTATCTCTTGCAAGTCTTACTAAAGATTTAGCATCTTTAGCATCTTCAAGAGCCTATCTAGCTAATTCTACTTGATATTTTTTATCAAGAATATCAAGATCATATTCGCTTAACTTAATACCACTCTCTTGAAGATCATTAATTTCTTTTTGCAGATCACGCAATCTATTTTTACTTTTTAGATTATCAGTATCAAGAATAGATTGTTCAATCGCTCTATTGAGTGCGCTTAAATCATGAATTCTTTCATAATTATCTACATAATAATCTTCTAAAGCTTTTTCTCTATCAAACTATGCTTGTAATAAATCAAATGTATTAAAGAAAGGACTAAATGATTCTTCAAAAGCTTTTGCAGCATTTTCAATAGTTTGTTTATAATCTTCTGCTATTTTATTTAAAGCATCTTCCCAAGATTTCAAGAATTGTTTATGGCTATCTTTTAATTTAGAATCAACAATATCCATTTGTTCTTTTAACTAATCTGCTCTATCTTGATAATAATTATATTTATCATCATTTAAAATTTCTTCTTCAGTTTTACCTATATCAAGTAATCCTTGTTTATAAGTTTTAAGCTACTCATTTGCTTGTATATAACTCTCATTAGCATCATTATACATTTTTTGCATAGTAGCATAATTGGTTCTAGTACCAGCGACTTTATTAATAGCATTATCAATCATGAAATCTTGTAATTTATTTATAAAATCATATCCAATATTAGTAGATCTTCTATTAGTAAGATTTATAATATTATTATAGGCTTCAAAAACTTCATTATAATAATCAAATTCATCTGCCTATGCATTCATCATTTTACTGAATGTTTTTATATCATTTCCAATAGTCTCAATTACTGCATCAATATATTTTTCTTGCTAAGTAAGATTACTATAAATATTATCTAGCATACCTTCAATCTATGCAACAGTTTCAGTAGTTAAATCTTGAAAATCTGGATTATTAACTGTTACTTTTGCCCATTGCTCAAAGAAAGCTTCAGTATCATTTAATAATAAATCATACATTGAATCAGATAATGAACCATTAACTTTATTAATTTTTTCAATAACTTCTCTAAAATTAGTTATAAATCCATCTTCATCATATTCTAGATTTATATCAACAACTAAATTTGAAGAAATCTTTTCTAATTCATCATACCAACCTTGAACTTGTTTAGTAATTAACTTTTTCTAATCAGAAGTAATTTCACCCTTGTTATTTAAAATAACCTTAGTTAAATCAATAGGCGTTACCATATCTTTTCTTATTTCAACTTCTGCCGATTTAGGTACATAATATACTTCATTCCCTATTTGAATCGCTTCAAAATCTTTAAAATATTCTTCAATTTCTTGTTCAGTTGGGAAATAGGGTAAATCAGTTGTCTCAGAAGTTGTTGCAGTCATAGTTCCATTATTACTATATAGATCTGTACTATCTACTCCAATACTAGTAAGGTAACTATTAAAGCCTTCTGCTCCCATTGTTGGATCAAGAGAATCCCAATTAATACTTGAAGAAGCTGATACCCCTGTATTTGTTCTAGGAGGCCCATTAATAACTATATCTGCCCAATTTGATAATGATGATGCGGAATAATTACCTTGTTCTGTTAACCAATCGCTCTACGATTTTAAGCCTTCATAGAATCCTTTTCGACTTTCTAATTCATTAATACGAGCTTGTGCAAATCTAGCTCCAGCTGTATCATTATCTTTTTGATAAGCCTCTAAATCATCCTTAGCTTTACTAATTAAAGAATTTAAATTTGTATTATAATAAGCATCTTTTAAAGAAGCCAACTTATTATTAAATGCTTTCTATAGCGCTTCATTAGGATGTTCATCTAATCTCTCTTTTAACATTTTCATATCTGGATATAATTCTAAGAACTATTCATCAGTCATCATATCGCTTGCCATATCTATACTTAAAATCTCCTCTGGTTTAACCACATAACCTTGCATTGGAGTTTTTGCATAAATTAAAGATGACAAAGCTTTTTGCGGACCATTTACTACATTACCAGAATATGTTGCAAGTATATCTTTTATTCCTTGTTTGTAACGTTCATTAGACTTATTTAAATAATCCATTTTAGTAGCATAATAATCAATTGCTTCTGCAGAATGATACGCATTATCTTTAATTTTTTCAAATTGATAATTTATATCTTTTAATGCATTATTATCTAATTCATTTTCAATCGAAATTTCATAAACAATTTCACGCATTTGGTTATCTAAAACCGCATTGCGCAAATCATATAACTTTTCTGTTTCAGCTTCATATAAATTAAGAGTATCTGTATAGAACTAAATATCTTTTAACATCTCTTGGAATTTATATTGTGCTTGTTTATCCTATGCAAAAGCTTCTGCATTTTCATTATATGCTTGAAGCATTGCAGATACAACTTCTTTGTAATTTACAAGGACACCATTTTCATCATAAATTGGACCAGTCCAATTTATAGGAGTGCGCTACTCAGCACCATCTCCAGTTCCTGTGCCTGCTCCTGTTGTGCCACCTGAAATTGTTGCGCTAAATATATCAATACCAGTCTTAGATTTAAATGCTTCAGCGAACTCTTCTATCATAGTCGTTAAAGCACTTTGATCTGTTGTAAGATACTCTTCTATCTCACCGACATATTTTTCTTGCGCAGCTAATTGCTATCTATAAAGATCAGTTTGTTTTGAAATTGCGCGAGTGCGTTCTTCGCCCCAAGCGCGATCTGCTACCTTTGCAAAATGTTCAACTGCTTGAGTGATGTTATCAATTTGTTCTAAGATGGTATAATATCTCGTTATCATATCTCTTTCTTTAAGAGTATACATATCGTAACGAGGATCTGTTTCTTCTGCGGCGGCTGCAGTACCTGCCATAGCACCACTATAAGCCCCAGCATGAGCACCATCATAAGCAGATTTAGAATAACTTCTACGAGAATAAGAGCTTCCCTCTCCTCCGCCGCCACCTGAATAATTATTTGCAGGAGTCCAAGAACCACCACCTGTAGGTCCACCACTAAAAGAAACAAAACTAGAAGAGCCATCAGGACCAGCAAAATATCCTTTTATTTTATTATTAAATCCTTCTGCAAATTGCTATAATTCTTCAAGTGAATGATTTCCTAATATAGACGCAGTTTGTGCGGCTGTATATATGCGGTCTTCTGGATTGACCCAAACAAATTCGCGGCCATGCTGTCCAACAAGATCCATTGATCCATCTTCTTTAACGCGAAGCTCTGGGCCAAGTTCACCAGTGATAGCAATAGACCCTTGTTTGCCTTCGGCAAATTGGAGAATACGAGCATTATTTTGCCCAACTGCCTTTCCTTTTGTTTTTTCCATCTGAGCAGCAAAATCTGGATCTGCTGGAGCTGAATCAATTAAAGTCTTACCTTCCTCATTTTCAATAAAATTATGCTCTAATCCATCATATCCAATGACAGTACCAGTTTTCCATCCTTGAGAGGTTGTTTCTCCAGAATATGTTCTGGTGCCAGGCATATTACTAATAGTAATACTTGCTCCGCCGCTATAGCCGCCTCCACCGCTATAGCCGCCTCCGCCGCCAGAGCTACCTCCACCGCTATAGCCGCCTCCCCCACCAGAGCTACCTCCACCACCTCCAGAAATTGATGATGAACTTTCTGCACTATAGCTGATATCACTATAAGAGCCTCCTCCACCACCTTCTGAAGCAGGTGCCTCATATGGTAATGTTATTGGATTACCATTTTCATCCACAGGATTTCCATTTTCATCTGTCTTTTTAGATGTCGATGTACCATTTGCATTAGTAGTTTCATTCGCGGCATCTTCTGCTAGTTCTGTTTGTGTTGCGATATTGTCAGCCATATCTTCAACAATACCTTTAATTTGCCCAACTGCTGGATCAAATTCAGGAGTTTCAACTTCAGGTTCTTCATTGGGGCCAGGTTTTGCACCACCTGCGACAGCTGCTGCGACAGCCTAATTTCCACTTTTATCAAATGGTTGGTCAGATTCTTCTGGTTTGGTAACACTTAAATTATTTTCAACAGCAGTTGTTGTTACTTTAGTATTTTCATCATTTGATACAGTATTAGCTTCATTAGCTTCAGTATTGGCTTCATTAGATTCAGTATTAGTATTATTAGAATCAGTATTATCTTCTGTCGCAGCTGTATCTCCTTCAATAGCTGCTTTTAATCCTGCCCAATCTCCAGTGTTTAAGCCATATTTATCAAGCATATTATTTAAATCTGCTTCTGAGTATTCCCCTCTTAATGCATCATATGCTGTTTCATTTATTAAAGCATTAGCCTCATCGGCAGTCATATTACCAGATATAAAATCAGTTATAGCTTCCTTGTCAACTTTATTATCTATCATATTGTTAACAATAGCATCGATCTACTTCTAATCTTCAGTTAAAGTTACCTCTGTTGGACTAGGAGTTTCTGGAGGAGTTTCTGGAGGAGTTTCTGGAGGAGTTTCTGGAGGAGTTTCTGGAGGAGTTTCTGGAGGAGTTTCTGGAGGAGTTTCTGGAGGAGTTTCTGGAGGAGTTTCTGGAGGAGTTTCATTTGGAATTAAACCCCATTCTTGTAAAAACTAAGTCCATAGTTCATCTTGATTAGGTGCATAACCACCTCCAGACATCATGGTCCAATATTCCTAAGCAGTCATTTCTTTACCTGCAAAAGTTCCTTCTCCATACATCTTTGTTCCTTCAATACTTGCTAAATAATTAGTTCTTGCTTCAGCAACTGCTTTTTGATAAGGATCATAAGTAGGTATACCAATTGTTGTTCCATTTAAACCAGAAAAAAGACCTGACATTCCTGATATTTCTATACCAGGAATATTGCTTAATAATTGATTTCCTATCTCTCCTATTAAACTAATTGGATTAGATTGCGCAATTATTCCATTACCTATATCAACATTTCTATATAACTAACCATTCTCAGCATAAATGCTAGGATCATTTAATAAAGTTCTTGCTATTCCTTCCATAGCAATATCGCTAGCACTTCTTCCTGGAGCATATCCTCCATTTCCATCTGAAGTTGGAGTTCCAGTAGATGAATCCCATTGTGCAGAATCAGTTATATCATAAATTTGACCATTAAAATTACGATATTGGCCTTGCCCAAAGAAATTAGCTATTCCTTCTGCGGCAAAATCTCTAACTACACTTCCAAAGCCCTGTCCTTGACCTATTGGATTTCCATCTTTATCTGTTAAATAATATCCTGCTCCGCCATATTCTCCGCCTGAAAAATACCGATAAGTTCTATCTGGGCCACCTAGTAAACTTAACGCACTGCCTCCTAAATCTTGTACTGCAGTTGTTAAAGTCTATCCAATTGTATGGCCTGCTGCACTCATTCCTTCAGCTGAAAATAATTGACTAAACATATCACCAATAGAATATTTTCCATTAGTAGCAGTAGCAACTCTATTTGCAGTTGACATCGCAAAAATATTTCCAGTTAGCCCGTCTAAAACACTAGCGACTTTACTTCGTAAGCCGAAAGAAATAAAATCCCAAGCAGTACCTTCTTCTCCTACTATATCTTTTATTTCATCTGGTGTCATATCTGGAATTAAAGCATCTGCTATTTGCATCGGAATACGACTAGCAGTATCTTTTATACCATCCCAAATGCTATAATCTGGATTTTCAAGAATTTGATTAACAATATCTTCTGGAAGTAATGCATATGCTATACGACTTTGTAAATGAGATATGCCTTCCTATAATGCTGGAGCAAAATTTTTTAATAATTCAGAAGTACTACCTTTTTTCCATTTTCCATTTTCATCAAAATACTATTCTATTGGAAAAGTTAACTGACCATTTACAAATTCATTTATATTATATAATAAATTATTTAAGCCATCAATCAAATTATCTTTAACATTGACAATAGTAGCTCCAAAATCAATAGCTCCAGTATCTGTTTCTGTACCATTTTCATTTAAAATTTTTTCAGTAACTAAAGAATCCCCAAAAATTTTTGCTAAAATTGGAGTTATTGCTTTTCTAATATCTCTAGAAGCTGCTGCTATATCTACTTGTCCAGTCTCTTTATCAACAATCTAATCAAAAGTAGTAGTAAAGTTTTCTCCACCAATTAATTGTCCTATTCCTGTTAATGCTCGTGCAAGAATATTATTTCCAAGATTAGCAATACTCTTTCCCAAATCTCCATCTGGATCCATAAAATTACTATCTGTAAAAATTTTATCATCTATCCATGTTAATCCTGTTGTTGCCCAACCTTCTATTTTTGGTATAACAGTATTAGTTACAAAATCAGAAATACCTGTTAAAACTGTATCCCCAATACCTTTCCATAAATCCGCCGCCGTATATCCATAGAAATCACCAGTAATACCTTTGAAAAAAATCTCCCCAGTATCATTATCTACTTGATAAGTAGTTCCACGAATTGCATTAGTTAATCCTGCTGTGATTCTATTCCAAACCTAATTTCCAAAATTCTTTACACTTTGAGTAAGATCATATCCATCACCAGAACTATCTGATACAACAAACTTCCAATCAAGAATTTCATCAACAAAATTAAGTGCACCACCAAGTGCTCCTTTAACATTATCAGCAACGGTTGAACCAATAAGACCCCAAACATCTTTTATATCACCATAAAAGCCTTCTCCATTAGCTCCATTTAATCGATATTTACCTATCGATTCAGAGAACTTTAAATCACCTAAACCAAGGATATCAGTTAATAATCCAGCTAATTTAGGGGCACCATCTTTTAAATCTTTAATTGCGCCTTTAATGACATCTTTACCAATATCTAAAATACCTTTACCTGTATAATCTGCTAAAGTATTATCAGTAAAGAAACTTACTATTCCATTCGCAGTATTTGTAAAAAATTCTCCAATTTTATCAAAAACTTGTCCAATTCCTGTTTGACTAAATATATCATTGATTAAAGTACCTATTCCTCCAGCAATTCCCTAATTACTCAAACTAGTAAAATATTTTTCAAAATCAGACTAAATTTTTGTAGTATCATAATCTTCTAAGTTTAAAGCTTTTTTTATTCCATTAAATAAATTAGTTGAAAAATTACTAACTGTATTAGTAAGGGTGCTATCTTTTACTTCTTGCCAAAAAGATTCTAATGAATCATCAAAACCTTGACGGCGCATTTCTTTGCGCCAATCATCAAAAGTAATAAAACTAAAATTTCCTGATTCATCATAAATATAAGCTCCTAAATTTTCTAAAGCTCTCTTATTTTCTTGTAAAGCCTATAAAGCCTATGTTTCTGTCATCCCTAAAGCAGATTGTAAATATTGTATTGCTTTAGAAAAATCAGTTTCTATTTTAGTAATTCCATCTTCAGTAAATTCAGTTGTAATATTTTCTTTTCTAAAAATATTTCTTAAATTTTGTTGACTACCAAATATTGCTCTAAAACTTCCGTTATCATTCCAATAATTCTTATCTATTACTTTAAATTCTGAATTACGACCACCATTTAGATTTTGTAATCTGCTAATAAAAATATCAAAATTTTCTCCAAAGTAAGTTTTCGCCAAAGGATCTTCATTGTTTTCTACAGCCTATTCATAAAAAGCTTTTAATGCAGCTTCTGAAGCAAACCCTTGTTCTTCAAAAGTAGCAACAGCTTTATCTAATCCTGCTTTATCCCAAAGCTATGCCATTCCTCCACCTGAGGCAGTATGTTCAGTAATCATTCCTCCCCAGGTCTAAGCATCATTAAAATCAAACCAAGAATTTCCAAAAAGACTTTTTCCTTCTGCATCTTTAATACGTCCAGACAGATAATCTTCAGTTAATCGTCTAAAACCAGCAGAAGAATTAAATAAATAATCTATATCTAACTAACCATTTGTTTTAGTAAATTCTTTATAATTTTGCTACAAATATTTGCCATAAGTTTCAAGCATCCCACCTGCTTCAAACTCATTCTTCATATCTCCATTAAGGGCATATCCTGCAGATGTTAATTTAAATAAATCTCCTGATGATGGAAATAATCCTGTTTCAGCTTGAATATAATTCATTAAATCCATCATTGAAGCACCATATTTAGAAGTTAATTTACTAATAAACTATGCCGCTGCAGGATCAGAAGATTTAAAATTCTAGAGAATTGCTTTAGAGCCTAATTGACCAGATAATCCAGCCATCATAGATCCATAATAATTAGTTTTTGTACTTCCAGCGAGCATATTTATTACTTGCATTACTGCTGGATCAGATAAATATCCTGCATTCCATCCTGATTTTATTCCAGCTCCAGCATTTTTAAACCATTTATTAATAATACTTGCAGAACTGTCTTCAAAATCAAAACCTTTAATTTCTTGCTATCTTGAAGCCTATCCACCTGTTCCCCCATACGCATATCCAAATGCATCTATAACCTAATTAGTAAGTTCAGAAGTTGTTAATGCTCCACTAGTGAGAGTACTCATTATGGCTGCAACACTACCAGCATTCCCAATCTCAGTAGCATTTAAATAAGCATTTAAAGAAGAACTTTTTTTAGATAAAGCCTATACAAGAGATGCACTAATATGACCAGTTTCTTGATAAACCTATTGTAAAGAAGCAGATACTTTTGCAAAATCAGAACTATTTAATAACTAAGCAAATAATCCACTTTCTCCGCCTATATCTTCAGTTGCTCTATCATAAAAACTATTTAAAATTTCTCTTAAAGATGAATCTGTAATATTATCTCTAGAAGCATGTAAACTAGCCATTGCAGATAAAGAGCTTTCAAAATTAATAGTTCTTAATGCTCTTTGAGTAGTTTGATCTAATCCCCCTTTAAGGGTTCCATTTTGAGTTAATGAACCAAATAAAAATTCTGCAGTTCTCTATCCAAAACTATTCCGTGCATTACTAGTCCAGTTAGCTAAATTCTAAACATCATTAATGCTATATCCCTAATCAGTTACCCAATCAGTTAATGTTTTTCCAAAATTTTCAGCGAAATTTTCACCAAATTTAATATCAGCAAATGTATTTCTTAACTCTTCTGGAGAAAATGAATTTAATATTGCTGTACCAAGATTTTGGATTGCCATCGCCCCTTGGTATCGATAAAAATTACCCCATTTTTCATCAATATTTTCTGCATTAAGTGATCCAATAGCCATATCCTAATAATTTCTAGCTATTTCTAGATCTGCTGCAGTAACATCTTTACTTATTTCATTTACTTGTTCTAAAATATTCTAACGAATTTCTTCAGTTTGGATTGCTGCAATTAGCTAATCTTTTGATAACTATAAATAGTCATTATTTAATGGCTTAATTAAATCTTTATACTAAGACTATAAATCTTCAGTAGATAATTTTCTTAAAGATTCAACTGTTTCTGGAATAAAGCTATATAATCCAGTAGCACCAGACATGCCTAATAGCTAAGAAGCTAATTGCTATTTCATTGATAAATCAGATTCACCAGCAATGACTCCATTAACTATATTTGCGGTTGTAGCTTCTAATTTTAACTAATTAAGTTCAACTGATTTACTATAATCTGCTAATGCTGCACCTATTTCATCATCTGATGCATCGGGAGACAAACCTAAAGACTATTTTACAACTGTATCAAAAGCTACTGGGATAAGATTAGAAATACTTTGACCTAATCTTTCCTAGACGCCTTTCCAATCAATCTATCCATTACTAACAAGATCAGACCAATCTACAGGCGCTCTATATCCTAATGTTATATCATTAATTCCATATCTTGCTTTAAATTCAGTATAGTTATCAACATATTTATCTTTATCTGGACTATATGCAATAGGAATACCACGCCAATCCATTGTTGTTGTCTCGGCATCTTTAATCATTGCATTATAAAATTCAGCATATTTGTCTAATGTAAGAGTAGAAGACTATGCCATATTAGTTAAAGTTTCTAAATCTGAACCTGTCTATAAATGCAATAAATTCTAAGCTAAAACGCCAGCAGTCTAATCACTTAAAACTCCTGCTTGATGCATTGCTGCTGTTAATGATTCTGCCCCATTTAAAATAGCATTTCCAAAATTTCCAAAGGTATTAGAAATTGAATTATTTAAATTATCAATTGCTTCCTAATTAAGAGGAAATATCTATTGTAAAGGTTTAGTTACAAAATCAATTACAGAAGATAAACCTGATCCAACAGCTCCACCAAGATTATTTAAATATGCCCCTAGATTTTCATTTTTATCCCATAATGCAGTATTATTTAATCTATCATATGTTGCATATTGTTCATAAAAATTACTTAACTAAGTTCCTAATAAAGCTCTAGTCTGCGCTTGCATTGCTGCAGATTCATACGCCTATGTTTTTTCTCTTAATTCATTAGAGTCAAAAAGAATTTCTCCATAAGATCCTCTAGTAGCGGTTAATCCATATCTGTCTGCTAAGTTAAGAGCAGCTTCATTAGTGGAAAGTAATGTCTATGCAAAATCAGAGGTACCACTTCTAAGAGTATATAATTCTGATAATAAAGTATTATAATGAGATGTTGATGATAATAAGGTTTCATAAGATTCAGTGGCAACACTAGATTGTTCTTTAGCAAACACTGCTGCTTCTTGTAATCTTGTAATCTAAGCTTCAATAGTACTATCTTGATAAGCCTAAACAGCATTTTGCCCAATATTTACAAGTCCTAAAGCTGCGCCAGATATAGCAGTTAATCCACCAACAGTAAGAGGAGAAGATTTACCAAATATATCAATCTAAGTATTAAAATTTTCAAATATATTGCCGGCTGCGCTCATAGCAGATTTTAAAGTACCAAATGAAGTGCCTAAAGCAACAATTCTATCAGTAACAGATGCACTACCAGATGTAAGAGTATTTAAAGTTTCGACTACAGTTCCATAAGCAGCTGCTGAAGAAGTAAAAAGCGCAATCTAATCAGTAATAGCTTCAGCCATATCCATATGTTTACGGGTATTGCTATTAAGCTAATCCATAATAGCTTGATTAGATTCAATACTTGCTCCAACATTCATAATTTTATTATATGAAGCTTCACCAGCTGCTCTACTATTAGTTTGAATCTAATTTATTGTTTGGTTAGCCTATTCTGAAGAGTAACCAAATACATTTACTAAAGTATCTTGTAATTCAGCAACTTTATTGCTATATCCTTGTCCACCAAATTCACTTTTATTTAAAGCGTACTCTAAAGTTTCACCAAAATTACCATAAGTATTTTCAAAAAAATCTTGATATTTTCTTAAATTGGATTCTGTAATTGGACCAGTTTTTTCAATAAACTAATTCAAATGATTATACATTGATTCTAATTGAATAGCTGTATCTTTATCTCCAACTAATTCTTTAAAACTTATATTAAGCTCTTTTGCTCCAGCACCTAACTGCATTATTGTCCCAGTTAAATTTTTCATTGCTCCAACTGATTTTGCTATACCAGTTTCAGCTGGAATAGCTTTCCAATATTTAGTATTTAAATCTTCTAAAATGGTACTAGTTTTTGCAATATCAACTAAATCTTCATAAACTGATAATCCACCAGCTCTATTTTTACTAGGACCTTCTAAAAATGTTTCAGCTGCATCTTTTAAAGCTTTATCAGTAATATTATTAGCGGCTGTTCTCAAACTAAATCCAAAGTTATATCCATATCTTGAACTAGCAGTATCAATATTTGCAGATTGTTCTAAAGCTGCTAAAGTTTTAGCATCTTGCTCTGCAGCTTTGGATAATATCTATTGATAGGCGGCAGTTTGCCATTCTGCTATCTTTCCTTGATCGACTTTATTCTAATAAGTTGTTAATCTATCAACTAAATTTTTATTAAGGGTTGTTTCTATATCGCCTTCAATATTATCCATACGATTACTTGGAGTTAATAAATTTCTTAAAGCTTCTTGCCTAAGAGCCTAGATATCTGCTTGTTCAGTTATAACAGATCTAATATTATATCCTACGTTACTAATAACTTGAGAAATTTCTCCACCAAATAACTATGTAGCAACACCAGCAGTTGATAATAAAACTCCTTTAAAGCCACCCATTGCATCAGTAACTTTACCAATAGTCTCTAAAGTATTAGCCATATTATTGGTAGCAGTAGTGAATACTTTGTCATCGATTAAATTTTTATAAATTGATTCACTTGCTGCTCTTACTCTAGTTGAAGCGGCTTCCCATGATTCAGCATAAATGTCTGCTTGTTTCTATAAAGCTCCTTCAGACATTCTAGCTGTTCCTAAATTAGTTCTAAACTAATCCCAGTTATTCATTAAAGTTAATAATGATGTATAATTTCTAACTCCACCAACAGTTTGTGCCAAAGCAATCTATGTATCTTTTTTTAAACCTTGCCATTTTGAACCTAATTCATTCAAAATATTATCCATAGTTTTTAATTGACCATTTGCTTCTTTTATATTAACACCAACAGATAGGAGTGCTTTTGAATATTTATTTAATGTTGTTCCATCATCCAATGTTGCTCCAAGATTTAAACCTTGCAATCTTGAAAACATAGTTTTTAAAGATGTACCAACACTATCTGCACTTTGACGAGTAGCAGCAGTAATAGTGGCAAGAGCACTAGTAGCATATTCATAACTAAGTCCTGTGGTTTTTGCAATAGAACTAAATTTAGAAAGACCTGTTGCAATTTCTTTAGAACTTGTCGCCGTACTTGCTCCTAATGCTGTCATAACATCAGCATAATATTCTAAAGATTTACTACCATCATAAAAGTTATTCCAAATAGAAGTCATTTGGTCAGAAACTTTTGCAGCAGTCTATCCTGAAACATTGGCAAGTTTTAAAGTTGTTTCAACTCTTCCTTCTACCTAAGAATCACTTAATCCTTGCTGATAATAAATAAGTGCAGCTTTAGCATATTCATTAGTAGTAACACTTAAATTTTTTGCTGCCTCATTTGCTGATTTAGCAAATTTTGCCATAGTATCAGCGCTTTTACCTGTTACAATCTAAATATTATTTAAAGACGTATCTAAACGCTTTACATAACTCATAGCTTGATTAATTGTACCAGTGATCCCATGCATCAAGCTAGATGTCGCTTGCCATCTTACTGTATTTCCCAAAGTAGTAAGTGTTTCTTTTACAGCAGAAGTTGTCCTTAAAGTAGGCGCTTCTGCTGATAAAATTGCTTTATTTAAATTAGAAAACGCCTTTGTGCCAGCATCTCCAAGACTATTTAATGTTGTCTAATAATCCTTTAAAGTTGTACCACTTTGTCTTAAGGAGTCGTTAAATTTAGTTAAATCAAGATTGCCAGTAGCATTATTAGTGGCATTTTTTAATGCAGAAGATAACTATGAAGTTAATTTTACTGCATTAGTTAATTCTGCTGTAATACCTGCCTAGCCATTTAAACTTGTTAAACTCATACTCTAGGATATTTTTGTTATATCTTTTTGTAAAGCTTTTAACTATGTTTTAGCCTATGTTGCGTCTATAGATAAATTAGCCTTAACATCAATCGTTCTATTTAAACCTTTAGGCATAGTAAAAACTCCTTTCTCTCTTTTTAAAAAATATATATGAAAAAAACGGTTAGAATAATTTTCTATTCTAACCGTTTGAATTATCCTTTTTTATTTAAAAAAGCTACATACAAAATTATCCAAGTTTGTCTATGACCTGCTTAATAAGCGCGTATACTTCAGGATTCTGTATAGCTTCTGTTATTTTATTAGCATCAAGATTTAAATTTTTATAATCTTGTGATACTTGTTGAAGAATACCCATTAAAGAATTTTTATATTCATAAATTGATTGAATAGTTTTTTCTACTCCATCACATACATATTGAATTTCCTCTTCTGGAACATTTTTTAAAACTTCTTTTGCGAATCCAGAGCTTGTAAATAAGTCATATAATTTCACGGTATCTTCTCCTTGTTTTTCTGTTAAATTAATATTAGTATAAGCTAATACTATTTCAATCGTTTCAAATATTTTTATTTTAATAGGATTATAAAAAACATGTTCATCTTCTGAAAATGAAATAATTCGTGCTATAAGATTTAATTTATCTTCTATTGGAAGATATTGAATTATTTCAACCTATTGATTATTCCATTCGATATTTTTCTTTTCTATATTTTTTGTTAATCCTAATTTTGTAAATGCAATTTTTGCCATTTTTATTTTTCTCCTTTACCACTCGTTTAATTCTTCATCAATGACTCCAGTTACCTAATCTATTAATGATTCTTCTTGTTCATCAATTGAATCTTCAATAATAATATCTGCATTCTCTTCAGTAATATCAGAATCAGTCTAATCTCGCATTTTATTAATTGGTTCCCAAAAACCAGATAAAAATTCTTCTTCTGATTGTTCTAAAGTCATATAAAATTCTAAACCTTCTTTAACACTTGCTAAACTTGATATATTAAATTTACCAGCATTGGTTATAAATTTATCCTAATAAGAATTTCCATTATAAGAAACATCTCCGCCAGCCATCCATGAAAGAGTATCTAAATAATATCCATTCGCTAAAATATCTTCTAAGTAAATATCTCCCTATTCAGCAGAATATAATTCATCAAAAATTTCAAATTTTCTACCATATCCTATTTGTTTAGTTTCATCTGTTTTAGAATATATATTTGTTGAGGCTAATAATGACCAAATGCTCTAATCATCTTCAGTTAAAATTAATTCACTATTATCATTTTCACCTTTTATCATTTTTTCTAAAGCATGTATCATATCATTTTTTGAACCCCATTTACTCTATAATGATATGGCATATTTAAGGTCTCCATCTTTATCAGTTGATTCTTCAATTGATAAATCAAAAAGTTTTTTATCTTTTTCTAACTAATGCATTGATGAAGAATCAATCTAAAATATTCTTAACTAATCATCTTGAACAGTTCCAATATGATAAAACATTGTATCTTCTCTAACAATTTGCCCTAATGCTTCAAGATCTTCCATTCCTTGAATCATTAAATCCCATAGTTGTTCCTTCGTACTATTATAATACTCTTTTGCCATATTATAATCGTCTTTAATTTCAGTATCAAACTAATCCCAAAGATTAACCATAAGATTGTCAAATTTCCATGGAGTAATTTTAGAAGTTATTGATGCAACAGTCTATGCAGCATTATTAATAATAGAAATTCCCTAACCAATAATACTAGAATCAAGAAAATCCATTATTTCATATCGCATTGTTTTTGTTCCCTAATAAGCTTCAATAAAATCTTGTTCACTTTCTTCGATTTTTTCTAGTAATTTTCCATCTGCAAAATCTTTATATGCTTTATCAGCTTTAATCTATTCATAAAGATTAGCATTTTTGCTCTATTGGATCATCATAGCTAAATCTCTAGTAACTTTTCCTGGCATTTTAATATCTCCAATTAATTTTTTTATAAATAAAAATAAAAAAGGAAGGGTATATACCCTTCCTTTTTTATTTTATCAGAACCATTCAAGGCCGTCATGAGAAGGCTCATGACTGGTGCTATGACGATGAAGATCATCACCCTCAAGATATTCGATAACTTGAATAGCAGCGAAGACCTTATGAGTATGGTCGAATCTAGTATAATCTGGGAATGCATCCATTGTAAAGGTAAATGTGGAAGGATCACCAGAGTTAGCCATATTAAAGTTAAAGTTAGACTGAATCTTGCAGTTAGGAATTACGAACTCAGCAGGCATATCCTGGCCCTGTTCATTACGGAAGAGAGTCTCAGCTTCGAGGTAATAGTTGCCACCAAACTTATCTGCAGTGATTTCAATCTGAGTTGCACCAGACTTACGAGCGACATAGTAATCAACGAGAACGCTATCAAACATATCAATTCTCTGTTCACTATCGCCCTGTCCAATTTTAACAAATGGGAATTCACGAACATCATAAGTCTCATGCTGATCGCCATCAAATCCACCTTGGTTAACAGGAACATTCTCGCCTGGCTCATAATGATGCTCTTCAGCAGAAAGATCAGCATAAGAATTAGGAATCACATAATTAGCATGATCTTGAACAGTAATCCAATACTTACTAATATTATTCTCAGTTACTTTTGCAGGAACACCATTTTCTGGATAATTAATTTTTCCATCTTCAATAGTAGCAGTTTCAACAGCACCATGAATAGGAATATAAGGCTCAGTTACAATATCGCCATCTTTACGGAACATAACATATGCAAAGTTATCTCCTTCATCAAGAGGAAGATAAGGCTCATTAGAGACAGGAATACGAATTACTCCAGTTTCCATAGCAGAAATATCTAAATCTTTCTTATCAATAATCTCAGTAATATGTTGATAAACAGTCTTATCTTTTGCATCAATTAAACCAGCGCCAGTAAGAATACTTAATCCTTCAGCAGAAATAAGAGCATCTTCCATGGTGAAGGTTACTTGACGCTCACCTTCCCAAGCAACAAGACGAGGATTGCCGCGTCCGCCCTGGGCGTAAACTGTACTAGACTGGCCTTCCATGCTAGAAGTCTTTAAAGTGTCAAAATACATGACAGGTTCATTCTTGTAAAAAATCTTTTTTCCGACTTTTTGAGCTGCTTTTGCCTTTAAAACGACAT
>Ga0310694_10002202_pt1 | contig 20460 bp, 10 predicted proteins | sample 174DNAGHGhighgp2_FD_203884 | JGI IMG/M metagenome (GOLD analysis project Ga0310694, IMG submission 203884) | Sheep rumen microbial communities from Palmerston North, Manawatu-Wanganui, New Zealand - 1742 DNA GHGhigh gp2 (v2) (version 2) | ecosystem: Host-associated > Mammals > Digestive system... | reverse complement strand
TCTATTACAATTTCGGACTGAAGGATGCCATCGAGCGCGACCCCATCTCGTTGTCTTATGTCTGCGAACCCATCGAGGGTCTGAGATTCATCGGCATTGACGATTGCCGCCTGCCAAGTCGTGGAGACACGAAATACGGGGATGGGGAGTATGGCAGAATAAGGCCAGCCACCCTTGAATGGATTCTCGCTCAAGCCGACCGTGCCAAGGAAGAGGAAAAGGTGGTGGTGGCTGCCGTGCATCATGAGTTGATTTATCACTACAATGGCCAGGAGAGGGTGATGCCATCGGCTGCCACGGAAAATGGTGACAGCATCGCCCGCCTTTTTGCCGACCATGGCATACGGGTGGTGCTCACCGGTCACATGCACATGCCCAACGTGTCGAGGGTGGCGGGCTTCGAGGGCACCGACACCATCACCGAGGTGAACCTGGCTTCCACCATCTGCTACCCCAGCCAGTACACCTTGCTTACTGTCAGCAACGACCTTTCCACCATGCGGGTGGACACGCGAGAGGTGAAGAGTACGGAAAGCCTTCCGCATTTGCAGTTGGCAGCGAGGAAGAAGGTGGATGACAACCTCGACAATTCCATTTCGTCGCTGGCCATGGGTTATATGTCCACTTTCAATAGTTTGCTGAAAGACTATGCATCCATCCCAGAGTTCGCGGGAATCATCGATGACGTACCTACCGACCCTAATGAGTTGTCGGCCATTGCCATAGAGGCTTTTGGCGGGACGCTGAGAAAGGTGTTTTTCACAGCTTCCGAGGGTAATGAACATCTCAAGGATGCCGTCGATGTGGTGCTCAACGAGTTGGAAGAGGATTGCGACAAGGCCTGCAACCTCATCTTCGACCAGCAGAATGAAAGCACGCGCTCTTTCCTTTCATATGCGATGTATGGCTATATGTTGGAAATGGGCGAGGACATCGTCAAGAGCATGCTTTCTGACACTTCGCATCTGGGTACGCCCCTGGCCGACCAAACCGACGACCTTCACTTGTCCATAGCCTTGAAGGAGGTGGATAGCGGCATCGTCGAGACCATGACAACTTCACAGGGCGGTGTCAATCATGTCTACGACATCGCTGGAAATGTGGTGAATATCAACGGCAAGTTGCCCAAGGGGGTTTATGTTGTCAAAACAGGTGACAAGGTCAGAAAGGTCCTTGTCAAGTAGTGCTTATCCCGAATTAGCGAATTGGAGAATTATTTCTGTGTGCAAAGGTAATTCTCCAATTCGCTAATTCGGGATAAATACCTTTCTCATTTGGGATAACTACAATTCTTGATAGGCGTAACTGTATTCGGAATCCATGTCGATGGATTTCTGTGACAAGGTCAAAAAGGTCCTTGTCAAGTAGTGATTATCCCGAATTAGAGAATTGGAGAATTTTATTATGTGCAAAAGGAAATTCTCCAATTCTCTAATTCGGGATAAATATCTTTCTCATTTGGGATAGCTCCCATTCTTGATTACTTGTATTTCTCTATGAGTCCGGGAGCTTGGTCGTTGCCTAGTTCCTTGGCTTTCTCCATAGCGGCAATGCCATCCTTCTTCTTTCCTAATTGGATAAGTGCCAATCCTTTGATGAGATAGGCATCGCTATATTCGGAATCCATGTCGATGGCTTTTTGTGCGTTGGCCAAAGCCTCTTCTTTCATGTTCACTCGTAGTTGCAGTGAGGCTTTTTCCGCCACATAGAGAGGTTCGTTGGGAGCCATTTGGGTTGCAGTCTCGATGTCTTGCAAGGCTTGTTGGAAAAGTTTGCCTTTCGCTTCGCATTGCTCTCGTTTGTAGTAGAAGTCGGCGCCAAGTCTGCCCCTCAGGAGCGTGTCGACCTGGTTGTAGTCATGCACGGCCTTGCGGTATTCCCCCCTTTCCTCCTGCACGTTGGCACGGTAGAGGAAATAGGTGGCAGCGTCGATGGGGTAGGGGCGCTCGAAAAGATTGATGGCGCTGTCGAGCAAGGCTATCACTTCTTCTTTTGGTGCTTGCAACTGCGTCTTGCATTGGGCAGCCTCGAAAAACAGTTCTTGGTTGCGCATTTCCGTTTTATTGAGTTCCAGGAAAATGCCGCATGCCTGTTGGTATTCCTTTTTGGAGAACAGGATTTGTGCTTCCAAGTGGCGATAGAGGGGTAGTGGTTGGATGGTGTAGGCTTGCCGGGCCTCTTCAATGGCCTTGTCAAGGCTCCACGCAGGGAACGACTGGTCGAATTTGTACAGTTCTTTCTGGTAAATGACCTTCGCATAGTCGTAATGCGCCTCATCTTTGGCCGCCGCCACCTTGATGGCAGCTTCCATATCCTTTTGTGCTGCGGCGAAGTCGTTGGCATTCACGGCTTTTTGTGCCCGTGCGTAGTAGCCGTCGGGAAGGTCGGGGAACTTCTCCACAAACATATCGATGGTCTTGTCGTATCGGGGGGCATTGCCTTGCTGGGCGAGCATCAGGGCAAGCAAGGCTTGTTCCTTGTCATCAGGGATGGCAGTGGGGATATCCGTGCGTCTCAGCACGGGGTCGTTGGCAGTGAGGCCGCTCACCTGGAAGTCGGCGATATAGTTGGCATCGGTGGAGTGGTAGTCGGTGGTGTACTGCGATTGTTGCAGGAAGCCAATCAATTCTCCGTTGGCATTGACGAAGGGACATCCCACGGCATTTTCGGGAGCTGTCATTTGGATGATGTAATAGGCGTATTTGTCCTCCATGAACATCTCCACCTTGCCCACCGTGGTCCCGACAATTTCCGGTTTCTTCACTGAGTAGCCCACGAGGTAGATGTTGGCGCCGACTGTCGCCGGAGTGGTGGCGATAGTTGCGGCGGTGGTCTTGCCTTTCACCTTGATTTTCGCCACGTCGTAGATTTCGTTCGCCCCCAGGATGCACTCCACGTCAAAGCTTTTTCCGTTGGCGTCCATCACGACGGCCCGGTTGGCGCCATCGAAGGGGGTCCAGTCACAGATGCCTGTTCCATTGGCGTCGATGAAGACACCATGACTGGAAGCGAGAAGCGACCCGTCGGCTTTGAAGGTTGTCAGGGTGAACACGGATTTTGCTGCGTTCTTAACTGGGGCGGGCTGGGCGGCGACGTTCAAGGCGAACAGCACTCCGCAGAGCAAGGTTGCGATATTTCTCATTTTCATTGGCTTTTCTTTTTTGTTTCCAGGGACTGGTTTCTCCTAGGGATCCTAGTTTTCCTAGGGGTTCCTAGTATTCCTAGGGTTTCTGGTTTTCCTAGGTGTTTCTGTTTTTTCCGAGTAGTTCTTCGGCGTTGCGGATGGCGGCTTCGGTGATGTCGCTTCCACTGAGCATTTGTGCTATTTCGTTGATGCGCTCCTGGCTGCTGAGTCGGCGCATGTGGCTGGTGGTGCCCTCGTCGCCCTCCTCTTTGTATACTTTGTAGTGTGAGGCGCCTCTTGCCGCTATCTGTGGAAGGTGGGTGATGCTGATGACCTGGCGGTCGTGGTCGCCCATCTCTTGCATGATGCGACCCATCATCTCCGCCACCTTGCCGCTCACTCCCGTGTCTATTTCGTCGAAGATGATGGTGGGCAGTTTCACGGCGCCGCTGATCATGGCCTTCAGTGAAAGCATCACGCGTGCGATTTCACCGCCCGATGCCACTTGTGCCACGGGTTGAAGGGGAGTGCTTGTGTTGGCAGAGAAGAGGAACGACACCTTGTCGTGACCGTCATCGGAGAGCGGCTTCTCTTGCAACTGCACCTCGAACTTCACCTTCGGGATGCCCAGTGGCACCAAGCGCAGCCTCATTTCCTCCTCCACGGTTCGGGCGGCAGTGTTGCGAATGGCTGTCAGTTGGTCGGCCTTCTCTTCGCATGCCGTTTTCAAGTGGGACAGTTGAGCTTCCATTTCTTGCAGCTGTTCATCACCGCCGTCGATTTGTCCCAATTGTCGCTCGATGTCCTGTTTCAAGGCTATCAGTTCGCTCACGTTCTCCACGTGATATTTCTGTTCCAGGTGATAGATGGTGTCCAATCTATTGTCCACCTCCTCCATGCGGTTGGGGTCGAACTCCACCTCCTCGGCTTTCATCGACACTTCCGAGGCGATGTCCTTCAGTTCGATAAAGCAACTCTCCAGGCGTTCGGCAGCCTCGGCGATGTCTTTGAACACATCCTTCACGCCGTCGATGCCGTGGCTGGCGCTCTTCAGCCGCTCCACCACGCCGCCTTCACCCGAAAGGAGGTCGTCGGCCTCGTAGAGTGCGCTTTTGATTTCTTCTGCGTGAGAGAGCATCTCTTGTTCTTCTTCCAGTTGTTCTTGCTCGCCTTCCGCCAGGCGGGCCTCTTCCAACTCATGGTATTGGAATCGGAGGAAATCCTCGCTCTCGCGGTTCTTGCGCAGTTGCTCGCGTGTCTTTTCTATCTCTTTCGCCAGTGCCCGGTAGGCGTTGAATGCTGTCTGGTAGTCGGTCAGTGCTTGCGCATTGCCGGCGATGATGTCGAGCACGTTGAGTTGGAAGTCCTCCTTGTTGAGTAGCAGGTTTTGGTGCTGGCTGTGGATGTCGACAAGCATTGCCCCCAGTTCGCGGAGCGTGGTGAGTGCCACGGGGGTGTCGTTGACGAAAGCACGGCTTTTCCCCGCGCTGGTCACCTCTCGTCTGAGGATGCAGTCGCCCTCGTCGAAGTCGAGGTCTTTCTCCTCGAAGAACGGCTCCATGTCGTATTTGCGCAGGTCGAAGTGTGCTTCCACGGTGCAGCGGTCGCGTCCGGCCTTGATGGCCTTGGTGTCGGCGCGTTGGCCGAGCAGCAGTCCCAGTGCTCCGAGGATGATGCTCTTGCCTGCGCCCGTCTCTCCGGTGATGACGGAGAATCCTCCCTCGAAAGAGATGTCGAGTTCGTCTATCAGGGTGAAGTTCTTGATATATAGTTGGCGTAGCATGTGCTGGATGACGTTAAAGGGATGTCATTGCTTGATTTTCTCCCATGCGGTGTTTTGGGAGGCGTTGATTCCGAAAAGGATGTCATACACCTTTTCCTTCTCGTTCTGCGTGCCCTTGCCCTTGTAGATGTTGGCCAGTTCGTCTTTCTTGTAATCGGTCCAAATCTGGGGGAGCATGCTCAGCGGCTTGTTCTCATGCGCCTTTTTCAGGCACTCCTCAAGGGCGGTGGTCACGTTGGTGCGCCCGCGCTCCACATTGGTGGACATCTCGTCCAATCCCTTGCGATAGTAGTCGTATTGTAGCTGACGGAAGGGTTGCATGCCGCCGTCGAGGTAGTCGTTGATGATGGCGAAGCGGTTGCGGTCGTTGTCAAATGCCTTCCAGCCAGGGAAGTTGAGGTTTTGGGCGTTGTTGGTGAGGTTCATGCACCGTTGCAGCACGTCCTCGCCGCCCATGGGTGAGAAACTGTCGAGGTCGAGGCCGATGATCAGGTAGGCGTAGTATGCGATGAGGGCAACGAGTTGGTTGTCGATGATTTCCTCATTGAACTCCAGTTGGTCGAACTGTTGGAACTCGAAAGTGAAGTCGTTGTCCCTGTTGTTGTACAACGTGGTGGTGTAGGCGGAGTTCCACACAGGACGGTTGGCTTGGATGAGCGCATTGCAGGTGAAGAGGTTCGACGAATTGTCATATTTCGTCACCGTGATGTTGAAATTGCACGTGATGCGCTCGTTTTGCTGAAACTGCAAACTGGTCCACTGCTTTTCGTTGATGAATTGCTCCAGTGTCTCCTGGAGATTGTCGAATACGCTGGCATCGGTGCCTTGTATCTGGTTGTGGTTGATGGTGACCTTCGCCGACAGTTCCTGGGCGTGTGCACAGAGGGTTGCGACTGCCATGAAAGCCATGATGAATACCTTTTTCATATGCATGATGGGTGTGGGTCTTGTTTGGTGGGGGCAAAATTAGGAAAAATAGGCGCAATAACCGCTTGTAAAACGCAAAAAAATCAAAAAAGTACCATACTTTGATAAGATAATATTACAATAATTCATAAATTAGATGTAATTTTGTACCGAAATTACGCCCTATCTTTTACTAACAAATTAAACAAACGCTTATGAAGAAAATTTTTACTTTGTTTGCCGTTGCCATCATTGCACTTTCTGTCAATGCACAGGAGAAGGTGCTGTTTGAGAATGGTGGTGCTTATGGCAATGGAGCAACTCTGACTTCAGAGAACGCCAAGGTGGTGCTGGGCAACGACCGCACGACCAAGAACTATGATGTCAAGCTCTCTACCGCAAAGGCTTACTGTGCCGAGTTGTTCGGACAGCAGGTGATGGTGGAGAACAGCGAGACAGGGGAGATGGAGGAGAAGACCCGCGTGGTGTATGTCGTGGGCAACCAGAACCCCAGAGATGGTGAGCTTGAAGGTGATGCCAGCAAAGGTTCTGGCTACAAGCCTGAGAGCATGAACCTCCCGCAGTCGGGTACATATTATATGATTACTCCTTCCAAGGACGGTCATATGGTTGTTTTCGTGGTCGTCAACAGTGGAAAGAACCTCTATGTGGTGAAGAGCAATGGCGAGTGCCTGCCGAAGGAGCAGCTCACCGTCAAGGCTGATGGCGACGAGGCTAGAGTGGTGCCTATGAACGATGACTTTACCATCGACGAGAAAATCACGGGCACGTTGGAGTTCGATGTCGTGGCCAATGAGACCTATTATGTGTTCTGCACAGGCTCGAAGCTCAGCTTCGGTGGTTATGTGTTCACTCCCAAGGCTGACGTAGGTCCCGGCCCCGGTGGCTTGGTCATCGACCCTGCTCTTCCTGTTACATTTGATTCATGGGAAGCCAATTTCCTCATCCAGAAGACCGATGTGAAGGCAGGCGACCAGTTCGTGTTCACTTGCGAGCCTGTTGAAGTTGAAGGTTGGGAGTGGGGACCCCAGGTTCTCCCGAAGAACAATGCCAATTGGAACGACCTTGGCGGCGCTCTCGTTCCCAATGCCGAGGGCAAGGCCATCTTCAAGATTACCGAGGAATTTGCATCTGCCATCAATGACAACGGCGGCCTCCGTGTCCAAGGTATGGCTGTCAAGGTGACTGCTGTTGAGTATGTCGAGGGAACTCCCGGCCCAGGTCCTGGTCCCGATGGCGAGCATGTCAGCATCATCGACAAGTTCACCTACACATGGAAAGCCAGCGAGACTGTGACCCACAATGCAGATGGCTCCATCACCTTCAATGCCGTGTCTTGGGGTGGCTTGGCAGCTTGGCTTGCAGAGAACGACATTCCTGTCGACTGGTCTGAATATACCAAGATTGTGTTTGAGTATGCAGAGCCCACCACTGTCACCACACAGGTCATCGTGCAGACGGCAAATGGTGATGTGAAGGCTTCGGGCGAAGCAGGTATCACCAAGCTCGAGTGCCCGTTCGACGGTAATGATGTCACCCAGGTCAACCAAGTGGCTCTCCAGTGCTCCGATGCCACCACATTGGTCATCAAGGATATCTATCTCGTCAAGGCTGGCGGCAATGTCGACCCGCAACCCGAGGAAGGCTGGCTTGAACTCGTCAAGAACGGCGACGTGGAAGGTGAGGACGGTACAAGCCTCATCTCCAAGAACGGTGCCGATGGCGGTGCATTCGTCTTCAATCCTCAGGCAGGTGTTGGCCTCGACGGTTCAAGGGCTGCCGTGGTCGTGGCTGTTGACAACGCAGCAAACGAGTGGGATTCCCAATTCTTCATCTATGCTCCCGACCATGTGTTCGCTGCAGGTGAGGAGTACAAGGTGTCCTTCTGGGTGCGTGCCGACAAGGCTACCGCTGTCTCCGTCCAGGCTCACAAGCAGGCTGGCGAATATCTCCACTGGGCCGTCATCACCAATGGAGAGCAAGTCAACATTCCTACCGAATGGACAGAGGTGACTTATCAAGGAACTGTCTCTGCAGAACAGGAAGGCATGCAGACCATCGCCTTCAACCTCAACCAAGACAAAACTCTTGCCAACACCTACTACTTCGACAATGTCTCATGGAAGTTGAAAGTGGATGAGGCTGGCGTGAAGGAACTAGACACAGTGAAACAACCGATGAATGGTCAGAAGTACAATCTGGCAGGCATGCGCGTGGGCGACGACTACAAGGGTATCGTCATCCAGAACGGTCGCAAGTTCATCCAGAAATAAACAGTAAAACCAACAAACAGGGAGGGTGGCCTCACGACCACCCTCTTTTATTAAAACTCGCTCCCTCTAAGGACACTACGAATCCTAGAAAATCTAGAATACCTAGAATATCTAGAACTTCCTAGTACTTCCTAGAACTTCCTAGAATCCTATGAGCGAGCCGAGTCTGCCAAGCGGCACAAAGCAAACTACAACAAAAAGATTCCTCTTGAAGGAAATATATATAAGGGACTCAACCTAAAAACCTATTTTGATATGAATTTAAGAAAGTCTATGAAGAAGCATGGCCTTATTGTATTATATAAGGTGATGTTGTTATTCTTGACGTTGCTGCCTTTGCAGGCGTTTGCCCAGACGGTGGAAGGCACGGTGGTCGACGAGGCCAATGGCGACCCCATCATCGGTGCTACCGTCAAAATCAAGGGCTCCAGCACCGGCGTGGTGACAGACATCGATGGCAACTATTCCATCGAAGCTGCGGTAGGCCAGACGTTGGAATTCTCCTACATCGGTTATTCCACCCTTGCTGTGAAGGTCACCAAGGCAGGGCAGCTCAACGTCCGTCTCTCCGAGGACACCCACACCCTCGACCAAGTCGTCGTGGTGGGTTATGGTACGATGAAGCGCAGCGACCTCACGGGAGCCGTGGGTAGCATCGACGAGAAAGCCATCAAGCAAGGTGTGAACACCAATATCGAGCAGGCCATGCAAGGCCGCATCGCCGGTGTGCAGGTGACCCAGAACTCCGGTGCGCCAGGTGGTGGCATCTCCGTACAGATTCGTGGCGTCAACTCCCTTTCCGCCAACGAGCCGCTCTACATCATCGACGGCATCGCCGTGTCGGGACAGACCGACGGCAACTCCAGCGCTTTGGCAGGACTCAACCCCTCCGACATCGTCTCCCTTGAAGTGCTCAAGGATGCCTCCGCCACAGCCATCTATGGCTCCAGGGCCTCCAATGGCGTGGTGCTCATCACCACCAAGCGAGGAACGGAAGGCAAGACCCAGGTGCTGTATGAGGGTTATGCCGGATGGCAGCAAATCCCCACGCAACTCGACCTGATGAACCTCAAGGAGTATGCCGTGTTCTACAATGAGCGAGGACGGCTTTATGGAGGCGACTGGGCCATGCGTGAGGACTTCAAGGACCCGTCGTTGCTCACTGAAGGCACCGACTGGCAGGACGTGCTCTTCCAGACCGCTTTCATGCACAACCACCAACTCAATCTCAGTGGAGGTTCCAAAGACACCAAGTTCTCCATCTCCGGAGGCTATCTCGACCAGGACGGTATCGGCATCGGCTCCAGTTTCCAAAGGGCTTCCTTCCGTTCCAACCTCGATATGAACGTCAACAAATGGATGTCGGTGGGTGCCAACGTGTCGTTTGCCAACACCAAGCGAACCGTCACCTTCGACGAGTCGAACGTCATACAAATCGCACTGTCGCAGTTCCCCGACGTCGCCGCCAAGAACCCCGACGGCACCTACGGCTTCAACAGCGACGCCACGGACAAGTTCAACGTCTCCTACCAAAACCCCCTCTTCGAGGCCGACATGCGTGAGAACGACCGCAAGAACTTCTCCATCGACTATAATTTCTTCGCCAACATCATACCCGTAAAAGGGCTGAACATACGCGTGGAGTATGGTGGCAGCAGGGGATGGAATCACACCTATCAGTTCCAACCCGACTACCAGTATGGCAACACCATCATCACTTCGCAGTCCACACGGCGCATCGACAAGAACGAATACAACTCGTTCAAGCAATACGCCACCTATGACATCGACCCCGTCAAGGGTCACCACCTACAGATGATGCTCGGCCATGAGGCACAGTGGGGCGAGTGGGGCTTCCTTTCCGGCAGCAGGAAAGGCTTCGTCTCCGACGACATCCACTACCTCAGCGTGGGCGACGCCAACACCGCCACCAATGACAACGGCGGCAACAGTTGGAGCATCGAGTCCTATTTCGGGCGTCTCAACTACAACATCCATGACAGGTACCTCCTCACTGCCACTCTCAGAACCGATGGTTCCTCCAGCTTCAGCAAGGACAACAGATGGGGATGGTTCCCCTCTGCCGCCATCGCCTGGCGCATCACTCAGGAGAAGTTCATGGAGAACGTCAAATGGCTGCACAACGCCAAACTCCGTCTGGGATGGGGTCTCGTGGGCAACCAGCAGGCTGGCAGTTATGCCTATGGCTCAACCCTCAAACCCATCACCACGGCATGGGGCACCGGCTTCCTTCCCTCCAACGTGGGCAACCCCGACCTCACATGGGAGTCCACCAAGGCCTGGAACATCGGTCTCGACCTCAACCTCTTCAGCCGCATCGAAATCATCATCGACGCCTACCTTAAGAACACCGACAACCTCTTGATGACCGCCGCACTGCCCACCTACGCCAATATGAACAGCTGGCTGGGTATGAACGCACCATGGGTGAACGCCGGAAGCATACGGAACAAGGGTATCGAGTTCACCATCAACTCACAGAACATCAAGACGAAAGACTTTGACTGGCGCACAGGACTGACTTTGAGCATCAACCGCAACAAACTCGTCAAACTCAACAGTACTGCATCGGCCATACAGGGTGTCGACAACAGGAACCTCACCTACACCTTGTCGGAAGTAGGAGGAGCCGTGGGACGATTCTATGGATACAACGTTGTCGGCATGTTCACCTGCGAGGACGACTTCTACCAGAAGAACCAACTCGGAGAATACATGCTCGACAAGGATGGCAACCGCCTGCCAGTGGCAAGACCGGTGGCCACCGACGGTTCCATGCATCCCATCCAAGTGGATGGCATCTGGGTGGGTGACTACATCTTCGAGGATGTCAACGGCGACGGCGTCATCGACGAGAGCGACCGCAAGTACATCGGCGACCCCAACCCCGACTTCACCTTCGGCATCAACAATGTCATCACGTGGAAGAATTTCGAACTCTCCTTCTTCTTCAACGGAAGCGTGGGCAACGACATCTACAACTATGTGCGCGAGCGCCACACCAACTACCTCAACTGGGGCAACTACCTCAGTTCGGTGGCCGACTTCGCACGCATCGAGTTGCGCGACCCCGACGGACTGGGAACAGACATCTCCAATGTCTATGTGGCCAACGCCGAGACGGCACAAAGCCAGCGCATCAATCCCGCTCACACCAACCTCAACGAGAACAACCGTGTCAGCACGAGATTCATCGAGGATGGTTCCTACATCAGGCTGAAGACCCTCTCCCTCGCTTGGAACATGCCTTGGAAGTGGTCGCACAAGATCGGCATCGAATGGTTGCAACTCTATGTCAACGCGCAGAACCTCTTCACCATCTCCAAATATGATGGTTACGACCCGGAAATCGGTGCATACAACCAGAGCGTCATCATGCAAGGCATCGACATGTATCGATATCCCTCGCAGAGAATCTACAATGTAGGTCTGAAAGTGAAATTCTAAGATGGTGCATCATTGTTATAATTCTAATAGGACTGAAAATATGAAAACCAGAATATTTGAACACATCATTCTCGGGTTTTGTTGCTGCATGACACTTGGACTTGCCAGTTGCGGCGAGGACTTCCTCGACAAGACACCCGAGAGCGAATATGTAGCCAGCACATATTACAACAGCGATGCCGCCGTGATCAAAGCCATCGAACCTCTCTACAACCGTGCTTGGCACGAGTTTAACAGGCGTTCCCTCATGGCAATGGGCTCCATCAGGGCCAACGACGCTTGGAATCCATATGTCAACGCGGAGTTCGCAAGGTTCCAACTCACAGGACTCGACGAGAACGTCGCTGCTGCATGGTCGGCACTCTACAACGTGGTGAGCATGACCACCGAGACCATCGACAACGTAAGGAACTACGCCACAAGCGATGTCTCCGAAGAGGTGAAGAACCAAGCCTACGGCGAGTGCTACCTCCTCAGGGCAACCGCCTATTTCTACCTCCTCAGGGGATGGGGTGAAATCGTGCTTTATGAGAACAACCAGGAAATCATCAACCAGCCCATCAGGCCCCTCACCAAGGAAGAGGACGTGCTCAAGTTCATCGTGCGCGACCTCCGTCGTGCCATCGACCTCCTCCCCGTCGTGGGCGCCGACCACCATCCTTCGCGCTATGCCGCCAAGGCCATGCTGGCAAAGGTGCTGCTCGCACAGAGTGGATGGAACAAGAGCGAGCGCGACCAAGCCATCCTCAACGAAGTGGTACAACTCTGCGACGAGGTCATCAACTGCGGACAGTTCGCCCTCATGGACGACTATGAGCAACTCTTCCGCATGCAGAACAACGACAACCCCGAGACCATCCTCGCACTGCGCTGGGCAAAACCCAGTTCCAATGAGTATGGCTCGATGAACGCCACCTATTCCGACCTCGCCTCCAACGACATCTCCGACGACGTCAACGTATGGGGTGGCTCGCTCTGTCCCTCGCCCGACATGATCGACTATTACAACGAGGAACCCGCCGACTCCTTCCGCCTCCGCGGCACCTTCTTCTCCTTCGGACGTCACTACGACTACCTCTGGATGAACGAGGGTGGCTACACCTACAAGAAAAACTGGATGCAGGTGAAGAAAGGCGTGCTCGGAAGGAAGGCCGACGCCAATGGCGAACTCGACCAGATGGCATCGCCGCTCAACACCTACATCATGCGCCTGGCCGACGTCTATCTCACCAAGGCAGAGGCATTGCTCGGCAACAAGGTGGAAACATCCGATCCGCAGGCATTGGCAGCATTCAACGCCACACGCATCAGGGCCAAGTTGCAGCCGAAGACCTCCTTCTCCTTCGACGACCTCATCCGGGAGAGACGCATCGAGTTCTGCATGGAATACCTTAACTGGTTCGACATGGTGGTGTGGTACCGCTGGAAGCCGCAATACATGCTCGACTTCTTCAACAACAAGCAGCACCGCGCCTTTGAAATCAGGGAGAACGACATCCTCAAGCACGACGATGGCACATTCAGCTACCGTGCCTTCCTCAACAGCGGCACCGACTGCTGGTATTTCGCCGACTGGACGAATCACGACGGCGGCATCTATTGGAACGACTTCATGGCCAAGAACGTGGATGTGAACGCCAACAATGCAACGGAAAGCGGAAACATCATCATGACCAAGAACGATGGGTATGTCTATGATGTCAACGACCTGGTGAGCAAGAACAAGAACCTCCTTCCCATCACGCTCAACGAGGCCAACATCTTCATGCCCTATCCGGAAACCGACGTGATACAGAACCCCTATTTCAACCAGCCTGCTCAGAGCTATGATTTCGGAGAGTAACTTACAACCGCATAACATACGAACCATGACTATCATCAATATCAAACGACTGCGCAATCACGGATGGACTTGCTGTGCCATTCTCGCGGCTTTCGTGATGCTTTTCACCGCCACCTCCTGCAAGGACGACGAGGAGGGCATGGGCACCCCGGAAATCACGGGAGTAAGGGCGTGTGACCCCGCCAAGGCCGACAGCCTTTTCACCAAGTCCAGCACAGGGCAGACCTTCGCCGTCATCGGACGCAACCTCGCCGATGTGCAGAGGGTCTACATCAACGACCAGAAGGTGAGTTTCAACCCCACCCTCAATACCGACCACAGCATCATCATCACCGTACCCACCGAGGAAAACGGTTTCATACTCACTGCCTTCGACAGCAGCCTCAAGGATGAGATACGCGTCGAGACCTCGCATGGAACGGCCGTCTATTCGTTCAAAATCACCGCACCCTATCCTTCCATCTCACGCGTGCAAGCCATATACCCGAGAAAGCAGGGCGACCTGCTCAATGTCTATGGACTCAACCTCGTCGACATCGAGAGGGTGTACTTCACCGACATCCCTGCCGAGGAACTCGACACCACCGTGTGGGAGACCATCGGTGGCAACATCGTGGAAGCCAGCGAGGTGACAACAGTGATGACCGACCACAAACTCAATTCTCGCACCCAGGCTTACGAGACGGCCACGCAACTTGGCGTCACCATGCCCAACCTCCCTTATCAGAAGGGTTCGCTCGTCGTACAGTGCGCCAGCGGAACCACCTACATCGACTTCTCCGTGGTGCCGGGACGACCCGTGCTGCTCGACATCTCGTCCGACATGCCCGTGCCGGGTGAGAAGGTGGTGATTACCGGAAGGGAGTTCGTGCAGGTGGAATCGGTGACCTTCGGCGACATCCATCTCGCAGCCGACCAGTTCGAGGTGTCGTCCAGCGAGGATGCCATCACGTTCATCATGCCGCAGATGCCATCCGACACCGACGGGACGCTCACCGTCACCACGCCGGGTGGACAGGCTTCAGTACTCTTCTGCAATTACAACTGCCTGCTCACCAATTTCGATGGCGATGCCACAGACAATGGATGGGACCCCAATGCCAGCTATGAGACGGCGATGCCGGGAGTGGCACCTTACACCGGCGACGGCACCTATGCACGCCTTACCGTGGAAAGCGAAGCACAGCAGTGGTGGGGCAAGATGATCTACTTCCGCAAGGACTGGGACGGTCATTCCTTCGCGCTGCCCTCGTTCGACATCATTCCAGAGACAGCCACCGCCGACGAGGTCTATCTCGCCATGGAGGTGTTTGACAACAACAGCGACTACAACAACGGGGTGTTCCCTGGCTATCTCAGGTATATGATACAGCCCATCGGAGATTCCGAGAACCAATACGACAACTTCGAGTGGGTGGATTACGGTGCCGCCACGTTCAGGAACTACAGCCCCATCCTCGCCGACATCAACGGCGAAAGCCACAAGGGCATGTGGTATCGTCACGTCATGCCGCTCAGTGTCTTCCCATGCTACACGGGACTCACTTACGCTGAAATAGTCAACGTCGGACTCAACCAGTTCCGCATCCAGTCCATCAACCAGGGTACGGCACGTGGATTCATCGACGTGTGCTTCGACAATGTGAGAATCTTCTACAAGAAGAAATAAAGCATCATTAAAGGAAATGATTATGAAAATGAGAAAGATTTTCGCCATCATGCTGCTTGCCGCCACCGCCTTGGGGTTCGGCAGCTGCAGCGATGATGATGACAATACTGTCGACAATGGCATGCGCACCGGCAATGCCACCAAGATTGAACTGACCAAGGATGCCGAGCCGGTGTCGGCACTCCAATTCTCCATCGGAAAGGGGTCGGTCATCATAGGCATCGAGAGTGACGGAAACTGGACAGCAGAGGTGGCCGACACCTCTTGGGTGAAACTTGCCGTCCATGCAGGATATGGATACACCAACAAACTGTCCTACACCAAGTTGGATGTCTTGAAAAACGAAGGGGAGCAAAACCGCTCCACCACGCTCACCGTGAAGTCGGGTTCTCTGGCAAAGACCATCACCATCAACCAGAACGGCATGGGGCTTGACCCCAACGACCCCTTCATCAGCGCCTTCACCTTCGTGGAAAGAATGGGACTGGGTTACAACCTAGGCAACACCCTCGACTCCAATCCCTTGGGCTCGTGGTGGGATCCTGAGGACAAGACACCTTACGACTTCGAGACACAGTGGGGACAGCCCGAAACCACGCAGGAAATCATCGACTTCATAGCCGAACGCGGTTTCAAGACCATCCGCGTGCCGGTCACATGGGGCATACACTGCAATCCCAACGGCACCATACGAAAGGATTGGATGAACCGCGTGGAGGAAGTGGTGAACATGGTGCTTGACGCCGGATGCTACTGCATCCTCAACATCCAGCACGACTCCGGCGATGCAGAGAACGCCTGGCTCAGGGCCGATATGGACAACTACGAGACCATCAGCGCACAGATGAAGAGCCTCTGGACCCAGATAGCAGAACGCTTCCGCGACTACGACGAGCGCCTTGTCTTCGAGGCCTTCAACGAAATCCTCAGCGCCAACGGAGAGTGGGGCGACCCGGCGGACGACGCCTGCTATACGGCTGTCAACAAACTGGAGCAGGACTTCGTAGATGTCGTCAGGGCGACCGGTGGAAACAACGAATACCGCAACCTGATGGTCAACCCCTACAGTTCGGGCAGCACGGCGGCCAAACTGGCAGGGATGGAGATTCCCAACGACATCCATCCCAACCATATCCTGGCCTCCATCCACAGCTATGACCCCTATTGGTTCTGCAACGATTCCAGCGACCCTGATGCCCAGCAGTGGTACATCTATATGTTTGACACCACCTGCCAGCAGGAAATCGACGACATCTTCATGAGAATCGAGAAGAGATTCTCCGGAGAACTCGGCGTGCCTTACATCATCGGCGAGTTTGGTGCCATCGGAAAGCACCCGGCCATGGCGGAGCGAGTGAAATACGCCCAATACATGGTGCAGAAGTTCAAGCAATACAACACCACCGGACTGTGGTGGATGGGACTCTGCGACCGCGACGAACTCGAATGGACGGAACCCAATATTGTCGACGCCCTCTTCGGGAATTCACAATAGGCTGTCCCTCTAGTAAAAACATCCCCCGGCCTCGGTCGGGGGATGTTTTTTTACAAGACCTCCTATTCTCTCCCAAAACCTCCTGTCCTTTTCCATAATTGTATCAAACAAAAGCAAGATAATATCATCCCATATGAAAAAAAATGCGTATTTTTGCACAAAATTGCAATCCTTTTCCACCATGAAGCATTTGTTTACGCTTTTCACACTGGCATTGATGCTCTGCGCATGCAGTCAAGCCAACAGCAGCGATCCCTTCGTGCGCGTCAAAGAAGGGCATTTCGTAAGGAATGGCAAACCCTATTATTATGTAGGCACCAATTTCTGGTATGGAGCCATACTCGGAAGCGAGGGGCAGGGAGGCGACCGCGAGCGCCTATGCCGTGAACTGGATTTCATGAAGGAAATGGGCATCGACAACCTTCGCATCCTCGTGGGAAGCGATGGTGAAAGAGGTGTCACCACCAAGGTGGAGCCCACCTTGCAGGAGAAACCGGGTGTCTATAACGACACCATACTCGCCGGACTCGACTTCCTGCTTCAAGAGATGGGAAAGCGCGACATGGTGGCCGTGCTCTATCTCAACAATGCTTGGGAGTGGAGTGGGGGATACGGTTTCTATCTCGAACACGCCGGGGAGGGGAAGGCTCCCAGACCCAACGAGGATGGTTATGAGGCGTATATGAATTTTGTCGCCAAATACGCCACTTGTGAGAAGGCCCACCAGCTGTTCTACGACTATGTGAAATTCATCCTCGGACGAACAAATAGATATACCGGCGTGAAATACATCGACGACCCCGCCATCATGTCGTGGCAGATAGGCAACGAACCAAGGGCGTTCAGCAAGGAGGCTCTGCCGGCTTTCGAGAAATGGCTCGCCGAGGCTTCAGCACTCATCCGAAGCATCGACCCCAACCACCTGGTCTCTGTCGGCAGCGAAGGGGCGTGGGGCTGTGAGGGTGACTTCGAGGCTTATGAACGCATCTGCTCCGACAAGAACGTCGACTACTGCAACATACACCTGTGGCCGTTCAACTGGTCGTGGGCAAGAAAAGACCACCTCGTGGAGGATGTGGACTCCAGCTGCATCAAGGCGAAGGACTACATCGACCGCCACCTCGAGATATGCGCTAGAATCAAAAAACCATTGGTAATGGAGGAATTCGGCTATCCACGCGACGGTTTCCTCTTCTCCAAGGATACACCGACCACGGGGCGCGACGCCTTCTACAAATACACCTTCTCACTCGTGGGTGACAATGCTGCCAAGGGTGGATTCTTCGCAGGATGCAATTTCTGGGGATGGGGTGGCTTCGCCAATCCCGCGCACAACCAATGGCAGGTGGGCGACGACTACACCGGCGACCCCGCGCAGGAAGACCAAGGCCTCAACTCGGTCTTTGCCACCGACACCTCAACCCTCAAGGTGGTCAAGGCTGAAGTCGACCGCATGGCAGCCATAGGAAAATAGCAAGCATCAGCCCCCCCTGGGAAAACTAGAATCCCTAGATATACTAGAACCCCTAGGAACACTAGTCTCCCTGGGAAAACTAGAAAAAACAAGAAAATATGAGAAAAATCCTGATTCTGCTGGCACTTGTCGCCTTGCTCACGCCGGCACACGCACAAATCCGAGGCAACAACATCGTTGTTTCCGTCACCCCCGACCATAAGGACTGGAACTATGCCATTGGAGAAAAGGCGCATTTCGCTGTCAACGTGAGGAAGTCGGGCACGCTTCTCGACAATGTCGACGTAGACTATGAGGCTGGCCCCGTGATGTATCCAGAGGTGACCAAGACCCATGTCAAACTCGCCGACGGCACGATGAAATGGACCGGTACGATGAAGGAACCGGGCTTTTACCGCCTCAAAGTCACAGCACATGTCGACGGGAAGGACTATGTGGGACTATGCACCTCAGGCTTCTCGCCGGAGAAAATCCAACCAGCAACCCAATGTCCCGCCGACTTCGACGAGTTCTGGGGCAACGCACTCAAGGATGCCCGAAAATATGCCCTCGACCCACACAAAACACTATTGCCCGACCGATGCACGGAGAACGTCAATGTCTATGAGGTGAGTTTTGTCAACAACAAACCTTCCAGCCGCATTTATGGCATCTTGTGCGTTCCCGTAAAACCTGGAAAATACCCTGCATTGCTCAGGGTTCCAGGAGCCGGGGTGAGACCCTACAGCGGGGATGTCTATACCGCCTCGCAAGGGGCCATCACCCTTGAAATCGGAATCCACGGATTCTCAGTCACACTGCCGCTCTCCGTCTATGTGGACATGCGCGACGCATGCATGGAAGGATATTGGGAGAGCAACCTTGACCAACCCGACAAGAATTTCTACAAACGAGTGGTGGTGGGAGCCGTCAGGGCGGTGGACTACATCGCATCGCTGCCGGAATGGAATGGCAACGAAGTGGGGGTCTCAGGTGCTTCCCAAGGGGGATTCCTCTCACTCGCTGTCGCAGCACTCGACAACCGCATCACCTTCCTCGCACCCGTTCATGACGCCATGTGCGACTATGAGGTGGCCCTGAAGAAAAAGGCATGTGGATGGCCGCACTATTTCTACCAAGTCGACCAACCTGACATGAAAAAAGTGCAAGGTGCACGCTATTACGACGGCATCAACTTCGCACGTCGCGTCAAATGCCCCGGATGGTATTCCTTCGGCTACAACGACGAAGTGGTGCCGCCATCATCGGCCTACTCCGTCTACAACGTCGTCAATGCACCAAAGACCCTCAGCATCTATCAAATGACAGGTCATTACTGGTATCAGGAGCAATGGGACGAGTGGGAGGAATGGCTCTTGCAACAGATGCACCTGAGATAAGATGAAAAATCCGATCACTCAGATTATTCAGATCACTCCGATCACTCTGATTACTCAGATTATTCAGATTACTCCGATCACTCCGATTACTCCGATCATTCCGAAAAAGCCACAATATGAAAAAAACAATCTTGCTTGCGACGGCCCTCGCCATGATGCTCGCATGCACAACACAAAAGGAAACTCCAAAAACCGGTGCCGACCAACTCCTCGACCGGCTGCAGGCCTTGCAGCAGAAAGGCTATATGTATGGTCATGAAGACGACACCTTCTATGGACTCACTTGGGATGGCGACACCATGCCGGGTGTGGAAAAGAGTGACATCCTTGCCACCGTGGGCGACTATCCCGCCGTCATGGGCTTCGACCTCGGAGGCATTGAGATGGGCGACATGAAAAACCTCGACAGTGTGGCTTTCTCACGCATACACGACGAGATTGTCAAGCAACATGCCCGTGGAGGGATCGTCACCATCAGCTGGCATCCGAGGAACCCTGTCACGGGAGGAGACGCCTGGGACGTGAAAGACACCACCGTCGTGAGACAAATCCTCCAAAACGACTCCGTCAAGGAGAAATTCAACACATGGATGACAAGGGTGGCCGACTTCCTCAAGACCCTCAAGACCGACAAGGGAGAACCCGTTCCTGTCATCTTCAGACCTTGGCATGAGAACAACGGCTCCTGGTTCTGGTGGGGGCAGAAACTCTGTTCCGACGAGGAGTACCACGGACTGTGGAACACCCTCCAGGATTTCCTCAAAGGACAAGGGCTCGACAACCTCTTGTGGAGCTATTCGCCCAACCTCGATGGTGGATGGGACGAGCAACGCTTCCAGGCGCGCTATCCTGGCAACGACCGTGTGCAACTCATCGGCGAAGATGCCTACCAATGGGGCACGGAGGAGGATTTTGTCAAGGCACTCAACGCCGACCTCACCTTCCTCACCGACTTCGCCAAGAAAAACAACAAGATGATGGCCATGACCGAATGCGGGTACAAGAACATTCCCGACTCCACATGG
>Ga0310694_10002201_pt1 | contig 20484 bp, 20 predicted proteins | sample 174DNAGHGhighgp2_FD_203884 | JGI IMG/M metagenome (GOLD analysis project Ga0310694, IMG submission 203884) | Sheep rumen microbial communities from Palmerston North, Manawatu-Wanganui, New Zealand - 1742 DNA GHGhigh gp2 (v2) (version 2) | ecosystem: Host-associated > Mammals > Digestive system... | reverse complement strand
AAGACTCCACTTCGTGACCTCTTCAACAAGACTAATATCAACGATGTCAAAGAACAGATTAATCCCCTTATTCCGGGGCTGTTTGATTAATATTTAATCGTCCCAATTTTTACGGGACACTAATGATATTCAATTTACGGTTTTTTTATTAATCAAGGAAAGAGAGTGGGGTACCTTATTATTCATAGACAGAGGATGGGGGACTGAGGACGAAGGACAATGGGAGATGGGAGATGAAAGATGTATGATGTGTGAAGGAGGGATGACAATGACCAAAGACCATGACTGATGACCCTGACCAAGGAGTGGATCCATGGTCAGGGTCAGGGTTCTGGATCAGATTCAAAAAAAGACTCACTCAACGGTGACGGATTTGGCTAGGTTTCGCGGCTGGTCGACATTGCAGCCTCTCATCACGGCAATGTGGTATGCCAGGATTTGCAGCGGCACCGTAGCCAATAAAGGCGAGTAGAGACACTCCGTCTCGGGAATCTCAATGACATAGTCAGCCATGCGACGGGCCAAGACGTCCTTCTCGCTCACCACGGCGATGATCTTGCCGTTGCGGGCTTTCACCTCTTGGATGTTACTAATCACCTTCTCGTAGGTGCTGTGGTTGGTGGCGATGAACACCACGGGCATGTCCTTGTCGATCAAGGCGATGGGGCCGTGCTTCATCTCAGCAGCAGGATAGCCTTCGGCGTGGATGTAGGAGATTTCCTTCAGCTTCAGGGCGCCTTCCAAGGCCACGGGGTAGTTTTGCAGACGGCCGAGATAGAGCATGTTATGCACATCCTTGTATTTCTCTGCGATGTCTTTCACGTGGCCACTGTGGTCGAGGGTCCATTGTATCTTTTCGGGGATGCGGTCGAGCTCGTCAATGAAGGCTTGACGCTCTTCATCTTTCATGGAGCCTTTCAACTCAGCCAGACGCAAGGCCAACATGGCCATCACCGTCACCTGCGAGGTGAAGGCCTTGGTGGATGCCACACCGATTTCGGGACCAGCGTGGGTGTAGATACCCGCATCAGTGGCCCTTGAAATCGACGAACCGATGACGTTGCAGATGCCCAACACCACAGCGCCTTTCTCCTTCGCCAGTTGTATGGCAGCCAAGGTATCGGCGGTCTCGCCCGACTGCGACACAGCAATCACCACATCGTGCGGCGTGACCACGGGGTCGCGATAACGGAACTCGGAGGCATACTCCACCTTGACGCGGATTTTGGCCAGCTTTTCGATGAGGTAGCTACCCACGAGACTGGCATGCCATGAGGTGCCGCATGCCACAAAGACGATGTTGTCGGCATAGAGCAACTGCTTCTCATACTGGATGATGCCACCGAGACGCACCGTGTTGGCCTCGGGATGCAGACGGCCGCGCATGGTATCGCGCACGATGGTCGGCTGCTCGTAGATCTCCTTCATCATGAAATGGTCGAAGCCCGCCTTCTCGATGCTGTCGAGGTTCATCTTCAGCTCCTGCACGTAAGGCATGGCCTCCACGTCCTGGATGGTCTTGATGTGCAGCTCTTCGCCCAACTTGATCTTTGCCACCTGCTCATCCTCAAGGTACACCACCTTCTGGGTGCGACCTACGATGGGCGTGGCGTCGGAGGCGATGTAATACTCACCTTCGCCAATGCCGATGACCATCGGGCTACCCTTGCGGGCGGCAATCAGCTGGTCGGGATGGTCCTTTTCCACAATGGCGATGGCGTATGCACCCACCACATGGTTCAAAGCAATGCGGACGGCCTCAAAGAGGTCGACATGCTCGCTGAGTTGCACGTCTTCGATAAGGTTGGTGAGCACCTCCGTGTCGGTCGACGACTTAAAGGTAAAGCCACGTTTCTCCAGCTCCTTGCGCAGGCTGAGGTAGTTTTCGATGATGCCGTTATGGATCAGGGCGATGTTGCCCGACTGCGAACGGTGAGGGTGGGCATTCACCTCATTGGGCTCGCCATGGGTGGCCCAACGGGTGTGCGCGATGCCGATATGCCCACTGACATCTTTGGAAGCAGCAAAGGCCTCCAAATCGGAGACCTTGCCCTTTGCTTTATAGACGTTAAGTTCGTTGTTTTCGTTAAGCAGTGCCACACCGGCGCTGTCGTAGCCACGGTATTCAAGGCGCTTCAAGCCCTCAATGAGGATGGGATAGGCCTCTTGTTGGCCTACGTAAGCAACTATTCCGCACATGGTTAGTTTAGAGTTGAGAGTTTAGAGTTGAGAGTTGTTGGTGATGTGGGTTATTCAAAAAGACCTTTCACATCGGGAGCTTTTTCGGCACCTTGGGAGGCCTCGAAATACGGTTTCTGATGGAAGCCGAACAGCTTGGCAATGAGGTTGGTGGGGAACATGCGGATGAAGGTGTTGTAGTCCTGCACCGTTTCGTTGAACTGCCTACGCGCGTTGGCGATGCCGTTTTCGCAGCCTTCGAGTTGTGACTGTAGGTCGAGGTAGTTTTGGTTGGCCTTTAGGTCGGGATATTGCTCCACGGTGACTAACAAACGCGACAATGCGCCCGACATCTCGTCTTGTGCGGCTTGGAAAGCCTTCAGGTTTTCCTCGGTGAGGTTTTCGGCATCGAGGGTGACTTGTGAGGCTTTGGCACGGGCTTCCACCACAGCGGTCAGGGTACCGGATTCATACTCGGCATAGTTCTTCACAGTGGCGACCAGGTTAGGAATCAGGTCGGCACGTTTTTGGTAGGCCGTCTGCAGATTACCCACAGCCGCGGAAACTGCTTCTTCCTTGGAAACCATAGTGTTATAGCCGCAGGAGGAAAAGCCTATGGCCAAAAACAATGCCGCAATGGCAATAATGATAATTCTCTTCATAATTATAGGATTTAGGATTAATTCATCAGCTTCATAAAAATCGGCCACAAAGGTAAACAATTTTTTTCGTATCTTTGCATTTTATATACACTTACATATTTGGATTTGACAAATGATTGATAATCAACATAAAAACCACGACAACAACGTTGAAAGACAACTTATTAATAGAGGTTGTCGGTTGGAAGAACCTTATACTACCGGCCAGCACGTGCTTTCGTGCGGTCGTTGCAAGCTCAGCCAGTTTGATTGGCTGAAAGACTATGAAAACCAAGAGATTACTGGTAATGTTTGCTTGGCCGAAGTGCGTTTCAAGAACGACCGCAAGGATTATTTCACATACGCCGAGGATTTGGAATTAGAGGTGGGTGAATTAGTGGCCGTGGAGACCGCCATCGGACACGACATCGGCATTGTCACTCTTTTGGGTGAGATTGTGAAGCATCAGTTGAAGCGTAAGAAATACCGTACGCCGCTCAATGAGATGAAAAAAATCTATCGTCGGGCACGACCCAACGATGTGGAGAAATGGCTAGCCGCCATCAAGTTGGAAGACAGCACCTTGGCACGCACCCGCACCATAGCCGAGAACCTCGGGTTGGAGATGAAACTCAACGATGTGGAGTATCAAGGCGACAAAACCAAGGCTATCTTCTATTATACTGCCGACGGGCGTGTCGACTTCCGCGAACTCATCAAGAAACTGGCCGAGGAGTTTCACATCAGGATTGAGATGCGACAGATTGGAGTACGTCAGGAGTCGGCCAAACTAGGCGGCATCGGCTCATGTGGCCGCGAGTTGTGCTGTGCCTCTTGGATCAGCGACTTCCAGTCGGTGACGACTGGTGTGGCCCGCGTGCAGCAGCTCTCGCCCAACCCGCAGAAGCTGGCTGGACAATGTGGCAAGCTGAAGTGCTGCCTCAACTTCGAATATGAGGCCTATGTGGAGGCTTTGAAGGCCTTCTCCGACCCCAACATCGTGCTGCACTTCGAGAGCGGTGATGCCATACACCAAAAGAACGACGTCTTCAAAGGCATCATGTGGTATTCCTATACCACCGACAAAAGCAACATCATGGCTATCCCCGTCGACAAGGTGAAGGACATCATCGCCATGAACAAAAAAGGACAGAAACCCAAGAAACTGGAGGACTTTGCCGTCACGCAGGAAGCCCACACCAACACCAACGAAGGTTACGGCGAGGCAGACCTTAAAAAGATGAGTGATTAATGAAACTATCAAAACTAATAATTGGTCTGGTGACCTTATTCATATTCTTTTCGTCTTGTAGCAATGACGACTTCGACAAGCGTACGGTTATCCCTGAAGCCGAATGGAAGCAGGAAAACCGAGTGGCTTTCGATGTCGACATCAACGACACCATCAGCCCTTACGAGTTTGGCATCGGGTTGCGTCATCTGGAGAACTACCGTTACAGCAACCTCTTTGTCTTCCTCCATACGACCATGCCCAACGGCAACCATACCCACGACACCATCGAATGCACCCTGGCCACACCCGAAGGCAAATGGATTGGCAAGAGCAGTGGTAGCATGCGCGACCTGACGGTGCCGCTCAACGAGAACCTACTCTTCCCCCTGTCGGGAACCTACCATTTCGAAATCGAACAAGCCATGCGCGAACCCGTGTTGAAAGGCATCTCCGACATCGGGCTTTACATCGACAAACAATAATACCATGAACAATAAAAAGAAAACCGAACCCAACAAGTCGCACGCCATCCGAAACCTGTGGATCATCTTCGGGTCGCTGGTGCTGCTTGTCATCCTCTTCTTCATCGGTGTCGCCACAGGTGTCTTCGGCACCATGCCCACCTTTGAGGAACTGGAAAACCCCAGGACCAACCTGGCTACCGAGATCTACTCGGCCGACGGCAAGATTTTGGGTACCTATTATGTGGAAAACCGCAGCAACGTGCGTTATGCCGAGCTCTCGCATTACATGCCTGAAGCCCTCATCAGCATCGAGGATGAGCGCTTCACCGAGCACTCGGGCATCGACACGAAGGCCTTGTTCCGTGTGGCATACGGCGTGCTGACGGGCAACAAGAAAGGTGGTGGTTCGACCATCACACAACAGCTGGCCAAGAACCTATTCCCGCGTGGCGAAAACCTCAGTGCACCCAAGCTCGTGTTGCGTAAGTTCCAGGAATGGATCACGGCCACCAAGTTGGAGCACAACTACTCCAAAGAAGAAATCGTGGCCATGTATCTTAATACCGTAGCCTTTGGTCACAACGCCTTCGGTATCCGCTCCGCAGCCAACACCTTCTTCGACAAGAAACCCAGCGAGATGACCGTCGAAGAATGCGCCTTGATGGCTGGTGTTGTCAATGCCCCGACACGTTACAGCCCAATTCGCAACCCCGAACGTTCATTGGAACGCCGCAACTTGGTGCTCAGAAAGATGACCGAAAACGGTTACCTCACCCAAGCCGAATACGACTCCGTCTCCCAAATCCCGTTGGACATGACGCATTTCAGCATCAAAGACCACAACACGGGACAAGCCACCTATTTCAGAGAATACCTTCGCACCGTGATGAACGCTTCCAAACCCGAGCGCGAAAACTACGATTCGAAAGAACAGTACGATCTTGATATGGCGGAATGGAATGAAAACGGATTGAGAGGCTGGTGCAAACGCAACTTCAAGTCGGATGGCACACCCTACAATATCTACACGGACGGATTGAGGATTTACACTTCCATCGACTCGCGCATGCAAAGCTACGCCGAACAGGCCGTCAAGGAGTTTATGGGAGGTGAACTGCAGCCCTTGTTCTACAAACACTGGAAAGGACAGAAGAACGCACCGTTCTCGCGTCTGACCGCCGACCAAATCGATCAGCTCCTCGAGACGGCAATGAAACGTTCGGAACGCTATCGTATCCTCAAAAACGAAGGCATGCCTTTAGATTCCATCAAGGCGGTGTTTGACCGTCCGGTGCGGATGACCGTCTTCTCGTGGGACGGCCCCATCGACACGGTAATGTCGCCTATGGACTCCATCCGTTATTACAAGTGGTTCCTTCAAGCCAGCTTGGTCTCCATCGAGACGCATACGGGTCAGGTGAAGGCATACGTAGGCGGCTTGGATTACCGTTTCTTCAAGTACGACCACGTCACGCAAGCTCGTCGTCAGGTGGGCTCCACCTTCAAACCCTTCCTGTATTCATACGCCATGGGTGATGACGAATTCACGCCTTGCACCAAGATACCCAACATCCCTTACACCATTGAGGTTTCGAAGGGACGTTTCTGGTCGCCGAGCAATGGCGGCGGTGGCGGTGGCGAAATCACCTTGAAGAGTGCCTTGGCGCATTCCAACAACTGGATTTCGGCCTACCTGATGAACCACTATGGTCCCGAAGCCATCATCACCCACGTTCGCCGTATGGGCGTGAAGTCGCCCATCGAAGCCGTGCCTTCCATCTGCTTGGGTTCCTGCGACTTGAAACTGATAGAGATGGTCGGTGCCATGAGTACCTTCGCCAACAAAGGCGTCTATGTCTCGCCCGTCATTGTGACCCGTATCGAAGACAAGAACGGCAACGTCATCTACCGCAATGCGCCTATCGAAAAGGAAGCCATGAACGAAATCGCCGCCTACAAGACGGTGGAACTGATGAAAGGCGTGGTGCAGAGCGGCACTGGTATACGTCTGCGCACGAAATACGGTTTCAAGAACCCCATCGCAGGCAAGACCGGTACCACCCAGAAAAACAGCGACGGTTACTTCATGGGCATCACCCCCGACCTCACCACTGGAGTTTGGGTAGGTGCCGAAGACCGTAGCGTACACTTCCGCTCCACTGCCTTGGGTCAAGGCTCGCATACCGCGTTGCCCATCTGGGCCCTTTACATGCAGAAGGTGTATGCCGACAAGAGCTTACATGTGAGTCAAGGCGACTTCCCGAAACCCTATGCTCCCGGCGTCGACCTCGATTTCAACTGCTACCGTAATGACGACGACAACTACGAGGGCGTTGAATACATCGATGAATTCTAAGGGAAATGCGGAATGATGAATGATGAATGATGAATGCGGAATGCGGAATGATGAATGTGGAATGGGATTTCATAAAAAACAATTAAACTATGACTTCAAACTTCGTTGATTACGTCAAGATATTCTGCCGATCGGGCAAAGGAGGTTCGGGTTCGCTGCACTTCCGCAGGGAGAAATACATCCCCAAGGGCGGTCCCGACGGCGGCGACGGCGGTCGCGGTGGCAACGTCATCCTGCGCGGCAACGCCCAACTTTGGACCCTGCTCCACTTGCGTTACACCAAGCACATCTTCGCAGGCGACGGTGTTCCAGGCGGCAAAAACCAACTCACAGGTGCCGCTGGCGACGACATCTACATCGATGTGCCTTTGGGCACGGTGGCCTACCGTTCGGAAGACCATACCTTGATGGGCGAAATCACCGAAGACAAACAGGAAGTCATCTTGCTGAAAGGTGGTCGCGGCGGTAAAGGCAACGCCTTCTTCAAAACGGCTACGCTGCAAGCCCCAAAATTTGCCCAACCCGGTGAACCCAACCAAGAGGAATGGATTACATTGGAGCTCAAATTGCTGGCTGATGTCGGTCTCGTCGGCTTCCCCAACGCGGGCAAGTCCACTTTACTATCGGTCGTCTCGGCAGCCAAACCTGAGATTGCCGACTACCCCTTCACCACCTTGGTACCTAACCTCGGCATTGTCAGCTATCGTGGCCACAAGAGCTTCGTCATGGCCGACATCCCAGGCATCATCGAAGGTGCCGCCGAAGGCAAAGGCTTGGGCATCCGATTCCTGCGCCATATCGAGAGAAACTCCACCTTGCTGTTCATGGTGCCTGCCAACACCGAAAACGTCAAAGCGGAATACGACATCCTGCTCAATGAGTTGAAGAAATACAATCCCGAGCTGATGGACAAGGACCGCATCCTGGCCATCACCAAGTGCGACCTCGTTGACGACGACACCATCAAGGACATCAAGAAACACCTGCCCAAGAAAGTGCCGCACGTCTTCATCAGTTCCGTGGCCCAGCAAGGCATCGACGAGTTGAAAGACTTGATTTGGCTGACGCTGAACAAAAACGACGAGGAAGAAGACTGGTAAGCATTTCACTTATGGAAGCCCTCTCCCACATCGATTCCGACCTCTTCCTTTTCCTCAACGGTTTGCATTCCAGTTGGTTGGACAAGGTCATGACACTCATCACCGATATGTGGGTTTGGTTTCCGCTATACCTATTATTAATATATTGGACGATTAAGCAATACGGCAAGCATTGCTGGTGGGTCTTTCTAGCTGTCGCCTTGTTGGTGCTCTGCACCGACCAGTTGGCTTCACATGTTTGCAAACCCGTTTTTCAACGATTGAGACCTTGTTTCAACCCTGATTTCCAAGATTTGATCCACCTTCCCAAAGGCATGGCAGGCGGGCAATACGGTTTCGTTTCCTCCCATGCTGCCAACACCTTTGGCGTTGCCGTCTTTTTGACACCAGTCTTGAAACGATTCCGTCCCTGGACAGCTATCGTACTGTTTGTGTGGGCCTTTGTTTCGAGCTATAGTCGCATCTACATCGGCTACCATTACCCGGGCGACATCCTCTGCGGTGCCCTTATAGGTGTATTGGTTGGGCTGATCCTATGGAAAGTGTTTCAGTTTGTTGTAGTAAGAAAGGTCTGGAAATCAGAACAAAGAAGTTGAGGAGAAAGGCTTGTCTCCATCATAGAAAACCACTTTGATGGTCGAAGATGGCTCAATGCCACAAAGTGAAGCCAGTTTGGCTTTGTTCAAAGCCAATTCAAGATAACCATGCGTGCCAAAGATGGCCACGAGATCCACCACGTCGACATCGAGATAGCTGTCGGAAATCTCGTCGACAGTGTAGAGGTCGCCTTTTACCTGGATAATGAAGTCACGACCACGGCGCTCCTGTTCAAACAGTTCTTTCGAGATATTGGTAATCAAGTTGTCGTATGAGTCGATGTGCATCACCACGCCTTCGATGGTGTTGTCGCGGGCCACAGCGCAGAAGGCACCGCCCGGGTTCAGCTTCAGGCGTGGCTCACCGATACTGGAGAGCGGTTCACCCTTGGCCAGCATCACGGCCACCTTGGCAAAACGATCGCGCGTGGCAAAAGTGAAGAAGTCGGAATCCTGCATCACATCGATACAAACCGCCTCATCGAATTTGCCATCAAGAATATGGCTGAAGATGCCGTTATCCGTGGAAATGAAATACTGTCCCTCAGCTTTAACCACCACGTGCGGACACTCCATCGATTCGATCGTGTCAACACCAATAATGTGAATCGTTCCGGGAGGAAAACAACGATAGCAATTCTTCAGCGTAAACCCTGCTTGCGAAACATTAAACGGTTCGATTTCGTGGGTGACATCAACGATGGTCGCGTCAGGAAGCATCGACAAGATGGTGCCTTTTACCGCAGCCACATAGTAATCCTTTGTGCCCCAATCGCTTGTTAATGTGATAATTGCCATGGTCAGTGAGCGTATCGAACTGTCGTTTGCTATAAGTGGTATAGAGATTTTGCAAAGGTATATCATTTATGTGAAACTTACCATAGGTTTTAGAAAAAAATTATCACTATCTTTGCGACCAAAAAAAGGACTAGAGGCGGCGAAACACGTGACTACGGGACAACAATCCCGCATCCAAAAGTCCCGCGTCAAAAGAACAGAATATGGCAGAACAGATTCTTCAGATAGAAAACGTTGACCCTAAAGAACTACACGGACCCAACGACAAGTACCTGGAGTTGGTGAAAAGTATGTTCCCAAAGTTGAAAATCATCGCTCGCGGTGACTTCGTGAAAGTGATTGGCGACGATGATGAGATTGAATATTTCGCCAGCCGTTACGAGACTTTGATGGTGCAGCTAGAACGTTTCGGAAAACTCACCGCCCAGACCGTGGAAGACGTGATGATGGCCAGTACCGACAGTGAGTTGCAGCGGAAAATGTCGGAAAGCGACGTGTTGGTCTTCGGACGCAGCGGTGTTCCCATCAAGGCGATTACGGCCAACCAAAAGCGCATGGTAACGGCCTCAGAACAGAAGGACTTGGTTTTCGCCATCGGTCCTGCCGGAACGGGAAAGACATATACTGCTGTGGCTTTGGCTGTTCGTGCCCTGAAAGCCAAACAAGTCAGGAGAATCATTTTAACTCGTCCCGCCGTGGAGGCTGATGAACACCTCGGCTTCCTGCCCGGTGATTTGAAGGACAAGCTCGACCCTTATCTGCAGCCACTTTATGACGCTTTGCGTGACATGATACCCTCTACAAAATTAGAGAGTTATATGGAAGACCACACCATCGAGATTGCACCTTTGGCCTTCATGCGCGGCCGCACCTTGGACCATGCCTTTGTCATTTTGGACGAGGCCCAAAACGCCACGCGCAGCCAGCTGAAAATGTTCCTCACCCGCATGGGACGCTCGGCCAAGTTCATCGTCACTGGCGACATCACCCAAATCGACCTGCCGCCCAAGACGCCTTCGGGATTGCCACAAGCCATGGAGGTGCTGAAAGATGTGAAAGGCATCGAATTCATCTATCTGGACGACAAGGACGTGGTGAGACATAAATTGGTGACGGATATTATTAATGCTTATAAAAAGCATCATGCAGAAAAAGAAGAAGAGCAAAATGAATCATTATGAATAGGTATTTGACATTTTTAAACAATTACTTGGGTTATGAAAGATCAAGAGACAGACTATATACTGCCTTGGATTTATTTGAGCATCCAGAATTGATAGATACAGTTAAGCACAAATCTGGGATATATATCATAATGAGCCCAACTCAAAAATTCATATATCCATTTGGACCTTCTCCTATTATTTACATTGGTACCTCAAATGATTTGCACCGGCGGTTAAAAGAGCATATAAAGTATTACGGAATTGCTGTTGAACATTTGAAAGACCATACCCGTTGGATTTATGGTAGATATAATTATATCATACGTTATGGAGGTAAAGTATATTATATGCTAACCCAAGGAAGAGAGACAAATAAAGCACTAGAAAGCAAAGCATTGGAAGGCTTTTACGATAAGTTTGGAGCATTACCAGTTGGAAATGGGGCCTTTTCTTTCAGGTAGCATCATCCCGTAGGGATGCAACGTTCGGTAAAACAATAACATAACAAACCACCAGCATCCCGTAGGGATGCGCCATAAAAAGAACAGATGCCAAACACATACACACAGATACATATACATACCGTCTTCGCAGTTCAAAACAGGCTCTGCCTGATTGACAAAAGCTGGAGAGATAGGCTTTACCAGTACATTGTTTCAATCATACAGAACAATGGTCATAAGGTGCTTGCCATAGGTGGTGTTGGCGACCATGTGCATATCTTGTTTGGCTTCCGTCCGACAGAATCATTGTCTCATCTGATGCAAGAGGTGAAACGTGATTCGTCAGCATGGATAAATGCCAATCATTTTGTGAAAGGTAAATTCTCATGGCAAGAAGGATTTGGAGCCTTTTCTTATAGCAAGAGCCAAATCCCAAATGTGTGCAGATATATTGAAACCCAAGAAGAACATCATAGAAAAAGAACATTTACAGAAGAATACATTGATTTTTTGGAAAAATTCGGAATTGAATATGATAAACGTTATATATTTCAACCCATCGAATAAATATTTGGAGCATCCCGATGGGATGCAATTAAACCCGCACGTTGTTTCTACCGAGCGATTTTCCCTACGGGAAACAGCCCTATGAATATAACATTTGGCAAAACAATAAACGGCTTCGACCGCATTCCGTATGGATGGGCGCTCGGTAAAAACAACACAATAGAGAACAAGCGCATCCCGATGGAATGCACCAATTGAACAACAACAAACTCAACAAATATGAAAGCTCTAACAAAAACAAATTACCAATTTCCTGGCCAGACCAAGGTGTATCACGGCAAAGTCCGCGATTGTTATTTCATCAACGACGAATATATGGTGATGGTCGCCACCGACCGCATCTCGGCTTTCGACGTCATCCTGCCCAAGGGCATTCCCTATAAGGGACAGGTGCTTAACCAGATTGCCGCCATGTTCCTCGATGCCACCGCCGACATCGTCCCCAATTGGAAACTAGCCACCCCCGACCCGATGGTCACCGTGGGTCGCCTTTGCAAGCCCTTCCCCATAGAGATGATTATCCGTGGCTACCTCACGGGCAGTTCGTGGCGCACCTACAAGAGCGGCCAGCACACCATCTGCGGCGTACAGATCCCTGACGGCATGAAGGAACACCAACGTTTCGCCGAGCCTATCATCACCCCGACCACCAAAGCTGAGGAAGGCCATGACGAAGATATCTCACGCGAGGAAATCATCAGCCGTGGACTCATCAGCGAGAGCGACTATGTGCAGATTGAGGACATCACACACAAACTTTTCCAGCGTGGTACCGAAATCGCTGCCAAGCAAGGCTTGATCCTCGTCGACACCAAATACGAGTTTGGCAAGATAGGCGACCAAATCGTGCTGATGGACGAAATCCACACCCCCGACTCATCGCGCTACTTCATCGCCGACCAATACGAAGAACGCTTCGCCAAGGGCGAACCGCAGGTGCAACTCTCCAAGGAGTTTGTCCGCGAGTGGCTCATGGCCAACGGCTTCCAAGGTAAGGAAGGCCAGCAAGTGCCCGAAATGACGCCTGAATACGTCAACAGCGTTTCGGAGCGCTACATCGAGCTTTATGAGAAAGTCACGGGACACAAATTTGAGAAGGCTCCCGAATCGGAAGACTTAGTGAAACGCATTGAAAACAATGTGCTGAACTACTTGAAGTTATGAAAAATATGCAAAATTATTGCATATTTTTCGGCACTATTTTGAAGTGAATTTGCATATTTTTCACGAAACAAACATTGCCATGAACAGTGGCAATGTTGTTTTTTTACCTTCAACGCCTACATTGCCCGCACCGAATTTATAGCCCATTTCAATGTTAGGCTTGTCCAAAACTGTGTTCAACGAAGTAGTCGTTCCGCGTTTGGCTTTCACTTCGATGGGCACAGGTTTCGCGTTGCGCTCGATGAGAAACTCAACTTCCACTGAGTTGTTTTCCTTGCAATAATAGTACAATGGCAAGCCTTTTTTGAGCAAAAAGTCAGCCATCAAGTTTTCAAAAATGCCACCTTTGGCGTGACTTGCAAGCGTGTCGTCGATAATGGCGCGTTTCATCTCAAAACCATACATCGCAATCAGCAGACCAATGTCGGTGACATAAATCCTGAACTGATCCTCTTTTGCATAAGCTGCCAAAGGAAACTCAATGGTGGAAACATTGTGGCAAAAGGCAATCAAGTGGGCATCACGTAGCCAGTCGAGGCTGTTGGCAAATTTACGCGCCGTACCTTTCTTCTCGACTACCGAATACTGGAACTTCGTGTTTTCCTTGGCCAATTGCGAAGGGATGGAAAGATAGCAACTCCGTGCCTTGGGCTTGTCGGCGGTGGGAGCGTATTTGGCAATATCATTCATATAGTCAGCCAAAATCTTAGTCTGTTCGGCATGAACCAAATTGTAATTATTTGTTTCGATGAACTTGTTGACCACCGCCGGCATACCACCAACGACCATATACTGACGTAAATAAGTCATCATCTTGTCGTGGATGACGGCATCAATGGGTGCGCTTGAAGCGAAATGACGCCTCAAATCGTCAATCAAACCCTCCTTGACGCCCAATGCCCACAAAAACTCCTCAAAATCAATCGCATACATATCCATCTGACGCTCATAACCTACCGGATAAGACGACACCTCTTTATAATTGATGCCCAACAACGAGCCTGTGGCAATCACATCGTATTGGTTGTCTATCGCCCAGAATTTCAGCGAGGTACGTGCCTGTGGACAAGATTGGATTTCATCCAAGAAAAGCAAAGTCTCGTGAGGCACGAACTCGGCATCGGGCATAAACAAAGTAATCCTTTGAATCAGCTCGGGAACGGAGAGGCTGCCGTCGAAAATGGCCTTCATTTCGGGATTCTGCTCGAAGTTGATTTCCACGAAATGCTTGTAATGCTTTTGCGCAAAGTCCTCAATGATAAAGGTTTTCCCGATTTGTCTCGCCCCTTTGACGAGCAAGCATTCCTTGTCCTTAGTGTTTTTCCACTCCAAAAGGCGGTCTGTCATCTTTCTTTTCAGCATCTTCTTAAAGTATTGAGAGACTGCAAAATTAGAAAAATCTGCAAAAATATTGCATATTTTTCAGTGCTTTTTTGAAGTGTATTTGCATATTTTTCACGAAACAAACAAAAAACCTCCCGCTGGAATTAACCAACTGGAGGATTTTTTGAATGTCTGTATAAGTGTGTTATTTTGCTTCTAACTCATAAGCGACATTACAACTATAAGTGTCGTATTCTCCATCCTCATAGTATGTGTCTTTCATTTTACCTGATACGACAAGATTGTTTTTGTCCAATTGCTCAATGTCCAAAGTGATGACAAGTTCTTCGCTCCAACCAGATCCACTGACTTCTAAATCACCACCTTTAAGCACCAATTCATTCCCATCAATAGACCAATTGCAATCGAAATACATATCATCTTTTTTACCTAAACTGATATAGCCATTGAACTTTCCATTTTCTTTAAATGTCCATACTTCTCCCTTCGCTTCTCCGTCATTATATCCATCTACTTTAGCGTAGGTGATTTTCCACTTGCCGATAATTTGTTTTTCGGGTTTGGTGCAAGAAGGCAGGCATATCAAGACCATTAATGCTGCCAAGAGAGTTAAACGTAATGCTTTTTTCATCATTCTTTGTGGCAGTCTTTATCCTGTCGCCTGCAGTTTTTGTTGTTAATTGATTAGGCCACAAAGATACTAGCTCCATTTGTTTCACAGTTTTTTCCCAAGTAACCAATTCGGTTACAGTAACCTTATTGGTTACACTTTCCCTTGAAATTCATCGGAAAGATCACGAAAAAAGTCATAATTCAACGCTTTGGAAATGCGCTCAAGCAGTGCAATATCCATATTCTCCTTACGGAAAATCCTGTGGATATGCGGGCGAGCACAACAAATGTCCTCAGCCAACTTTGTGGCCGTAACACCTTGCTTTCGCATGACCTCTTTGATATGTTGCCCGATGTGCATAAAAAAGCGTGGAATTTATTCAACTTGCCGAACCTCGGGTTTCCACGCCCACCTTAACAACAAGTTATTCCACGCCAAAATAAATTGGCGTTTCATAACGTCTCCTTGTTAAGGTGTCTCCGAAGAGACTTTGTGGAAATTAAGGTTCAAGAATTCGTTTCTGAAATGCTATTCTATATGATTATGTGTCTGTTTTTGTTGGTCTTTTTGTTATGCTATTTAGTTTATATATAGTTAATTATCAATATTATACAGGTATTGAATCCAAATACAAAGTATCAGGGCAAAGGTCGGCACCATTGGGCCATTGGATGCTTCCCAAGAAGACTTTTACCCTACGGAAAAAAGACTCATCGGAAAGGGGGGCAAAAATACCTTTTCCGATATAAGGGGAAACGTCAAAGCGTTTCTTTTCGCCATTGGCAAATTCCAACAGCAAAACATAATTACTTTCCGCTTTCACTGATTTCACTCGAGGGTTCATCTTCTTATTTTCTGCAAAAATAGCAAAAAACTCTAAAACAGATTGCTTTCACTGCATTTTTCATGCAATTGCCACCTTGCCCTTGAGCTTATTCTTAAAGTTATAACCCTCTTAAATACTCGTTCAACTCTTTCTTCGAGCTGTCGTAGGTGAACACCTCGTTCAGCATGTAGTATTTGTTTTTCTCGATGCAATAAGGATAGGCAAACTTGGCCAATTCGAGTTTGTTGCTCTCAAAGGTGAACAATTTGCAAATCTGGGTGATTTGATTGACTGTCATCGGGTTGTTGGCGACCACCTGCTTGGCTGTGGCTAAACGGGTGTCTTCAAAAGTTTCTTTTGAAAGCATGGCCGCTGCTTCCTCGAAGTCTCTTGGGTCCATTCCCATCTCGATAAGAACGGGGACAGGTGGTTGAATGATGCCACTTTGAGGCGAGGGTGGTGGCAATGGCGCTCCTGTCAGCAAGTCCAAGGTAAGCTCAGGACGAATGTTGCCATGGGTGGGTTCGAGACCCAAAAGATTGCCATGTTGTACAATACTGAAGCCTTGTGGATATCTCAGGTCAATAAAGCGGCCTACACAATCTTGGTTCCCATTATCCAATTCGATGCGGATGTAGAACTCGTCAGGCCACAGGTTGTTGACACGGATGGAATGTACCGCGTTTTCATTTTGCAACACGTCATCAACGAAAAGCCAAAAGGTTTGATGCATAGGTGCGACAATAGTCAGTGAGGATGCCGATTCGTGGCCGCCACCATGACCATGGCCGCCATGACCACGATATTGAGCCATCGAAGGCAATGCCAGTAAAAGAAAGAGGTAAAGTATGGACTTTTTCATGGTTGATTGGTTTTAGTGTTATTCGTTACATTGCAACTTCTCGCAAGAATTGTGCCAACAAAGGTCACAGAGCCTTCTCCACCCAACGCCCATCCTTGAAATTGACCACGCTGCGATAGCCAGCCCGTTTCAAGGCTTCTTCGGCAGCATCAAATTCTAGGGTGATTTCGCTGAAGTGGTGCGCGTCGGCAGAGATGATGGCGGGAACACCCATTTTGCAAGCCTCCTCCATCAGCCAAGGTGAGGGATAGAAGCCATTGTAGCGTTTCTTGTAGATACCGCGTGTGTTGATTTCCATCACGAGTCCTTTCTGTCGGATGAGGTCGAGGGTTTCAAGAGCGAGCTTGCGATACCATGGCTCGTCTTCATGGAAATAACGGTCGCGGTTGTGCATCTTGATTTTGTCGAAATGGGCGATGATGTCAAACTGTTCATTTTCGATCATTTCGTTCGATTGTTCGAAGAATCTACGCACGGCACGGCGGATGTCGCCATTGAAGAACTTTTGCAAGCCTTCGTCGTAGATTTCCCACTTCGGGCCGTCGATGAACCAGATGTCGTCAGGATTAATCGTTTGAATCGGCGTTTCGATAGGCTCAACGACCTTGGTTTTTGCAGGTCCCTGAGCCTGTCGAAGGGCCGGATCAACAACGAGGTGAACTCCACCAATCAGATAATCAAGGTGATACTTCTCTTTGGTCACGGCAAAAGGCTCCGAAACATCCGTGATATAGTCGGCCTCCAGGCCACAATAAATGTCGATTTTGTCCTTGAACGCTTCTTTCAGCTGGGCGATTTCGGCCACATAACGCGGCATATCGGCCGATTTCACCGAAAAATTGTTGTCGAAAGGCAAGGGGCTGTGTTCCGAAAAACCGAGTGTCGTCAAACCTTGACGGACGGCCTCTTCCACGATTTCGCGGGGCTGGGATTTGCCGTCGGAATAAATGCTGTGGGTATGTAAATTGAAATTCTGCATAATTGAAACAAATTATGGACGCATTCGATGCGTCCCTACAAGGTTGAAATTACTTTATAAACCTTGTCGCCGCGCCGCACCAACGATTTGACAGGGATGGAACAATATTCGCCTTTCACGGTCTGCTCCACCTGACCCAAATCCACGCGAATTTCGCTCAACGTGTCCTCATAAACGCCCGTGGTCGGGCCGATGATCATGATGTTGTCACCGAGCTGGAGCGCGTCGCTGTCCATTCGGATTTCGGCTACGCCTAACTTGCTGTAATAGTTGGTGATAAGACCGACATATTCCTTGGTCTTGGTGGCATGCGAGCCATATTGCTTCGACCATTCAAACGTGCGACGACCCAAATAATAGCCGTCCCAGAAGCCACGATTATAGACGCTCTTCAACCGTTCCATCCAAGCGTCGACTTTCTCCTGCGTGAACGTACCTTCCTGGATGGCCTTCACCGCCTCGCTGTAGACCGAAACCGTCAGCTTGGTGTATTCTGGCGAACGACCACGACCTTCAATTTTCAGCACTTCCACACCAGCATCCAACACTCTGTCCAAGAAAGGCAGCGTGCAGAGGTCTTTGGGTGACATGATGTACTCGTTGTCAAGCATCAATTCATAACCTTCTTCACGCTCACGCACGTCGTAGCCACGGCGGCAAAGCTGCATGCATGCACCACGGTTCGAAGATGAGTTGTAGATGTCCTGGCTCAAGTTGCACTTGCCCGAGATGGCCATGCATAAGGCACCATGGCAAAACACCTCGATGCGCACCAAGTCGCCATGAGAGCCACGGATCTGCTGTTTCTCAATCTGTTCAGTGATGTATCTCACTTGGTCGATGTTAAGCTCTCGGGCGGTCACCATCACATCAGCAAACTGGGAATAATAGCGCACCGCTTCCAAGTTGGTGATATTGCATTGGGTGGACATGTGTACTTCAACGCCAATCTGTCGGGCATATTGGATCACGCTTTGGTCGGAGGCGATGATGGCCGATATGCCGTTGGCCTTGATGGCGTCGAGCAGCTGGTGCATCTCCTCCATCTCCTCGTCATAGATAATGGTATTGACTGTGACATAGCTCTTTACATTATGTTCTTTGCAAGTTTCAGCCAATTGGTGCAAGTCATCAAGGGTGAAATTCTTCGCCGACCGTGAACGCATATTGAGTTTGCCGATGCCAAAATAGACGCTTCCAGCGCCAGCTTGTATGGCGGCTGACAGGGCTTCATAGGAGCCCACGGGAGCCATGATTTCAATGTTTCGTTTCATGGCTGCAAAGGTACGACTTATTCCAAAAGCATCTTACTGCTTCATGAACTTTTGTGTGACCACACAACCATTCTTCGTAGTTGCCTTCAACAAATAGCAACCAGATGCCAAACCTCTTATATTAACTGATTCTAAACTATTTGCAATTGTCATAATGCATTTTCCGTCCAAACTGAAGATTTCTATTTGTTGCAATCCCTCTGCTTCAAGATAAAGCACTTCGTCAACGGGATTTGGCCAAATATTCAATAGGATTTCAGGCATTTCGTCAATTCCTGTAATAGTCGAATAATAGAATATCTTTTGACTTCTTTCAGATTGACCATCATGTTTTCCCCACCCATCATCGCTATACAATAATTTGTTGCGGCAAAACTTATTGATGCCGTTGATATTATACAAATTGTAAAAATAGAAATCAAGACCCGCAATATTACTGCTAAGAACTGTCGTATCATAATAATAACTGATTTCATTTTCAAGCCACCATTCCTCAGCATCATAATAGTATTGTTTTGAAACTATACAGTTTTGATGATTGTCATAGGTGTGTACAATTTTACTTTCAGGAATCCAAACCCCAAGCGAATTAGTACCCCAAAAAACAATTTCATCAATATCAAGTTGGTCATCATAAAAAAACTCTTTCTTACTCTCTTCTCGCCAACTTCCATTATTAAGAAACAATTCCGTTACAATTGAAACATTGTTATCTTCATTGTATTCATAAACGGTTTTCGCTTCATCAGTTACGGCTCCGTTTTCCAAAAAACAAAGCAATGCTTCCGACCTTCTACCTAAATTGTCGTAAACATATTCTGTACGATAACTATAATCAGGATCGATATCTGTTTGAGTAGCACTACTAAGTCTATTCAGACTATCATACGTAAACTCAAAATAGAATAAATCACCGCCTTCTTTAATTTCCATTTTCTCTACATTGTATTGATTGTCATACACAAAATGGTATTTATACCTTCCTGCATCAATACTATCAAGTTTTTCGGTATATGCATTCATTTGTTTTGAAAAACCTTCTTTTGGCATCTGAGCCATTGCCGAAATCATGCAACATAAAACAGCTGCAACAAGTAAATACTTCTTCATGGGGCTAATTTTAGAGTTAATACAAAAGCAAAAATAAATAAAAAAACAGCTCGACTGATATTCAAGCTGATTTTTTCAAAGTCGGGATGACAAGATTCGAACTTGCGGCCTCTTCGTCCCGAACGAAGCGCGCTACCGGGCTGCGCTACATCCCGAACCGTTTTGCGCTGCAAAATTACACATTATTTTGATATAGTGTGCAATTTGTTGGCCAGTTTTTTTGAAAAATGGATAAAACTGTTTTTTGAAGGCATGTCATTCCTACGATGGTTGGTGCGGAGGCTGGAATCTATGCCTTCAAAAAGCAATGACACCCAAATGCTCCAAAAGAATCTTCAATCCAATGAGAATCAATATGATACCACCAATAACCCCAGCCGACTTCTCATATTTCGATCCGAACACATTGCCAATCTTCACGCCCAAGACCGAGAAAACAAAAGTGGTCAGGCCAATAATGAGCACTGATGACCAAAGCTTCTCCTGAATGCAGGCAAACGACACACCCACCGCCAAGGCATCGATGCTGGTGGCGATGGCCAAAAACAGCATGGTCTTGAAATCGAGGGCACCGTTTTCTTTGCCTTCTTCTTCCTTACCCCAAATGGCTTCCCGAATCATGTTGGCACCAATGAGAAAGAGCAATCCGAAGGCAATCCAATGGTCGTATGCCTCGATCATCTCTTGAAACTGTGCACCCAAGAAATAGCCAATCGTGGGCATCAAGGCTTGGAATCCTCCGAACCATAGACCACAAACCAAAGCCATA
>Ga0310694_10002200_pt1 | contig 20488 bp, 12 predicted proteins | sample 174DNAGHGhighgp2_FD_203884 | JGI IMG/M metagenome (GOLD analysis project Ga0310694, IMG submission 203884) | Sheep rumen microbial communities from Palmerston North, Manawatu-Wanganui, New Zealand - 1742 DNA GHGhigh gp2 (v2) (version 2) | ecosystem: Host-associated > Mammals > Digestive system... | reverse complement strand
TACCCGACTTTTGCTTTACCCATCCAACGATGGTCACGCTATCACCCGCAGCATAGTGGTTATCAGCAATCGTAACACAAGTGTCTTTCTCTGGATAATCGGACAGAAAATGACCATCGATAATGCTGCAATCAAACTGTTTGTCACCAATCGTGATGGTTCGCTTGGCGCCTTGCTCGCTACCAATACTAATATCAAGCCTTTCTGAGCCACATTGAGCCTCGATTGAGTACACCCCGTCACTTTCATTCTTCGATGCGATGTCCCACACCTTGCAATCATAGATTACGTTATTTTCCGTTAGTCCTATCAGCCACTCGCCGGTGTCGTCATTACGCCAATAAGTACTCCTCATGCCGACACCAGAGCATCCGCAGAGAACAAATAGCAATATTGCCGAAATTACCAATTGTATTTTCTTCATATCTTGTGTATTTTATCGTTTATTATTAGTTGTTCCATAATTCCTGAAGCACACTAAGGCTCTTCAATTCAGGAAATTGGGGAATATGCAGGCGGTAGTAGTGAAGCAGAACGTCGACGATGCGGTTACGATCGTGATGATTGAGGCGATAGAGATGCATGGTGGGGAAATCCATACGCATCAGGGTATGGATGCGACGAGCATCTTCGGGTTGCAGGAAGTCGCGGTGGGTGGGCACTTGCAAAGAGAAGGTAGCAGCCCGCATATCGAAGACACAACCATCCACATAGTCGTCAAGGTTAGGATAGAATCCTAAGAAACGAGAAAGACGCATCAAGAAGGTAAGATGAAAGTTTGCAAAACCAACTTCCACTGTATCAAGCCACTGCATAGAGTCACAGAGATAGACAAACAGTGGATCATTCTGTTGTTCAGAGCGCAAAGCATGATAGAGGAATTCTGCCACAAAAAGAGACAAAGCCATTTTCTCCGGAGAATAAGGAATGGTGGTATATGCCGACAGCAAGCGCGCATCCTTTAGTTTCTGTAACTGTACCGTTTGACGAATTTCACATTCTATCTCCAACAGAGTCATGGGTTGGAAATACTGCTTTTTCAACTTCGATTTCGATGATTTCGGCAAAGGTACGACAAAAGAAAGCCTGCCCACCTCACGAGTGAACATATCAACAATGATTTTGCTCTCTCCATACTTAAAAGAATGGAGCACAATGGCTTCTGTTTTTACTAACACGAGGGCAAAGTTACTAAATTCTTTGTATTTTGAGGTTTGAATTTTGAGGTTTTCAAGCCCTTAAGTCGTTAAATATTCTTAAAACATATCATAAAATTCAAAGTTCAAAGTTCAAAATACAAAAAAATATGTACCTTTGCAGCCGCATTTTGAGAATGCTGTATGCGAAAACAGGCTGCACTTCAGCATAAGAGTACACTCTTCTGCATTCGGTTTGCACTGTTTTTGGCACCCGCTAAAAACGCGATGGTCCCTTCGTCTATCGGTTAGGACGAGAGATTTTCATTCTCTAAAGAGGAGTTCGACTCTCCTAGGGACTACCAAACTAAATCTGTCATCTGCACAGCCATGTGCTACTCGCAAGGGGAATGGTGGCAGAGGGTGCAAAAACCCGCCCAGGGCAGTCTTTCCGACATAAGACCCATAAGCTTTAAGTTAAATTTCAAAATTAAACATTAAATTCAAAATGGCAAATCACAAATCATCCCTGAAGAGAATTCGTCAGGACAAGAAGAAGGCACTGCACAATCATTACTATGCTAAGACCATGCGTAACGCTGTTCGCAAGCTCCGTGCAATGACCAACAAGGACGAGGCTGTAGCTCTCTATCCTAAAGTTCAGAAGATGCTGGACAAGCTGGCAAAAACCAACATCATTCACAAGAACAAGGCTGCAAACTTGAAGTCTAGCCTCTGCCAGCACATCAACAAGCTGTAAGAAATATCTCAATACAGCATAGAAGACTGCAATTCTTAACAGATTGCAGTCTTTTTTTAGACCTAAAAATTCGTTTAAGTCACTTTTTTTTTGTAATTTTGCGCTCGAAATTCGATTTTCCTTGCCAAAGGCAAGAAGCAAATATGACTACACATTATAAAAATGGCAGAAGAACTTAACAAAGAAAGCAATTATTCCGCGAGTAACATTCAAGTACTCGAGGGTCTGGAAGCCGTGCGCAAGCGCCCCGCTATGTACATTGGCGACATTAGTGAAAAAGGACTTCATCACCTCGTGAACGAAACCGTTGATAACTCTATCGACGAAGCCATGGCTGGCTATTGTACGCATATCGAGGTAACCATCAACGAAGATAACTCCATTACAGTACAAGACAACGGACGTGGTATCCCTGTCGATGAGCACGAGAAGATGCACAAGTCAGCCCTTGAGGTTGTCATGACTGTGCTGCATGCTGGTGGTAAGTTCGACAAGGGCTCATACAAAGTATCTGGTGGTCTGCATGGTGTTGGTGTCAGCTGTGTAAATGCACTGTCTACCCACATGATGTCACAAGTATTCCGCAATGGTCATATCTATCAGCAAGAATACGAAAAGGGAAAGCCCCTCTACGACGTAAAGATTGTTGGCGATACCGATCTTACTGGTACCCGTCAGCAGTTCTGGCCTGATGGTAGCATCTTTACTACTACTGAGTACAAGTACGACATCATTGCCAAGCGTATGCGTGAGTTGGCATATCTGAATGCCGGTATCACCATCACACTGAAGGATATGCGTCCTGACGAAGATGGTAACCTAAAGGAAGAGGTGTTCCACGCTAAGGAAGGTCTGAAGGAGTTCGTGCGTTATGTGGATCGTCACCGTACCCACCTTTTCGACGACGTCATCTATCTGAAGACCGAGAAGCAAGGTGTGCCCATCGAGGTTGCAGTGATGTATAACACGGATTATAGCGAGAACATCCACTCTTACGTCAACAATATCAACACCATTGAGGGTGGTACCCACCTACAGGGCTTCCGTATGGCTTTGACGCGTACGCTGAAGAAGTATGCTGATGAGGACCCCAATATCTCGAAGCAGATTGAGAAGGCTAAGATTGAGTTAGCTGGCGACGACTTCCGCGAGGGTCTGACAGCCGTTATCTCTATCAAGGTTGCTGAACCTCAGTTCGAGGGTCAAACCAAGACCAAATTGGGTAACTCGGAAGTCGCTGGTGCTGTTCAGCAGGCTGTTGGTGAGGCACTGAGTAACTATCTGGAGGAACACCCCAAGGAAGCCAAGCAGATTTGTGACAAGGTTGTTCTGGCAGCTACTGCCCGTATTGCCGCTCGCAAAGCTCGTGAAAGTGTTCAGCGCAAGAACCCGATGACAGGTGGTGGTCTGCCTGGTAAACTGGCAGACTGCTCAGAGAAAGATCCCAAGGTTTGCGAGATCTTCCTCGTCGAGGGTGATTCTGCCGGTGGTTCAGCCAAGCAGGGTCGCGACCGTCATTTCCAGGCTATTTTGCCTCTCCGTGGTAAGATTCTGAATGTGGAAAAGGTACAGTGGCATCGCGTCTTCGAGGCTGAGTCTGTAATGAACATCATCCAGTCTATCGGTGTACGCTTTGGTGTTGATGGTGAAGGTGATCGTGAGGCTAATGTCGATAAACTGCGTTATGACAAGATTATCATCATGACCGATGCCGACGTCGATGGTTCTCACATCGACACGCTGATTATGACACTGTTCTATCGCTTCATGCCGAAGGTTATTCAGGAGGGTCACCTCTATATCGCCACCCCACCTCTTTATAAATGTACGTACAAGAAGTTCTCTGAATACTGCTACACCGACCAGCAGCGTCAGGCCTTCATTGACAAGTATGTGGATGGCGACGAGAATGCTTCCGCTCTGCATACCCAGCGCTACAAAGGTCTTGGTGAGATGAATCCCGAGCAGTTGTGGGAGACAACTATGAATCCTGAGAACCGACTGCTGAAGCAGGTTACCATCGAGAATGCTGCAGAAGCTGATGAGATATTCTCGATGCTGATGGGCGATGATGTGGAACCACGCCGACAGTTCATCGAAAAAAATGCCACTTACGCGAATATCGATGCATAACAAACTGAAAGGAGAATCAAAGTGGTTCTCCTTTTTTATTTTCCTATGATAACATGACGATAAAAGTAAGCCAGATTACAGAGATAAGCCTGAAAGATACCAAGGCATGGGGGCATGCGATTCAATTGGGAAATGGGTTGATTCTCACAGACAAGATAGACGAAGAATTTTTGTCCCAACGAATCATTCGTCTGGACTTCATCCTCATGGCACTTTGTCGTAAAGGTGAAGCCCAGTATCGAATCAACAACCATCGCCAGAAGGTGACACCAGGAGATTTGTTCTTCATCTCCCAGCGTCATATCATTGAAGATTACACGGCAAGCCCTGATTTCGAATGTCAGTGCATTATTGTCAGCCCCAATTTCTATCATGATTTCGTTCAAGATGTGAAGAACGTATCCTCATTGCTTCTTTTCTCGATGAACTACCCTGTAGTCAAACTTACGGAGAAGGAAATGGAGGTCTATGGTAATTATTATCAGATTATCCGAGGGAAAATGACTGACTCCCACCACTATTATCGTATGCAGTTGGTGAAGGCGTTGCTATTAGCCATGTTCTATGACATGAGCAATGTCATCTATCGCGTAGGTGAAAAGGAGCCTAAAAAAATACGACGTAGCGATGCTATCTTTACAGAGTTTATCCGTCTGTTAGAGAAACATTATCGTACCCAACGTCGTGTCTATTGGTATGCCCAGAAGTTGAATATCACACCGAAACACCTGACTGATCTGGTTATCAGTGTCAGCAAACGTTCACCCAACGCATGGATTGACGACTATGTGGTAATGGAGATTCGTTTGCAGTTGAAGAACACCACCAAGACCATCAGGGAGATTGCCAAAGAACTCAACTTCCCTGACCAGTCACTCTTAGGCAAGTATTTCAAGAAAAACGTGGGAGTGTCACCTTTGGAATACCGAAGGGGCTAGTCCTGCTGTTCTTCTAAAAGCTTTGCCACCTCGCAAAGCTCTTCATACCAAGCTTCACCAAAACGGTGAATCAGTGGTTCTTTCAGAAACTTGTATACGGGAAGGCCCAGTGCCTTCCCTTTTGCTACAGCATCCTTGCATACCTCCCAGCGATGATAGTTCAGACCTATCAGACCGTTGCCGAAGTTCTTCTCACGAATAGGATAGAGTGCACAGCTGATGGGCTTGCAGAACTTTGTCTTCCCACTGCGAAAAGCCTTTTCCAATGCACACAGACAATTGTCGCCATCATAACAAGTAAAGACACAATCCTTGCCCCGAACAATACTCGTCACCATATCTCCGTCACGATCAGCATATGCCACACCTTGCTTGTCGATTACACTTTGTGCCGATGCCGAAAGCATAGGCCACACGGTGTCTAATGCATCTTCTATGCCCTTGATTTCATCCATCGTCACAGGGGCGCCAGCATCTCCTTCCACACAGCAGATGCCCTTACACTTCTCATAGTCACAACAGAAGCATTCAGTTATAATCTCGGAGGAAATCAAGATGCCTCCGACTTCCAAAATAGGAGGAATGTTAGTCATTTACAATTGGACGATTTACAATTTACAATTTATTTTTCAATTTACCAATTGATGGGTGTAATTCCATTCTGTTTCAGATATTCATTGCAGCGCGAGAATTGATGCTGTCCAAACCAGCCGCCACGATTCGCACTCAGGGGTGAAGGATGTACCGACTCCAACACCAGGTTCTTTGTCTTGTCAATCATATAGGCTTTGCTTCGTGCATAGCCACCCCATAGCATGTATACCAGATGATCTCGCTCCGTAGCCAAAGCTCTAATAGCAGCATCTGTAAAGGTCTGCCAACCCAACGAAGAATGACTGTTAGCCTGGTGAGCCCTTACCGTTAGCGTCGCATTCAACAACAACACCCCCTGTTCAGCCCAGCGTGTCAGATTACCTGAATTGGGAATAGGTGTACCTAAGTCGGCCTGAATCTCCTTAAAGATATTCTGTAGGGATGGTGGAAACAGCACCCCGTCCTGTACCGAAAAACTCAATCCATGCGCCTGTCCTGGCTCATGGTATGGGTCTTGTCCGATAATCACCACCTTTACTTGGTCAAACGGACACAGATTGAAAGCATTGAAGATCAGTTTTCCTGGTGGATAACACGTTCCAATAGTATATTCTTGTCGCACAGCACTTGTCAGACTCTCAAAGTAAGGCTTTTCAAATTCTGATTGCAGATACTGTTTCCACGTCGGTTCTATTTGTACATTTGTCATATTTCTTCGATTTTGCTTGCAAAGATACGGAAAAAATTGTAACTTTGCAAGCAAACTATAGAGGTTATGCTATCATTTTTCAATAAAAAGAAGTCTGGCTATCCACGTTCTTTTGCCAAGCGGCTCACGTGGCGCATCATGCTCCGCATGTTGATATTCATGGGTATCCCCACAGCCCTGGTGTTCGGAGTTTGTTACTATTTGGTATATGCAGGTGCTATCGGCCTCTGCGACCGTTTGGTGAGTGGCGAACACGAGGAGATTCGCCGTATCACGTCCGACCTCTATGTCGCCTCCGTCAATACTGCCCCCGTCATCGAGGAGAACCTTGACCGTCCTGACAAGATACAGGAAATCATCGATCGCATGCTAAGGAAGAACCCCTACATGCGCAGCTGCGGCATCAGTTTCGTGGAGAACTACTACCCTAAGAAGGGGCGCTGGTTCTGCCCCTTTGCCGTGCGTGTGGACAGCGATAGCATCGAGACGTACGTGATGGGCGACGCCAAGCACGACTACCTGAACGAAGCCTGGTTCAAGGAGGCTCTCAGCAGGAATGAGGGATACTGGGGCAAGGCCTTTATCGACAGTGTTAACCAGCAACGGCCCATCGTGTCTTACCAGATGCCCATCCACGACAAGCGGGACAGCACGGTGGCCATTCTTCGTGCCGACTTGTCGCTCGACTGGTTGAACGACAAGATACAGTTCTTTCGTACTAAAACAGACAGTACCCGCAAGAAAAGTGTCACCATCAGATATGACCTCGACAAGGACGGCAAATGGGACCCGGAATATGCCGCCTATTACTTCCTGGTCGATACAACGGGTACCCTGCTGGTACACCCCGACCAGAAGCGTGTACTCAAGCATAACATCAAGGAATACGTGAGCGAAGACCCCAACGACGCGATTGGAGGCTTGCTGGACCGCTATTCCGACGAAGAAGACGGCTTGATTATCGACGGTGAGAGAATACTGTTGAGCTTCATGCCCGTGAAATACACCGACTGGTGCCTCGCCTTGGTGATACCAGCATTCATTGTTGAACTCATTGCCTACATCTTCGGCGGTGTCACAATCCTGATTATGCTGATAGGCATGCTAGCCGTCTATTTCTTCGGTCGCAGAACCATCAAGAAGTCCACCCTGCCGTTGAAACAGTTGGCCTATTCTGCCAACGAGGTGGCCAAGGGTAATTTCGCCACGACACTACCCCCGCTGAAGAGCCACGACGAGATACACATGCTGCGCGACTCATTTGAGCAGATGCAACGATCGCTGACCAGATACGTGGAGGAACTCAAGAGCACCACTGCCCAGAAAGCATCCATTGAAAGTGAGCTGAAGGTGGCTCATAACATCCAGATGTCTATGTTGCCCAAAACCTTCCCACCCTACCCTGATCGTGAAGACATCGACATCTTCGGACAACTGACACCAGCCAAAGCTGTTGGTGGCGACCTGTTCGACTTCTACATCCGCGAGGAGCAACTATACTTCTGCATTGGCGACGTGTCTGGCAAAGGCGTTCCTGCCTCCCTCTTCATGGCCGTTACCCGTTCGTTGTTCCGCAATGTGTCAAACCACCAGTCGAAGCCTCATCTTATTATGAAAGCCCTGAACGATTCGCTAGTAGAAAGCAATGAGATGAACATGTTCGTTACCTTGTTCGTGGGCGTATTGGATTTACAGACCGGACTTCTGCGCTATTGTAATGCCGGACATGATGCACCCTTGCTCATTGGTCTGCAGCGTGTGGGCGTCCTGCCTTGCGACTCCAACCTACCCATTGGCGTGATGGCCGATTTTGATTTCTCCGAGCAAACCATTCTGATAGACAAGTACACCACTATTTTCCTGTTTACCGATGGACTCAACGAGGCTGAAAACTGCCATCAGGAACAGTTCAGCGACGACCGCATCATGAATGTTGCGCAAGGTCTGCTTGGCATGGGTCACCACCGACCTACCCAGGTTGTCAGACACATGACGGATGCCGTTCACACCTTTGTAGGCACAGCCGAACAGAGCGACGATCTCACGATGCTGGCCATCCAATACAAAAGAGAGACGCAAAATGAAAAAAGAGAGGCTTCGGATTGAAGCCTCTCTTTTTTCAATAACCATTAACCATTAATCGCAAATCAGGTTCTCACCAGTCATATCGGCAGGCTGCTCCAGACCCATGATGTGCAGAATAGATGGAGCCACGTCGGCCAGACGACCGTCCTTCACAGTAGCCGAATTGTTGTTGGTTACATAGATGAAAGGAACAGGGTTCAGTGAGTGAGCGGTATTAGGTGTACCATCGGCGTTGATAGCGTTGTCAGCATTACCGTGGTCAGCAATGATGATGGCCTCGTAGTCGTTAGCCTTAGCAGCCTCGATCACTTCCTTCACGCAGTTATCAACAGCCCAAACGGCCTTGGCGATAGCATTGTAAACACCCGTATGACCTACCATATCACCATTGGCAAAGTTCACTACGATGAAGTCGTACTTGGCCTCGTTGATAGCAGCCACCAACTTGTCCTTTACCTCGTAGGCGCTCATCTCTGGCTTCAGGTCGTAGGTAGCAACCTTTGGACTTGGAACCAGGATACGATCCTCACCCTCGTAGGGAGCCTCGCGACCACCATTGAAGAAGAAGGTTACGTGCGCGTACTTCTCGGTCTCAGCGGTATGGAGCTGCTTCTTGCCCTGCTTGCTCAGATACTCGCCCAGCGTGTCCTCCACGTTCTCCTTGGGGAAGAGGATGTGAACACCCTTGAAGTTAGCATCGTACGGAGTCATACAGTAGTACTGCAGTCCGGGGATAGTCTTCATGCCCTGCTCTGGCATATCCTCCTGAGTCAGTGCGATGGTCATCTCCTTAGCACGGTCGTTACGGAAGTTGATGAAGATCACTACATCACCCTCTTCGATACAACCATTTACTGATGCATTGTGGATGGGCTTGATGAACTCATCGGTTACACCTTCAGCATAGCTCTCTTCCATAGCCTGAACCATATCGGTGCTCTGCTTGCCAACACCGTTGACGATGAGGTCATAACCCTCCTTCACACGCTCCCAGCGCTTGTCGCGGTCCATCGCATAGAAGCGACCTACGATTGAAGCGATAGCAGCATCGTTGTCTGCACAAACCTTGCTGATTTGCTCAATGAAACCCTTACCAGAGTGTGGGTCGGTATCACGACCATCCATATAGCAATGTACGAACACCTGATTCTTCAAGCCATAAGCCTTACCAATCTCAATGAGCTTGAACAGATGGTCCAAAGAAGAGTGTACACCACCGTTAGAGGTCAAACCCATCAGGTGCAGTTTCTTGTTGTTCTCTTTGGCGTAGGTGTAAGCAGCCTTCACCTGAGGATTCTCCATAATAGAGCCGTCCTTGCAGGCGCGATTGATCTTTACGAGGTCCTGATACACGATGCGTCCAGCACCGATGTTCAAGTGACCCACCTCAGAGTTACCCATCTGTCCATCGGGCAGACCGACATCCTCACCTGAGGCCTGCAACTGAGAGTGAGCTGAAGTAGCTGTTAACAAATCGAGGTAAGGCGTTGGAGTGTTGAAAATCACATCACCCTTCCCATGCTTACCGATTCCCCATCCATCGAGAATCATCAATAATGCTTTCTTTGCCATATTCTTATTACCTATTTAATATATACATGCTTAATTTGCGGTGCAAAGTTACTAATTTTTTAGCACCAACACCGCGCATTTTACCGATTATTTTCTTAAAACTCGCCAAATTAGTATCATCTGCACCTCCCACGATTACATACCATGCTTATTTGCAAAGTCGTCTTATCAACTGTAACGAATGTTTTCTACATTGTGTCTTGTTTAGTCCGTCCCTACGGACTGCCAGTCCGAACGGGACGGACTGCGAGTTCGCTCACTACGGACTACAAATTAGTATTAGTCGGAAAAGACACTTCTTATAGAATAAAAATAAAAACGATTTTTATTTTGTATTGTGCTCGCTTATTTGATAAGACCATTTTCAGCGTGGCTGACGCAGAGCAACAGTCCGACCTGATAACTTTGGGCTACGAGATGACCGGTGGCAAGCGAGGCAGCATGTCGGTAGAAGTGAACGACGAGCCATGCATGGTGTGCTACATGCCTGTGGAGGGTACAACTTGGAGCTTGGCCATCGTATGTCCTGACAGCGATGTATTTCGTGGCTATCATCGGCTCACCTACATGATGATAGCCTTGCTCTTCATCGGATTGTTACTCATCATCATCAATTGCTACAAGGCGGTTACCACTTCGCTCCATCCGTTGGGCGAACTGCTTGAAAAGACGCGGGCGGTGGCTCAAGGAGATATGGAGGTGAAGATTGCCCACACGGAGCGCACTGACATTATTGGTGGCTTGCAGAACAGCTTTGCCACCATGTTGCAGTCGGTTAACTATTATATTGACAGTGTCCATACGGCTACTGATCAGACCAAGCGCTACAACACAGAACTGGAGAAGGCCACACAATTGGCCATAGAGGCAGAATGCCGGAAGACAACATTTATACAGAATGTGAGTCATCAGGTAAGAACTCCGCTCAATGTCATCATGGGCTATGCTCAGGTGCTGAGAAAGCCCATCGACCGTGCTTCGCTCAGCGACGGAATGGCCGAAGAAGACATCAAAGCCATTGTGGATAAGATGGAACATAACTGCAAGAAACTAGTCCGTACGGTGCTGATGCTTTTTGATAGTTCCGATACGGGTCTTGCAGCATCTGACAAGCGTGAAAGGCGCGATATGATAGGTTGTAATGAGCTCTGTCGGGAAGCATACGCTTTCATCAACCGGATGTACCACGTTCCCATTGCGTTCGAGACAGAGCTGTCCGATGATTTCCGTATTCTTACCAATCGTCGCTACCTGCTCTATAGCCTGCAGGAGTTACTGGGCAATGCCTCCCGCTATTCCGATGGCAAGAACATATTGTTCCGAGTGGAAAAAGACGACAAATCAGTCCGCTTCATCATACAAGATACGGGTAAGGGCATTGCAGAGACCGACCTGGAGAATATATTCAAATTCTTCACGAAAGTCGATGATTTCAGCGAAGGCTTAGGTCTCGGACTTCCACTCACCAAGCGCCATGCTGAGGCCCTTGGTGGCAGCTTTACCCTTGACACCAGCTATCATGCCGGTTGCCGTTTCATCCTTGAACTTCCTATATAGTAACTGCTTTGTTTTGAGGTTTTTTGGCAAATTATTTGTCTAAATAATTTCTTTTTCCTATCTTTGCCCTCAAATAAAGACCTCATAACTATGAAATTTCAACTGATAAGGCCATTCGTAGCTGTAGTCTTGCTACTACAGGCTGGCTTTTTATGGGCTCAGACGAATGATTCTGCAAAGGTAAACAAGTTGAGTTTTGGCATTGACATCATGACGCATGGAGAGATGATGCGTGGCGGACTTCCCATAGACCTGAGCAACGAACCGGACGATAACTCAAGCTTCCTGTTGGGCCGCTTCCGTCTAATAGTGGATTACGAGCGACCAGGATTACAGGCACATGCTGTGCTTCAAAACAAGTCGGTATGGGGCACTCATGATTCGCAAGCACTCAAACTATATGAAGGCTGGGCAAAAATGACAGCCAAATGCGGTTTGTTCGCTCAGGTAGGTCGTGTAGCTCTGGCTTATGACGATGAGCGCATCATCGGTCCTAACGATTTTGCGATGGCATCGCTTTCACACGACATCTTGAGAGTAGGCTACGAGGGCTACGGACATCAGGTACACGCTATACTGGCCTACAACCAGAGTGAAGATAATGTGTATTCAAGTACCTATTATGACAATGGTGATAAACCTTACAAGACGATGCAGACGGTGTGGTATCACTACGATGTGCCCAAGTTCCCGCTGGGTGTTTCTCTGCTTTTCATGAATGTGGGCCTGCAGGCTGGTGTGAAAGGATCAGAGGAAAATAAGCCCAGCACAGAATATCAACAGATGTATGGTGGCTATCTGAACTATCACCACAAGAAACTGACAGTGGAAGGCTCATACTACAAGCAGGTGGGTAAGTCGGTAAATGCACATGCAAAGAAGGCTATAGACATGGATGCATGGATGGCCAGTGGAAAGGTCACTGTTAATCCTAATGATTATTACGGTTTCACGCTGGGTTACGACTACCTGAGTGGTGATGACAAAGTGATAGTCCCATCACCAGGAGACATTGGACTTGGACTAATATATCATGAAACGAACAAGGGATTCTGTCCGTTATTCGCTTCGCGCAACAAGTTCTATGGCATCATGGACTACTTCTATCAGAGCGCCTATATCAACGGCTTTACCCCTGGTTTGCAGAATGCTTTCATCGGTGCTTTCGGAAAGCCCACGGGAAAGATGGACCTAAGTGCCACCTACCACTATCTGGCAGTGGCCACAGAAATAAATAATCTGAACCGGACGTTGGGTCATAGCATTGACCTGCAAGCCGGGTATCAGTTCACAAAAGACATTTCACTGAATATAGGTTACACGCTGATGTTCAGCACGGAAACGATGTACTGGCTGAAACGGGGAAATGATAGCAAGTGTGCCCAATGGGGATGGTTCTCTCTGAACATATCACCCAGTCTATTTTCAACGAAATTCTAAAACGCAATCAAAAAACAATCATCAATATGGAAAAAATCTCTAAACCCTCTAACCAGGCTGTTAACACACAGACCGTTGCATCGTTGTTCCGTAAACAAGCCAAGGAAACCCCTGAGAACATCGCAGTAGTTTATAAAGACAAAAAGTACACCTATGCTGAGGTGGATGAACTGAGTGACCGCCTTGCCGCGTTTGTAGCCTCGAAAGGGCTCGGCAAAGAGGATGTGGTAAGCATCTTGATTCCACGTTGTGAGTGGATGGTCATCGCGCCACTCGGCGTGTTAAAGGCCGGCTGCGCCTATCAACCTCTCGACCCTACCTACCCCAAGGAGCGTTTAAACTATATGGTGCAGGACGCCAATGCCATGCTGCTGATTGCCGACGAGGAGTTGCTGCCGCTGTTAGGCGACATCACGGCACCTGTCCTTCTGACCAAGGACATCAATCAGTTACCTCCTGTCACCCAACCATTGGAAGACCCAGACCCTACTGGTTTGCTGATGCTTGTCTATACTTCAGGAACCACAGGCCAACCCAAGGGTGTGATGTTGGAGCAACGCAACGTAGCCTCGTCGTCCGTGCCTTTTGCCAGCTTCTTGGGCATGAAGGTTGGCAGCCGAGTAGCCAACTATGCCAGTTTCGGTTTCGTACCCACTGTCGTCGAGACATGGGGCGGCCTCTCCTTAGGTGTTACGCTACATATCCTCGACAATGCCGAGCGCTATGACATGGGACGACTGAAGGCGTACATTCGCAAGGAAGAGATTACTCATATCTTCATGACCACCATGATGGCTTATCAGTTTGCCGGCAACCTAGATGAAGACACCACGCTGGAGGTTCTCAGTTGTGGTGGTGAGGCACTGCCACCTTTGACACCACCTAAGCATATCCGGATGGTTAACTTCTACGGCAGTTCTGAGTGTACGAGTATTGCCGGGCATAATCTCACCAAGCGTGAAGAGCAGTCCATTATTGGTACTCCTTTAGGTGAAACGACGTTGGCTGTGATGGCCGATAATGGCCAGCCTGCCGCTGTTGGCGAAGAGGGTGAGCTATGGGTCATGGGACCACAGGTTTGTCGTGGCTATCTGAATGCTCCTGAATTGACTGCACAGAAAATAACGGAAGATGACATATATGGCCGGATTTTCAAGACAGGTGACATCGTTATGCGCCGCGATGATGGTGAAATAGTGTTTGTTGGCCGTCGCGACGGAATGGTGAAGATTCGCGGTTTCCGCGTCGAACTGAAGGAAGTGGAGGCCGTCATCCGTGAATTCCCTGGTATCAAGGACGCCACCGTTCATGCTTTCGATACGGAAGGAGAAGGAGCAGGCAAGTTTATCGCTGCCTACGTAGTGAGCGATTCTCCTGTAGATGTTGAGGCACTGAACGCCTTCATCCTCGAAAAGAAACCACCGTATATGGCGCCTGAGGTCATCATGCAGATTGATGCTATTCCGCTGAACCAAAACCATAAAGTAGACAAGCGAGCGCTTCCCAAGCCCATCCGGTCTGTTGCGACTGAGTCGCATCAAACAGAAAACGCCCCGATGAACGTGCTGGAGAAGGAACTCCACGAAATCGTATCCAAGTTGGTGGGCAATAGTGACTTTGGCGTCACAACGTTACTGGGTCACACTGGTCTGACATCCATTACGGCCATGAAACTGGCGGTAGAGATTAATAAGCGCTACGGCATAGAGCTTGATGCCAAGTCGATGGCGAAATCAGTGACCCTTCAAAGCATCGAGAATGAGATACTGAAAGGATTCATGGTTCAAGGTGCAGGAGTAACGGTTAAGGAGGAAGACAACCGTGAACCATTAACTATGAACCAAGCGCCCAAGTCTGCTCCCCTCTCCTACGCCCAGTTGGGTGTATATTACGAGTGCATGAAGCATCCGCTTGACACGACTTATAATCTTCCCACTGCCATCATACTTCCACCGGGCATTGAGGGTGATAAGGTGGAACAAGCCCTTTTGCAGCTTATCTCTGCGCATCCTGCCTTCAACATCCATTTCGAGACGCAGGGTAACGACGTCGTCCAAGTATGCGACCCTGCCCTGGTGCCGGTAGTGACACGTAGTGAGATGACGGAAAAGGACCTGATTGCCTATCAGCAGTCCTTTGTCCTGCCTTTCAACTTGGACCGTGGTCCGCTCTATCGCATGGAAATCGTTCAGACGGAAAACCGCGTGGTCATCTTGATAGATGTGCACCACCTCATCTTCGACGGTGCATCATTCGACTTGCTTACACGCCAGCTATGCGATGTCCTGAACGGGGAAACCATCGAACCAGAGAGACTCGGCTTACTCCAGTTCTCGCAGGAACAGCGACAGGCTGAGAGCGGCCAAGAATACCAGGAGGCCAAGGCCTATTTCGCCGAAGTGATGAAGGAGTGCGAGGGCTGTACGGAAATTACCGACGACTTTACGCCCAGTGAGCCCCACGGCCATATTGCCCAAGTAGTCACTCCTTTCGATTACACCAAGGTGGAGCAGTTCTGCAAGCAGCTGAATGTGACGCCAGCCAGTCTGATGCTCGCTGTGTCCTTCTACACGTTGTCGCGCTACACCAACAACCGTCATGTCTATATCTCAACCATCAGCAACGGACGTTCCAACCTACGTCTGGCTGACACGACGGGTATGTTTGTCAACACTCTTCCATTGGCAGGACATATCACGGAACAGACCGTAGAAGAGTTCGTCCGTCGCACGAGTGAGAATTTAGAGCAGACGATGCGCCACGAACTGTATCCCTTCGCCCGTATTGCTGCCGATTTCGACTTCTCGGCCAACACGACCTATACCTATCAGTTGGGAATCTTCGAAGAGCATACCATTGGTGGCGAGAAGATTACTGTCAAGTCGATAGACGTAGATGTGCCGAAACAGAAACTCGATATTATCATTATACAACAGGACGGTCAGCCAGTCATCTGTCTGGAGTACGACGATGCCTTCTATAGCGAAAAGACGATCAAGGGCTTGGCAGAATCATTCGTCAGCGTTCTGAAACATTTCATGGAAGCACCGAAGAACAGTCTGCTCAAGGTGTCGATGCTTAGCGACGAACAGGAGCGTCTGGTCAATTCCTTCCGTATGGCAGGCACAGCAGATGTTCCTACCCGTCTGTTCCATCAGGCCGTTGAGGCGAATGCCGAGCAGAAGCCCGACGTGAAGGCTCTCGTAGCCTGCGACGGCACCTTTACTTTCAGCCAGCTGAACAGCGAGATGAACCGTATAGCCAATGCACTCATTGCTCACGGTGTGAAGCGCGGCGACCGCGTAGCCATGTTGCTACCTCGTACCAGTCGCCTTATCTTCACCATGTTTGGTATCATGAAGGCTGGTGCAGCATACATCCCCTGCGACCCGCACTATCCTGCAGACCGCATCAAGTTGATTCTCGAAGACAGCGAGGCTGCGTATATCGTTACCGACGATGAGAATCTGGAGAACCTGAAGGCGCAAGCCGGAGAGGGAAGTCTCAAGGTGTTGGAGAAAGCCTTGAATGTCGAAGAGTTGTTGCAATGCGAAAACACGGCAAACCCCGCCATTCCTCAGGAAGGCAGCGACCTCGCTTACATTATTTATACGTCAGGTTCTACGGGTCGTCCAAAGGGTGTGATGCTTCATCACAAGGGTATCTGTAACGAGCTCTTTGCCCATCCGCTCAATTTCCGCAACTGGACGGTAATGCAAGAGGTGAAGTGCATACTCGGATTGGCTACCATCTCTTTCGACGCTTCCGTTGAGGAAATTGGTATTCCGCTGTACAACGGTCTCACACTGGCATTGTCCAGCGACGAGATAGCCAACGACCCGATTCTCCTGGCGGAGTTTATGGTGGAAAACAACGTGGGTATGTTCCAAGGCACACCGTCACGCTTGATGCAGCTCTATGAGTCGGATACCTTCCGCAAGGCGCTTTCAGGCTGTCACATCATCGAGCTGGGTGGCGAGAAATTCTCAGACAGTCAGTTGCGTGAACTGCAAAAAACGATGGTAAGTGCTGACGGTTCTCATCCAGTTCATATCTTCAACAGCTTCGGTCCCACTGAGACAACGGTGGAAAGCAACAGCCACGAAGTGACGCACGACGACCATGTAACCATCGGTCGCCCGTTGGTCAACGTGACTGAATATATCGTTGATGCCGACATGAACCGTGTGCCAGTGGGTGTCGTAGGTGAACTACTTATCGGTGGTGCGCAGGTAGGTTTGGGTTATAACAACCTGCCTGATAAGACCCGTGAGGCCTTCATCCCCAACCCGTTTGTCATCGGTGATGCAATTGACAAAACCCTCTACCGCTCTGGTGACTATGCGCGCTGGGACGAACACGGCTACGTTTCCATCTTAGGACGTACCGACAACCAGGTGAAACTGCGTGGTCTGCGTATCGAACTGGGTGAGATTGAGAGTGTCATATCCCAACAGGAAGGTATCGGTCAGGTCATCGTGATGATTCGCAAGATTAACGGCAAGGAACATCTCTGTGCCTACTTCACCGCCAACCATGCTGTGGACATTGACGAACTGAAAGTGGAGATTGGCAAGAGCCTGACACAGTATATGGTGCCAACGGCTTACCTGCAACTCGACAAGATGCCGACTACGCCCAGCGGCAAAACCGACATGAAGGCACTGCCCGAACCTACGCTTTCCATCACGACAGCATATGTGGCGCCAGCAAATGAATTGGAACAACAGCTTTGCGACATCTTTGCTAACATTCTGCAAGTAGAACGTGTAGGAGCTACCGACGATTTCTTCGAACTGGGTGGCACTTCGCTTGTCGTTACACGCTTGATTATCGATGTCGATAAAATTGGGCACCATTTGGTCTATGGCGATGTTTTCGACAACCCAACGCCACGGCAGATTGCTGCCCTGCTGACCGGTACTCAGGTGACCGAGAAAGTCAGTCTGGAGTCGGAGGTGAAGGACTTCGACTATACTGCCATCGACAAAGTATTGGCTGGAGGTAACATAGAAGCTTTCCGTGAGGGTACGCCACTCACGTTAGGTCATGTACTCCTGACGGGAGCCACTGGCTATCTGGGCATTCACCTGCTCAACGAGCTCATCAGTTCCGATGCCAAGAGTATCACCTGTCTGGTACGTGCCAAGAGTCCAAAGGATGGAGAACGCCGCTTGCAGACGCTTCTATACTACTATTTCGCCTCTTCCTATCGCGACCTCTTCGAGAGCGGACACCTCCGCGTCATCAATGGCGACGTTACCGATGACCTTTATTCTGTGCTCAACGGTTCCGCCGTCGAGATCAACACCGTGTTCAACTGTGCCGCCATCGTGAAACACTTCTCCAAGGACAACGACATCGAACGCGTCAACGTAGATGGTACACAGCGCTGCGTGGACTTCTGTCTGAAGACGGGAGCCAAGCTCATCCAGATTTCCACCGTCAGCGTGGGTGGTTTCCTGACACATGGCGAGTCTGCCGACAAGGCTTTCCTCAGCGAACAGCGTCTCTTCATGAACCAGTATTTGGGCAATCAATATACGCTTTCGAAATACCTTTCTGAGCGTATCGTTCTCGATGCCGTTGCCACCAAGGGTCTCGTGGGTAAGGTGATGCGTGTCGGCAACCTTGCAGCCCGCAGCACCGACGGCGAGTTCCAGGTGAATTTCCGCACCAATAGCTTTGCCGGCACGATGCGCGCCTATAGCTTGTTAGGCTGCTGTCCCTATGGCAATTTCACCAATCCCGTAGAGTTCTCGCCCATCAACGAGGTCGCTCAGGCTATTTGTCTGCTGGCAACCACACCACGCGAGTGTTGTATGTTCCATCCATACAACAACCATAGCGTGTTCTTGGGTGACGTGCTGGGCGAACTGGCCTCAGTAGGCACACCTGTCCGTATGGTAGAGCAGGACGAGTTCCTGCAGGCATTGGATCAGATTAAGTCAGACCCTCAGAAAGCCGAGCGCCTGCAAAGTCTGGTAGCATACGCCGACGTGACTCACGGACAGGATGCCATCCTTGTTCAGGAGACGAACGACTACACCATGCAGGTACTTTACCGACTAGGTTTCCAGTGGTCACCCACCTCATGGGACTATGTTGATCGTTTCTTCCAGGTGATTGCTGGCTTCGACTTTTTTTCAGAGTAAAAATAGTAACTTTTCGCATAATATTTTGCTATTTCGACAAAACTTTGTAACTTTGGCGAGTTAAAACTCTATCAAATTGACAATTTACTATAATTAAACTATAAAGAAAATGAAAAGAAACAATGTGAAGATGGGTGTTGTAGCACTGGCTGCTGTGGTTGGTGGACTGACCTCATGTGGTGGCGAAATGCCCCAAGTAGAACAGACGTCGTATGAGACGGTAACCATTCAGAAACAGGACATTACAATACCTGTAAAGTTCAGTGCAAAACTCAAGGGTGAGACGGATGTAACCATCACGCCTCAGGTTAGTGGACAGCTGACGAGAATCTGCGTGACTGAAGGTGACCAGGTAAAGAAGGGACAGGTGCTCTTCATCATCGACCAGCGTGACGCACAGTTGGAGTTAGAGTCTGCACAGGCTAACCTGCAGGCTGCTCTTGCCCAAGAGGCAAGTGCGAAAATCGAGTACGAGTCTAACAAGAATCTGTATGACAAGAAGATTGTCAGCAAGTATACGCTCGATACTTCAGAGAACTCATACAATCAGGCAAAGGCATCCGTGGCACAATACAGGGCACAGGTGAACCGTGCCAAGGTGAACCTGGGCTACTGCACCATTACTGCTCCTGTGACGGGCAGCATCGGTGAGATTACCGTTCGTGCTGGCGATCAGGTTTCACCTTCTACTTATCTGACCACGGTGAGCGGCAACGCGAATATGGATGCAGAATTCTCACTGCCGGAAACGTTTCTGTCAATGATGCTCTCTGAAGGCTTCACCACGGATCCCAATAAGCTTTCAAAGTTGTCGCCCGAAATTGGTTTTATCATGAAAAACGGTACGGAGTACGATCATAAGGGAAAGATTACCAGAGCCACGGGTATGGTAAACGCCTCTACCGGTACTATCTCGTTGAAGGCTACCTTCCCCAACCCCAAGGGCCAGCTTTACTCAGGTATGCAGGGTAATATTGTAATTCCTCTGCAAGAACAGGGCGTCATGGTAATTCCGCAGGAGGCTGTCGTGAAGTTGCAGGACAAGCAGCAGGTATACAAGGTACAGCCCGACAGCACGGCAACGGCTATTGAGGTGACTACACAGGACATCTATGATGGTGAGCACTATATTGCGTTGACGGGTCTGAACGAGGGTGACAAGATTGTGACCGTAGGAGCCAACAACGTACACGAGGGACAGAAGGTGCTTTTCCCGGCTGCACCGGAGAAGAAGTGAAAAGTGAAGAGTGAAAAGTGACAAATTTGCTTCCGCTTTATGAAAAATAATATATTTATTAATAGGTACGTGATGGCGTGCGCCATCAGTATCGTGTTGGCGCTGGTGGGCTTCATTTCGATGAGTTCGCTGCCCATCGAGCAATATCCGAACATCGCACCTCCGCAAGTGG
>Ga0310694_10002199_pt1 | contig 20490 bp, 13 predicted proteins | sample 174DNAGHGhighgp2_FD_203884 | JGI IMG/M metagenome (GOLD analysis project Ga0310694, IMG submission 203884) | Sheep rumen microbial communities from Palmerston North, Manawatu-Wanganui, New Zealand - 1742 DNA GHGhigh gp2 (v2) (version 2) | ecosystem: Host-associated > Mammals > Digestive system... | reverse complement strand
TCAGCTGCTGGCGGACTTTTCCGCGCTGCTTACGGAAACCTTCGGCGAGAAAGCCGTCGTCGCAAGGATGGGCGGGGATGAGTTTATTGCCTTTTACCGGGATACGGAAAACGTGGATCACGATGCGCTCCTTCGCCGGCTGGAGGAACTCTGCGAAGAGGAGAATAAGGAGCGGGAGGGTGTGAAGATCTCTTTTGCCAGCGGTTTTTCGTCCGTGACCGAAGAGGAACTGGCGCAGTTAAAATCGCAGCCGCCCGAGAAAAGAAAAAAGATCATCCGCAGTGTCTATCAGCGTGCGGATGACCTGATGTATGCCAATAAAGCCGAGATCAAAAGAAAGCGGGATCAGTAGACGATCCGGTTGCGGCCGGCTTCCTTGCCGGCATAGAGTTTTTCGTCCGCGTCCTTGATGTTGTCATCAAGGGCTTTTTCTTTATCATATTCGCACAGTCCGTAGGTCAGTGTCACACCGACGATGTCATCACGTACCGCAACGGCGATCTTTTTGATCTCGCTCTGTACTTTATAGAGGATGGCAAGCGCCTCATCACCGTTCAGATCCGGGAAAGCGATGAAGAATTCCTCTCCGCCCCATCTCGCGACGAAGCCGCTTTCGCCCACGGCTGTGGTCATGGCAAGGGCGACGGATTTCAGGACGACATCACCGACATCGTGTCCGTAGTTATCGTTGACCCGTTTGAAGTGATCGATATCGCAGATGCAGATGCAGCACATCATTGTATCTGCTTTTTTTGCAAACTCCTGCAGGTAATCCATGGCCATGCCGCGGTTGTTTAAGCCGGTCAGCGGGTCGGTGCTGGCTTTTTCTTTCAGTTTTTTGTTGTACTCGATCAGCTTGTTCTCCATCGTCAGGCTGTCCTTGGAGAAAACATGTGACGCGATGCAGGTACAGAAGATGACGATGAACATGCTGCTGTCGCGGACGCAGTGATGCGCTGCGGGGGAAAGCTGGATCACCGGCTCGCTGTCACCGTAGAGGATGGACATCCCCAGATAGATGACGAAGGTGATCAGGGCAAAGATGATCTTCATTGAGAAACGGTCATAGCTCGCAAAGAAGAAGATCAGGATGAGAAACGGCGGAAAGATCTGGAAGCTTGAGTCCGGTCCGAAGAGCCAGAGTATGCTGCAGGCCCAGAAGGTCGTCGCCGCGATAAAGGACCAGGTCAGGGCCATTTTGGAGAGGATATAGGAAATGACGAAGACAAAAAGGTAGATCGCGCAGAGCATAAAGTTGCCGACGGCCGGTCCCGAGGATCCGCGGACCAGGAAAGCAAGCGCGCTGACCAGAAAGAAAGCTGAGAGCGTAAGACAGAGCGTACGGATGAGAACAGCCATCTTCTTTGATTCGTTCTGATCCGCAGTATCTTTGGTGATGATTCGGTTGAGTGCTCTCAGAATATTCACAACGAATATTATACGCCCATTATTTCGGAGTTACAACTATATTTACGGTATTCTTTTCGCAAAAGTATGTTATAATAGTGGGCAGTACTTAATCGGGAGAGAATCTTTACGTGCGTTCCAGATCCGTTTTTTTTGTTATAGCGACGATCCTTCTTGCGGCAGCGGTCTTTGTCGTGGCCTTTATGTATTTCCGTTTTGCATCGGAAAAGGAGCGGGAGGAGAGCGCCGGGCAGACCTATGAACGGTACTATGTCATGATCACCGATGATTACCGCTCCTCGTTCTGGCAGTCCGTCCATCAGGGAGCGATGAAAGCGGCCCCGGACCGGGGGGCGTATGTGGAGCTCTTCGGATCCAACCTTGCCTTTGATTACAGCCCGGAGGAGCTGATGGAGATGGCGATCGCATCGAAGGTCGACGGGATCATGGTCTACGGCAGCAGTCAGGGCAAGATGACGGCGCTGATCAACGAGGCGGCCGAAAAGGGGATCCCGGTCGTGACGATGTTTTCCGACAGTCCGGATTCGGCACGCTGTTCTTTTGTCGGTGTATCCGGCTATAATATCGGACTGGAATACGGCAGGCAGATCCTGAGTGTAAGGAACGAGATGAACCGTCTCTCCGGCGGAAAGCCGGTGCCGGAAAGTTACGCAAAACAGCTGATCGAAGAGGATCCGCTGGAGATCGCGGTGTTCTTTGATGAAAACAGGGCGCTGTATGATCAGAATGTCATCCTCTCCGGAGTCCGGGACAGCCTGGGACGTGAGATGAAGGAAAGTGAATATGTGATCCGGACGGTGACAGTGGATAACAGCAATCCGTTTTCCGTGGAGGAATCCATCCGCGACGTTTTCATGGAGGAGCAGATCCCGGATGTGCTGGTGTGCTTAAGCGAGCTGGATACCTCCTGCGCCTATCAGGCGGCGATCGATTTTAATGTCGTCGGCAGCGTGTACATCCTCGGTTATTACAATTCGGACAAGATCCTCAATGCGATCAGCCGGAATGTCGTATATTCTTCTCTGGCCGTAGATACGGAGGACCTCGGACGCTACGGCGTGGAGGCGCTGGATGAGTATATCCGGACGGGGAATACCAGCCAGTATTTTACAGCGGATCTGACGATCATTGACCGTTATAATGTATCGGAATATCTGCAGAAGGAGGGGGAAGATGAGAAGTAGATTCGCAAGCCTCCCCCTTTCCGGAAAGATCAGCTGGATCTTTATCGTGGCAAACCTGCTCACCTTTGTCGTCGTGATCTTCCTGCTCGTCGGGATCAACCGGATGAGCGTGGAGATGGAGGAGACCTATCTGGAGAACCGACGGCTGAACGACCTGTCGGAAGCGCTGGACGGAGTGCAGCGGACGATGACGGAGTATCTGAACTCCAAGTCCACGGATTCGCTGTCGGACTACTATATCAGCGAACAGAGCTACAAAGAGATGATGGGGGATCTGGGAACGCAGATCACGGACCGCGCCTACGACCGGATGGAGCGGAACATCCGTTATATGTCGGATGAGTATATGGAGCAGGTCTCGCAGACGATCGAGGCCAAGCGCGGAAGGAATGTGGAAAAATACAGGGTCACCTTTGAAGAGGCGACGAAACTGTACGAATATATCAAGGCTTACGTACGAAGTCTCAACGAAGAGCAGTTTGTCAGCAACTCCGTGAAATACAATACGCTGTCAAGACGCTTTAACCGTTTCGAAGTTTTTGCGGTGGCACTGATGTTTGCGGTGCTTTTCGGAAGCGCCTATATCATCACCGGTATCACCGGAAACCTCATACAGCCGCTGCGCATGCTGGCGGAAAGCGCTGACGAGGTGGCGGGCGGAAAGCTGGACGCAAAGCTTCCGGAGAGTACGAACAACGACGAGATCGGACGATTGACGGCGGCATTCTCCACGATGATGGTGAGTATCCGCGAGTACATCGAACGTGTCCGTAAGAGCATGGAAAAAGAGCGCGTCATGCAGGAGAAAGAGCTGATGATGGAGACGCATTTAAAAGATGCGCAGCTGAAGTACCTGCAGGCCCAGATCAATCCGCACTTTCTTTTTAACACTTTAAATGCCGGTGCGCAGCTGGCCATGATGGAAGGCGCGGACCGCACGTATGAATATGTGCAGACGGTGGCGGACTTTTTCCGCTATAATGTCAAGAAACAGGATGATGCCGTTTCCGTCGGGGACGAGGTCGATCTCGTGGATAACTATATCCGCATCCTGAATGTCCGTTTTTCCGGTGACATCCATTATGAACAGCAGGTGGATGCGCGGCTTCTGAAAGTCCGGATGCCCGGCATGACCCTGCAGCCCATCGTGGAAAATGCGGTCAATCACGGGATCCGCGAGATGGGAGACCGGGGTCGTATCCTGCTGAAGGTCTACCGTGACGAAGAACGGGTCTATATCTCCGTGAAGGACAACGGCAAGGGAATGAGCGCGGAGGATATCGAAAAACTGCTGGGCGGCCGCTGGAGATATGAGGAAAGAAAGGGCGACTCCAACGGGGTCGGAATGGATAACGTGATCTCGAGACTGAAACTTTTTTGCGAGCGGGAGGATGTGATCGAGATCAGCAGCGAAGGAAAAGACTGCGGGACGGAGGTTGTGATCAACCTTCCGTACGAGGCGTAAAAAAGGAGTTTTCGGAATGTACAGGATCATGCTTGCGGATGATGAAGGGATCGTGATCGATTCCATGAAGTTCATCATCGAAAAAGAATTCGGCAGCGAATGCGAAGTGGAATACGCAAAGACGGGACGGTCCGTGATCGAGCTCGCGGAGCGTTTCCGCCCGGATATCGCCGTCATGGACATCCAGATGCCCGGGATCAACGGCATCGAGGCGATGAAGGAAATCAAGAAGTTTTCGGTGGGTACCGTCTTTATCGTGATGAGCGCCTATGACAAGTTTGACTACGCGCAGGAAGCGATCAAGCTCGGCGTCCTCGAATACATCAACAAGCCGATGGAAAAGACGCGCTTTGTGATGGTCCTGAAAAAGGCGATGGAGCAGATCGACAATGACCGGAAGAAACGAAGCGACGATCTCCTCGTGCGGGAAAAACTCGAAAACGTCGAGCCGATCATCGAGAACGGACTCATCTACAATATCCTTTTCCAGGAACATTTCGAGGAAGATGTCGACAACTACAAGACCATCCTCGGGGTGGATACCGACTACGGATATATGATGTGCCTTGTCTGCGGTGACTCCCAGGAAGGAAATCACATGACGAATGCGGTGGGTACCTCGGTCAAGATCTCGAATCATTATGCGGAGCTGCGCGTTTCCTTAAAGGAGTTTTTCTCCTGCAAGGTCGGATCCGTCATGGGAAATAAGATCGCGATCCTCGTGCCTTTTGCGGAGAGCGGCATGGAGTACAATGACCGTACGGAGCTCATCGAGCGGGGCCGGGAACTCGTCCGCTATCTGAAGAAAAAATTCGGCATCAGTTTCCGCCTCGGCTTCGGCGGAGTCAAGGCGCTCCGGCAGCTGGGCAAGTCCTATCAGGAAGCGCTGAACGCGCTCATTGCATCGACAGGACAGGTTGCGCACGCGGATGATCTTCCGATCGGATGCGACTATGAAAAAGACTATCCGGTGGATATCGAAAAGAGCATCTTTGAAAGCGTACAGCGCGGCGATTACAGCGAGGCGGCGCTGCATGCGGGAAGTTTCGTCGAGTGGATGGAAGGATACGACGGCGGGAATCTCATGGCGATCCGCTTAAAACTTCTGGAATTCACGCTCTGGGCGGAGAGGCTGGCCTATGAAAACGGCGGTATGACCTACCGTTTCGGTTCGAGGGATTCCTATCTTCCGGAACTGATGTCGCTTTCGAATATCGCGGAACTGAAGGAGTGGTTTCTGAATAAGCTCAAGATCACCTGTCAGAATATCAGCAGCAAGCGGCAGGAGCGTTCGACGGATATCATCCGGATCGCGCGGGACTACATCGGGGAAAACTATTCCAAAGAGATCTCCCTGGACGATGTCTCGCGTGTCGTCAACATCTCCCCGTACTATTTCAGCAAGCTGTTTAAAGAAGCGACGGGAGAGAACTTTATCGAGTACCTGATCAATATCCGGATCGAAAAAGCAAAGGAACTGTTGGGGCGTGCGGATCTGACCATGAAGGAGATCTGCGCGATGTGCGGCTATCAGGATCCAAACTATTTCAGCCGTACGTTTAAGAAAAATGTAGGTGTCACACCGACGGAGTACAGAGAAAAATGTGTAAAAAGATCATAAGAAGAATTACCGGACTTTTCTGTGCGGTCCTTCTGATCGCGGCCTGCGGCTGCTCGACGGAAGAGGTGCCGGAGAATACGGGAGCCGTGGAGGAAGAGGACGGGATCACGATCGGGATGAGCTTTGATTCCTTTGTGATCGAGCGCTGGCAGAGAGACCGCGATATTTTCGTGCAGGCGGCAAAAGAGCTGGGGGCCAGCGAAGTCAACGTACAGAATGCGAACGGGGATGTGGAGGAGCAGATCCGGCAGATCGAGTATCTGATCGAAAAGAAAGTGGATGTGCTGGTCATTGTCTGTATCGATTCGGACACGCTCTCGGACACGGTAAAAAAAGCACAGGATGCGGGGATCAAAGTGATCGCATATGACCGTCTCATCAACGATGCGGATATCGATCTGTATATCTCGTTTGACAACGAGATGGTGGGAAGCCTGATGGCACAGAGTCTGGTCGACAACGGACTTTCCGGGGGAAAGGTGATCATGATCGGCGGATCTACCTCGGATAATAACGTATCTCTTGTAGAGGGGGCGTTTGAAGACGTGATGCGCGCGAATCATGTGGAGGTCGTCGGCCGTACACACTGCGACGGCTGGCGTGCGGAGCTTGCTTCCGACTATATCTATGAAAACCGTTCGCTGGTGGCGGACTGTGATGCTATCATGTGCGGCAACGACAACCTTGCGAGCCAGGTAGTGAACGCGCTTGCGGTACAGCGCCTCGCGGGAAAGGTCATGGTCACCGGACAGGATGCCGATCTGGAGGCCTGCCAGCGGATCGTGGAGGGAACGCAGGTCATGACCGTATATAAACCCGTGGAAACACTGGCCAGACGGGCTGCGGAGTGCGCGGTCGCGCTGGCGAGAGGGGAAGAGATCGAGGGGGCGGACGTCGGAACCGTGGAAAACGGGGAAGGAGAGATCCCCTATGTGCGCCTGGAGCCCATCATGGTGACCCGGGAAAACCTGGATGAAGTCATCATTGACAGCGGTTTTCATACCAGAGAAGAGGTTTATCTCAATATAAAGTGATCCGAAATGGATAAAATTGCAAAAAAGGGCCGGTTCGATAACAAGATAATGCTATCACCGGTTCTTTGTGCTTTAAAAAGAACACAAGAAAGTACAGAACTTCGCAAACAACTTCTATTTTGTCTGTGTTATCATTCGTCTCGTAGGGAGCTGACAGGCAGTTCCCCAAACCCAAAACATAAAACAAGGGAGGAAGTAGAAATGAAGAAACTGGCAACACTTTTCTTAAGCGCTACGGTTGCTGCATCGATGCTCGTTGGTTGCGGCGGCACGGCTCCGGCACAGGGCGGCGACGCTCCGGCAGCAGGTGGCGACACCCCGGCAACAGAAGCTCCGGCAGCAGGTGGTGAGGAGACCCCGGCTCCCGAGGTAGTAGCTCCGGAAGCAGGAATGAAGGTAGGCGTTTCCATGCCGACCAAGGATCTGCAGAGATGGAACCAGGATGGTGACAACATGCAGAAGCAGCTCGAGGCAGCTGGTTACGAAGTTGATCTGCAGTATGCAGCAAACGATGTACAGCAGCAGCTCTCTCAGGTTGAGAACATGATCTCCAACGGATGCGACGTTCTGGTCATCGCAGCAATCGAGGGTTCTTCTCTCGGTGAGGCTCTGGACATGGCTAAGGCAGCTAACATCCCGGTCATCGCTTACGACCGTCTGCTCATGAACTCCGATGCGGTTTCCTACTATGCAACGTTCGATAACTACATGGTTGGTACCGTTCAGGGTACGTACGTAAAGGATACGCTGGATCTTGACAACGCAGCAGGTCCTTTCAACATCGAGTTCACCGCCGGTGACCCGGGTGACAACAACGCTGGTTACTTCTTCAACGGTGCTTACGACGTTCTTAAGCCGTACATCGAAGAGGGCAAGCTGAATGTCGTTTCCGGTCAGAAGACCTTCGACGAAGTTGCAACCCCGACCTGGGCTACGGAAGTTGCTCAGTCCAGAGCAGAGAACATCCTGTCTTCCTACTATGCAGATGGTACGAACGTAGATGTATGGCTTTGCTCCAACGACTCCACCGCTCTCGGTGTTGAGAACGCTCTTGCAGCTAACTACAACGGCGCATACCCGATCATCACCGGTCAGGATTGCGATATCCAGAACACGAAGAACATGATCGCAGGCAAGCAGTCCATGTCCGTATTCAAGGATACCCGTACGCTGGCAACGCAGGTTGTTAAGATGGTTGGTCAGATCCTCAGCGGTCAGGAAGTAGACGTGAACGATACCACGACCTATGATAACGGTGTCAAGGTAGTTCCTTCCTTCCTTTGCGAGCCGGTATTCGCAGATGCGAACAACTACAAGGAGATCCTGATCGAGTCCGGTTACTACACCGAGGATCAGTTACAGTAAGCAGCAGTTATCAGTAATCATATGGCAGGCGGGGCAAAACCCGCCTGCTTATGAATAAAGAGATTGGAGGGGTTCTTTTGGGCAAAATATTACTTGAAATGAAAAATATTACCAAGACCTTTCCCGGCGTAAAGGCGCTGGACAATGTCAATCTTCAGGTCGAAGAGGGCGAGATCCACGCACTGGTTGGGGAAAACGGAGCCGGTAAATCCACGCTGATGAACGTGCTCAGCGGTATCTATCCTTACGGGACCTACGAAGGAGATATCGTCTATAACGGTGAGGTATGTCAGTTTCAGAAGATCACAGATTCGGAAAAGAAAGGTATCGTTATCATTCACCAGGAATTGGCACTGGTACCGCAGATGTCGATCGGTGAAAACATGTTCCTCGGAAATGAGCGGGGAAAGAAAAGCGCAATTAATTGGAATGAAACCTACAGCGAGGCGGATAAATATCTGAAGATGGTAGGCTTATCGGAGTCCTCGCGTGTGTTGATCAAAGATATAGGAACCGGTAAACAGCAGTTGGTCGAGATCGCAAAGGCACTTGCAAAACATGCGAAGCTCCTGATCCTCGACGAGCCGACATCATCCCTGAATGAAACGGATTCCAGAGCGCTGCTCGATCTGATGCTGGAGTTCAAAAAGCAGGGCATGACGATGATCATCATCAGCCACAAGCTGAACGAGGTTGTCTATGTTGCGGACAAGATCACGGTCGTACGTGACGGATCCACGGTCGAGACCATGGACTGCCATACGACGGAGATCAACGAAGACCGCATCATCCGAGGGATGGTCGGACGTGAGATCACAGACCGTTTCCCGAAGCGTCACGATGTGGCGATCGGTGATGTAAATATGGAAGTAAAGGACTGGACCGTATACCATCCGCTTTATGCAGAGCGCAAGGTGGTGGACGGAGTCAACATGACGGTCCGCAAAGGCGAAGTCGTCGGTATCTACGGTCTGATGGGTGCAGGACGTACGGAGCTTGCGATGAGTATCTTCGGCCGATCCTACGGCGCAGATATCCAGGGAACGTTAAAGCTCAATGGCCACGAAGTCACGCTGAAGAATCCGAGAGAAGCGATCGATGCGAAGCTCGCATACGTGACGGAAGACCGGAAAGGAAACGGACTGGTGCTTTCCAACCCGATCCGCGTGAATACTTCCCTGGCGAACATGAAGGGTGTCAGCAATAACGGTATCATCGATGTCGATAAAGAATACCAGGTAGCGGTCGAGTACAAAGAGAAACTTAAGACCAAAACACCTTCGGTAGAGCAGAATGTCGGTAATCTGTCCGGCGGTAACCAGCAGAAAGTACTGCTGGCAAAGTGGATGTTCACGGATCCCGATATCCTGATGCTCGATGAGCCGACCAGAGGTATCGATGTCGGTGCAAAATACGAGATCTACTGTATCATCAACGATCTCGTCAAGTCCGGCAAGTCTGTTGTCATGATCTCTTCCGAACTCCCGGAAGTCATCGGCATGAGTGACCGGATCTACATCATGAACGAAGGCAAGTTTGTCGGTGAGATGAAAGCCGAAGACGCTACGCAGGAAAACATCATGGCCTGCATATTACAGTCGGGGAGGGGCGAATGATATGAATCTGAAAGCGATGGATATCTTAAAAAAATATACGATGGTTTTCGCCCTCATCGCGGTGATCATCTTCTTTTACGCGACGACGCAGGGTAAGATCCTTCTCCCGCAGAACATCAACAACCTGATCTCGCAGAACGCTTACGTGTTCGTGCTTGCGGCAGGTATGCTGCTCTGTATCCTGACCGGCGGTAACATCGACCTGGCAGTCGGTTCGGTCGTCTGCTTTGTCGGCGGTATCGGTGCCGTGATGATGGACAAGCACATCAACGTGTGGGTAGCAGTCGTCGTGATGCTGGTAGGAGGCATCCTGGTCGGTGTCTGGCAGGGCTTCTGGATCGCCTATATCAAAGTGCCGCCGTTCATTGCGACGCTGGCCGGCATGTATGCGTTCCGCGGACTTGCGAACGTCGTCATGCAGGGTTTTGCGATCGGTGTCACGGATCCTACTTTCTTAAATGTATTCGGTGGCGGCGCGGATTGCTATATCCCCGATTTCTTCCACGGTACGGACTTTAATATCACCTGTATGGTAGTAGGTGTCGCGGTCGCGGTCATCTATGTGGTGATCGAGATGAAGAACCGTGTGAGTGCAGCGGCAAAGGGCTTCACGGTTGCTCCGATCTATCAGCTTCTGATCCGTCTGGTGGCAGTTTGCGGAGTTGTCCTCTGGATGTTCTACAAGCTGGCTCAGTACAAAGGAATCCCGGCAGGTCTTCTCTGGATCGCAGTCGTACTGCTTGCATACGGTTACATCACTTCCAAGACCACGATCGGTCGTTACCTGTATGCAGTCGGCGGCAACGAGAAAGCGACGAGGCTTTCCGGTATCGACTCCCGTAAGGTTTACTTCTTCGCATACATCAACATGGGCCTGATGGCAGGTCTTGCAGGTATCCTTACCATTGCAAGAGCATCCGGCGCACAGCCGACCTTCGGACAGGGCTATGAGATGGATGCGATCGCAGCCTGCTTCATCGGCGGAGCTTCGGCATACGGCGGTGAAGGAAATATCTTCGGTGTCATCATCGGTGCGGTACTGATGGGTGTCATCAACCAGGGTATGAGTATCATGGGTATGTCTGCCAACTACCAGAAGGTAGTCAAGGGTATCGTAGTATTGGTGGCGATCATCTTTGATGTGCTGTCGAACAAGAAGAAAAAGTAAGGAGAGAGAGTCATGGCAAAATATTTGGAAATCTTAAAAAAGAATGCGATGCTGATCATCCTTGTCCTGGTCTACATCTTCTTCTCCGTAATGACAAAGGGCAGCATCTTCTCGCCGCTGAACTTTAACGCACTGATCACGCAGAACGCATACGTCTTCATCCTGGCAACGGGTATGCTGATGTGTATGCTGACCGGCGGTAACATCGATCTGTCCTGCGGATCCTTCGTCTGTCTGCTGGGTGCGGTCGGCGGTATCCTGATGGTCGTAAAAGAAATGGGCACGGGAGTTTCCATTCTCATGATGCTCGGTGTCGGTATCGTTTACGGCTGTATCCTGGGCTTCCTGGTAGCATATGTAAATATCCCGCCCTGGATCGCAACGCTGGCAGGTTATCTGGCATTCCGTGGCTGGGGCACCGCACTGCTTTCCTCGAACAGCTCGACCGGAAGTATCGGACCGTTCCCGCAGAGCTTCCTCAAGATCTTCTCCGGTAAGCTCTTTGAGACGCCGATCAACCAGCTGAACACCGTATGTCTCGTAGTCGGTATCGTAGCAAGTGTAATCGTGGTGGCAGTCAATGTGATCACGAGAGCCAATAAGGTTAAGAAGGGTTATGAAGCGGATTCCATGGTCGCGGTGATCGTGAAATCGGTACTGTCGGTAGCGGCGATCATGCTCTTCTCCTACAAGCTCGCGATGGCCGGCGGTATCCCTACCGTACTGGTATGGGTGGTAGCGATCGTCCTGATCTACAGCTTCATCACTTCCAAGACCACGCTGGGCAGATACTTCTACACCATCGGCGGTAACAAAGAAGCGACGAGACTTTCCGGTGTAGATACGAAAAAGATCATGTTCTTTGCTTACCTGAACATGGCAGTTCTGACCGTTATCACTTCCTATGTCGTCATCGCCCGCTTCCAGGCAGCGAATGCACAGGCAGGAACGAACTATGAGATGGACGCGATCGCAGCCTGCGTCGTCGGTGGTGTATCGGCATACGGCGGATCCGGTTCCGTCTTCGGAATGGTGATCGGTGCTACGCTGATCGGTGTCATCAACCTCGGCATGCAGCTGATGGGCGTCGATGCCGACTGGCAGAAGATCGTAAAAGGTGCCGTTCTGCTCGGCGCGGTTGTCTTCGACATCCTCGCGGCAAAGAAGAACGCCACCAAGTAAAAAACGCTTTATTCAATTACCCCCTTTTCTTGAGAGAGACTGATTCTAAAGGTCTCTCTCTTCCCATTTTAAGGGCTTTTTATCGCTTGCCAAACGTCGGAAAAACCGTTATACTTAAAAATCAGGGGGTCCGGCACAAAACAGTGCCGGCGGACGGCTTTTCGGGAGGGGGATCGATGGACCGGAAAAAGATTCGTATCGCAGCGATCGCAGGCACGGTCGCATTAGCATTGATCGCGGTGATCATCGCGGTCAGATCCAAAGGAACAAAAACAGAAGATCCGGGAGTTGTGTCCGGGAATGCGGCAACGGTGACAACAGCGGACGGTGTGACGGCGGATCCGCTCACGGCAGACGGCGGGAGCGTGGAGGTTTCCGCGGTGACCGCGACCTCGGCAGCGGAGCTGGCTGCGACGACGGCGACGGTGGTGGACGGATTTATCCTGACTTACGGCACGAATAACAGCTGGCAGAATAATGCGGTGACCATGTACGGTCTGGATCTCATGATCACGAACGTCTCGGGTGCACAGATCGACGGATGGAAGCTGGAGATCGAGATCCCGGGGCTTGCTTCCGCGGAAGGCTGGAACGGCAGCTTTTCCTGTAACGGAAATACACTTACCATCAGCAACGCGAATTACAACGGTGCAGTCGGCAACGGCGGCAGCGTGACCTGCGGCTGTAACCTCGGCGTGAACGGTACGTTCTCCGTGACCAAAGCGACGCTGAACGGAACGAACTGTGCCCTGGTCCAGGGGAAAGTCGATCCGAACGCGCAGAATAACGCGGTGCAGAACAACGGAACGCAGAATCAGAATCAAAATCAGAATCAGAATCAGCCGGTCGGCGGCAATGATCAGACACCTTCGAACGTGGATGTGAGCGCGCTGCTCGCACGCCGTTCGGATGCGGTACAGGGAGATGACTGGCTGCATACCGACGGACGCAGGATCCTGGATGCTTCGGGGAAGGAAGTCTGGCTGACGGGCGTCAACTGGTTCGGCTACAATACCGGCACCAATACCTTTGACGGACTTTGGAATTCACAGCTCGCACCGACGGTAAAGGTGATCGCCGATCACGGGTTCAACCTGATCCGCGTACCGATGTCGGCACAGCTGCTGAATGAATGGGCTTCGGGTGTGTATCCGAAAGCAAATTACAATAACGCTTACAACAGCGAATTAAACGCGATGAACAGTCTCGAGATCTTTGACTACTTCCTGGCGCTCGCGGAAGCGAACGGCCTGAAGGTCATGATCGACATCCACAGTGCGGAGACGAATGCGTCCGGTCACATGACCAATCTCTGGTATACCCCGCAGGTGACGGAGGAGCAGTACCTCGCGGCACTTTCCTGGGCAGCGGAGCGTTATAAGAATAACGATACGATCATCGCATTCGACCTGAAGAACGAGCCGCACGGGAAGCCGTACGAGGGCTCCGGCGCCGCGATCTGGAATGATTCCACGCAGCCGAACAACTGGAAGTACATGGCGGAGCGTGCTGCCGCGGCTGTTCTTGCGAAGAACCCGAACGTACTGATCATGGTGGAAGGGATCGAGATCTATCCCGTCAACATCCGTACGAACGGGGATTATCATTCGACTTCGGATAAGGATTACTACTTTAACTGGTGGGGCGGAAATCTCCGCGGTGTAGCGGATTATCCGGTGAATCTCGGAGTCTATCAGAACAAGCTCGTGTATTCCCCGCACGATTACGGCCCGACGGTCTACGAGCAGCCGTGGTTTTCCGGGAATTACACCTATGCCAGCCTGATGCGTGACTGCTGGAAGGACAACTGGTTTTACATTTATGAAAAGAATACGGCGCCGCTGCTCATCGGTGAGTGGGGCGGATACATGAGCGAGCCGAACCTGACCTGGATGACCTACATGCGTCAGCTGATCAGCACTTATCATCTGCATCACACATTCTGGTGCCTGAATGCAAACTCCGGGGATACGGGCGGACTGCTGCTGGATGACTTTACGACCTGGGACACGGAGAAATATACCTTTGTCAAAGAAGTGCTCTGGCAGGAAAACGGGAAGTTTGTGGGCCTCGACCATCAGATCCCTCTCGGTGATAACGGGATCAGCCTGTCGGCGGCCGGCGGAAGATAAAAAAACGGGTTACCGATCCGAAAAGGAGGAAACAGGAAATGAAACGCTGGAAGGGTTACGAACATGGGGTGAATCTCGGAGGATGGCTGTCTCAGTGCGATCACACCAAGGAACGTTATGAGGGTTTCATCCGCGAGGATGATATCCGGAGGATCGCCAGCTGGGGGCTGGATCATATCCGCGTACCGGTGGACTATGAGCTGGTGGAGGATGAGCAGGGGAATCCCCGTGAGGGCGGATATGTGTATCTCGACCGTATCGCGGAGTGGACCGGGAAGCATCATCTGAACCTGATCCTGGATCTCCATAAGACCTGCGGATTCTCCTTTGATTTCGGGGAGAAAGAGGAAGGCTTTTTCGACAGTGAGGAATTGCAGGAGCGTTTCTATAAACTGTGGGAAGAGTTCGCAAGACGTTACGGTGATCAGAGCGAACGTATCGCTTTTGAACTGTTAAACGAAGTCACGGAAAAGTCCTACATGGATACCTGGAACCGCATCGCAAAGACCGCGATCGAACGGATCCGTGTCTATGCGCCGAAAACGAAGATCCTGATCGGCGGCTATTACAATAACAGCGTGGAGGCGGTGCCGGATATCATGCTCCCGCCCGATGAGAATATCATCTACAATTTCCATTGCTATGAGCCGCTCATCTACACGCATCAGGGTGCATACTGGGCACCGGGGATGGATGTGAACTTCCGCATCTCCATTGATGCGAGCTATGAGGAGCTGGCGGCAGCTTCGGAAAAGTATCTGACCCAGGTAACGGTCCCGATGGAGGGGCTCGATCCGAAGAAGTCTCTCGGCGAAGAGTATTTTGAGAAAATCTTCCGTAAGGCGGTGGAAGTGGCCGAGGAAAGAAACGTGGCCCTTTACTGCGGTGAGTACGGCGTGATCGACCGCGCGGATCCGAAGGAGGCACTCCGCTGGTACCGTATCATCAGCAGCGTCTTTGATAAATACGGCATCGGACGTGCCGCATGGAGCTACAAGGAGATGGACTTCGGTCTCATCGACGAGCACATGGCGGAAGTGGCGCAGGACGTGATCAAAGCACTGTAAGGGAAAACGCCGGCACGCAACGCGGCAGACGCTGCAGGGATTTACAGCAGACAGGAGAGGACGAGCCGTACGAGCAGTGCCGCGACCCATGCGACGAAGCACTGCCAAAGAACAACGAAGCAGGCATATTTGTTGCCGAGCTCCCGGCGGACGGCAGCGACTGCGGCGACGCAGGGCGTATAGAGCAGACAGAATACAAGTAATGAGGCGGCGGAGAGCGGTGAGAGTACCGCAGTTACGCCGCCTTCGCTTTGGAAGAGAACCTGCAGTACGGAGACGACGCTCTCCTTTGCCAGAAAACCGCTGATCAGGGAAGTGACGATCCGCCAGTCTCCGAGGCCCGCGGGTGCAAAGAGCGGTGCCAGGCAGCCGGCGATCCCGGCTAAGATGCTCGCGTGCGGGTCGATGACCGGATGCAGCGTAAAGTCAAAACTCTTCAGGAACCAGACCACGATCGTGGCGATCAGGATCACGGAGAATGCACGCTGCAGGAAGTCTTTGCATTTTTCCTTTAACAGGAAGGCGACGTTCTTGACGCCGGGCATCCGGTAATTCGGAAGTTCCATCACGAAGGGCACTGCTTCGCCCTTAAATTTCGTCTTTTTAAACAGCAGCGCGACCACGATGCTGCAGAGGATCCCGAAGAGATACAGGGAAGTCATGATGAGCACTTTATGCGCGGGGAAAAATGCATCCACGAAAAAGGCGTAGATCGGAAGCTTCGCGGTACAGCTCATAAAGGGTGTGAGCAGGATCGTCATCTTGCGGTCCCGTTCGCTGGGAAGCGTGCGTGTCGACATGATCGCGGGAACGGTACAGCCGAAGCCGAGGAGCATCGGCACGATACTCCGGCCGGACAGTCCGAGCCGTCGCAGGGGCCGGTCCATACAGAAGGCGACACGTGCGATGTAGCCGCTGTCTTCCAGGATCGAGAGGAAGAAAAACATCGTAACGATGACCGGCAGGAAACTTAAGACACTGCCGACACCTTCGAAGATCCCGTCGATGATGAGGCTGCGGATGACTTCACTGACATCGGCCCGGATGAGGGCCTGCTCCGCAAGCATCGTAAGTCCGTCGATCGCCGAGGAGAGGAGATCCTGCAGCAGGGCACCGATCACGTTGAAGGTCAGGAAAAAGATGAATGCCATGATGAGCAGGAAGACCGGGATCGCCGTCCATTTGCCGGTCAGGATGCGGTCGATCCTGCGGCTGCGTTCGTATTCCGTATTTTTCTCCGGCTTGTGTACGCAGGTCTCGCAGACTTTCCGGATATAGGCAAAACGCATGTCTGCGATGGAAGCGCTGCGGTCGAGCCCGCGTTCTTTTTCCATCTGCAGTACGATGTGTTCGATCGTCTCGACTTCGTTCTGATCGAGAGAAAGCTGTTTGATGATCTCGGGATCCCCTTCGATGAGTTTCGATGCGGCGAAACGGACCGGCAGTCCGGCACGCTCGGCGTGATCTTCGATGAGGTGGATGACGGCGTGCAGACAGCGGTGAACGGCACCGCCGTGATCGCTTTCGTCACAGAAATCCTGACGGAGAGGTTTCTCCTGATACTTTGCGATATGAAGCGCATGCTCGATGAGTTCGTCGATGCCTTCCCGCTTGGCGGCGGCGATGGGGACGACCGGCGTCCCGAGGAGTTCCTCCATCGCATTGATGTCTACGGATCCTCCGTTTCCGCGAAGCTCGTCCATCATGTTCAGGGCGACGACGACGGGGATGTTCATCTCGAGCAGCTGCATCGTCAGATAGAGATTACGTTCGATATTGGTGGCATCTACGATGTTGATGATGGATTTCGGTTTTTCCTGCAGGAGGAAGTTTCTGGAGACCAGCTCCTCAGCCGAGTAGGGGGACATGGAGTAGATGCCGGGAAGATCCGTGACGGAAGTGTTTTTGTATCCGAGGATCGAGCCGCTCTTGCTTTCCACGGTGACGCCGGGGAAATTGCCGACATGCTGGTTGGAGCCGGTCAGCTGGTTAAAGAGCGTGGTCTTTCCGCTGTTCTGGTTTCCGGCAAGGGCAAAGGAAAGGACCTCGCCCTCCGGAAGCGGCGTTCCGTCTCCCTTCCGGTGAAAGATGCCTGCTTCACCGAGACCGGGGTGCGGTACGATCCGTTTTTTCTTTTTGCCGGCGGAGCTTTCTTCTTTGCTCTCCGTCGGGCGCACGGTGATCTTCTCGGCTTCCGAAAGACGCAGGGTCAGTTCGTAGCTGTGCAGGCGGATCTCTACGGGATCGCCCATGGGGGCGAACTTTACGACAGAGACTTCCGTCCCCGGGATCGCTCCCATATCGAGGAAATGCTGCCGCAGTGCGCCTTCGCCGAGGACAGTTTCGATGACTGCTTTTTGTCCGATCTTCAGCTCATTCAGTGTCATGTCTTATGCCTTCTTTACCTCATGCCGTATCACTTCGAAGCGCTGCAGGGAGATCTCTTCTCCGGGACGGATCCCCGCTTTCCGGCAGGCGATCGAGATCTGTTCATCGACCGTATCGACGCCGTCCAGATCCGGGAGGAGGAGTCCTCTTTTATGTCCGGAGGTAACGATGACCCCGTATCGTTTTACGTCCAGCAGGGAACGGTCCGGGATACGCTCGGGCGTGCTGAGTACATCCACGTGGATCTCGAGCTCTCCGATCTCGGAGGCGTCGACCGGATCAAAACGCGGATCGTGAAGTGCCGCGCTGACTGCGTTCTGCAGGATCTCCGAGGCGACACATTCCGTCGTCGGGAGGAAGGTTCCGATGCAGCCGCGAAGGGCCCCGTGTTTATGCAGGGAGACGAATGCGCCGGCCTGCGTTTCCAGCAGTTCCCTCCGGATCCGTTCCTGCTCCGTGCTCTCCATATCTTTGGTCAGTTCGCGTACGATCCCGTCCGCATCATTCAGCGTCTTACCGGTAAGGATCTTGGAAGAGAGGGAACGTCTTGCCAGACGGACCCAGCAGTCCTCTCCGGCGTTCGCGGTGTGCTCTCCCGCGTTTACGGATTCCTCCCTGCGCTTCAGGAAACGGCGTGCTTCCTCCGTCCCGTTCACACGGTAGGTGCATACGCCGTAGCCAACCCCGAAGGTCGCTTCGTGTGTGAGCTTACGGATGTCAAGTGCCATTCCGTCGAGTGCGCCGGCCATCATCACAAAGGAGCGGTGTCCGCATTCCGCTGCATTCTTACAGAAGGACTCCGGGAAATCGAAGAGCTCACCGAAGCTTCCGCTGCCCATGACCTCCATGATGCGCTCGTCGTACTTCGGTCCTTCCGGTGCAAAACCGTAGGGGCCGTCTTCTTTCATCTTGTGGGAAAGATCGCCGCTGCCGACGAAGTATGCCCGGCGTTGCAGACGCAGGCAGACATCCTGCAGCAGCTGTCCCACGCGGTAGTGATCCGCGAGGGGAAGACCGGAGATGCCGATCCGCAGGAGTTTATAGTTGGTATATTTTTTCCGGATGAAATAAAGCGGGATCATGGTGCCGTGATCGAGAGCAGGCTCACGTTCTCCGGCGGTTCCCGCACTTAAGCCGGAATCTTTGGCAAGGACCGAAAAAAGATCCACCGCTTCATGGTCGTATTCTTCCGTGAAGCGCACCTCCCCTGCACCGAAACGGGAGAGGTCTCCCGCTGCATGAAGTCCCGGCGAGATATGGAAATAGTCGGCGTAGACCGTGGCATGGGGACTTGAGATGATGATGAGATCAGGAGCAAGATCTGCGATCTCCTGTGCGGCTGCCAGATAGGAAGCGGTCGTGGCTTCGATCTTTTTTTCTTCTCCGCGGCCGACCTCCGGAAGTATGATCGGAGGGTGCGGTACCATGCAGGCACCGAGGATACCGTATTCGTTTTCGATCATCGCATTTCCTCCTTCCGCGGTCCGGGGACGGCAGGCCTATCCGGTCGGGAAAGGCAGCCCTTTTGCCCAGGGAAAGTATAGCGCAAAAACACCGCAAGCGCAAGTAAGGAAGGGGCCCCGTGGTTGCAAAACAGAGGGATTTCTGCTATAGTATTCGGGATGAAATCCGACAGATCGATCGAGCAACTGCATATCCACGCATCGAATGAAATGATGGATTATGTCCGCCGCTTTGAGGCGGTTTTTGAGATCTCTCTCCTTACGGTCCTCTACTATCTCGTATGGAGAAGGATCTATTTTGATACGGCAAAGTTCCCGCTCTACGCCGGAAACGGTAAGTACGTCCTCTGCGTCGTTTATATGGTGATCCTTTTCCTGACGCTTCGGATGAATGAGGGGTATCAGTTCGGGAAGCTGCGCTATACGGATCTGATCATCTCGCAGATCGTATCCGTGATCCTCTGCAACATGATCAATTTCCTGATCCTCATGCTGATCGCAAACTCCATCATTACGGCGCTGCCGATCCTCTTTTTGACGCTGCTGGATATCATCGCGATCCTGGCCATCTGTTATCTTTATACGCTCATCTATGTAAAGACGCACCGGCCGAGACGCATCCTGATGGTCTACGGGAGAAAGGGTGCCGTCGTACTGGAAAAGAAACTGGAGCGCCGTCCCGACAAATACCGTGTGGAAGAAATGATCTCTGCGGACGAAGGAATGGAAGCGATCTGCAGGGAAATGGAAAGTTTCGATGCGGTGGTCTTAAATGATATCACCGCAAGTCTTCGGAACGACATCCTGAAGCACTGCTACAAGATCGGCAAGCGGGCCTATGTGGTTCCGAAGATCTCGGACGTGATCGTCCGCGGTGCGGAGGAGATCGCACTTTTCGATACCCCGCTTCTGCTCGTCCGGAGCCGCGGCATCAGCAATATCCAGAGCATCGTAAAACGTCTTTTCGATATCGCATTCTGTATCATCGCCCTGATCCCTGCACTTCCGGTCATGCTCCTTACGGCACTTGCGATCAAACTTGATGACGGCGGCAGTGTATTCTTCCGGCAGGAGCGTGTGACGAAGGGCGGGAAGAAATTTATGATCCTGAAGTTCCGTTCGATGACGGAGGAGGCAAGCAACAGTTCCGAGATCCGCGCGACGGAGGAGAATGACAAGCGTGTGACGAAGGTCGGAAAGTTCATCCGCAGGACCAGGATCGATGAGCTCCCGCAGCTTTTAAACATCCTGAAAGGGGAGATGTCGCTCGTCGGTCCCCGTCCCGAACGTGTCGAGTATGTCATGAAATATCTGGAGGAGATCCCGGAGTTTGCATTCCGCTATAAAGTGCCGGCAGGACTGACCGGCTATGCACAG
>Ga0310694_10002198_pt1 | contig 20498 bp, 18 predicted proteins | sample 174DNAGHGhighgp2_FD_203884 | JGI IMG/M metagenome (GOLD analysis project Ga0310694, IMG submission 203884) | Sheep rumen microbial communities from Palmerston North, Manawatu-Wanganui, New Zealand - 1742 DNA GHGhigh gp2 (v2) (version 2) | ecosystem: Host-associated > Mammals > Digestive system... | reverse complement strand
ATATTACTTTTGCTTACTTTTTGACAATTTTAAGGTCGGCAAGTCATATGTCGTCCTACACAGAAAGGATGTTGGGCAGTCAGCACAGAGAACTTCCACATTGAAAGGAGCAAGAATCCGTCTTCGTTTGCCTGTAATTACAGGTTCTCTGCTTCAAGAACTGCCTCTTCTTTTTCACTTACGAGAACTTTGAATGATGAAATTGTCCGGTTCATTCCTCCGAAACCATTCTTGGCTCTGTATTTGATGTTTACTGTAAATATCTGCTGAGCAGAGTCACTTGTACAAGTACAATTCTCTTCTTTATAAGAATCCAGATCTCGAAGATGGTCTTTTAGATATAATCTGGCAGCAACACGTGCACGGAATATCTTATCTTCTAAAACTTTCTTTGCATTCTTTTCCGCCTCTTTTGCTGCCTCGATAGAGTCTTTCCTGGCTTGCTCTGCTTCCATCTGTGCCTTTTCTTCGTCGGACATCATTGCATAGCCGATTCCGCCGGCGACGAGAGCTAAAACAGTCCATGCCAAGAAGCCAATGAGTACTGATTTCATCATGCTTGCTTCTTTCTTTGTGCGGAAATAATAGCCAGCATAGATTGCCCCAGCGAGTGCCAATAAAACTAATATTCCCTCCATAACTCTCTTTTTATCTATACTTTATTTCATTTGGTTTGCAAGCGATTGTGGTTCGCGGCGGACATCCCAGAAATCAGCTATTTCAATATGGTCGTCAACAACACGATAGACTATCTTGTTTAATCGGTTTACTACGATACTACGATAGGTGCTTGGGAAGTCTGCTAGTAATGGTTCTATTGATCCAAGGTGTGGATGCAATTTTAAGAGATTATTGACACGACGAACCTCTAATTTAAATTGAACTTTTGAATTACTGCCAAACTCTTTCTGGATGAAATCCGCAGTTTGATCCAATGCCGTTCTGGCCTTAGGACTCCATCGAACGGTCATCATGCTGTTGTCTGATTAAACTCTTCCTGCCCTTCTGCCACCATTCTCAGATCTTCGAAAACTTCATCATCTGTGAAGTATCGGTCTTCAGCGAAGTCACGTTCGGACTGTGCAATCCTTTCGTGAATCTCTTCTATCGTGTATGGATCTTGTGCCTCATCTTTACGCACATATTCCTTTAACTCTTCTACAAGCCACATCATGTCATTTGTAGAAAGCGTGCCGGTCAGATAGTCACGAAGTCCTGTTAATGCTTGCGTACTCATAAAACCTTTCCTTATACCTTAATAAATATATAATGGGGCTATGAGACATTTTATTCTCATAGCCCCATTTGGTTATAGCCCCTTAGTCTGCGAGCTTTGCGCAGATGAACTCGCGGTTCAGGCGGGCGATGTTCGAGATGGTCTCGCACTTCGGGCAGACGGCTTCGCAAGCACGTGTGTTGGTGCAGTTGCCGAAGCCCAGTTCGTCCATCTTCGCTACCATTGCCTTTGCACGCTTGGCGGCTTCTACCTTACCCTGAGGCAGCAGGGCGAGCTGGCTTACCTTGGAGCTGACGAAGAGCATTGCGGAGCCGTTCTTGCAGGCTGCCACGCAGGCACCGCAACCGATGCAGCTGGCGCAATCCATAGCCTCGTCGGCATCTTCCTTCGGAATCAGGATAGCATTAGCATCCTGAGCCTGACCTGTGCGAACCGTTGTGTAACCGCCTGCCTGCATAATCTTGTCGAAGGCGTTGCGGTCCACCATGCAGTCCTTGATGACAGGGAAACCAGCTGAGCGCCAAGGCTCAACGGTGATGGTCTCGCCGTCCTTGAACTTACGCATATAGAGCTGGCAGGTTGTAGCGCCACGCTCTGTCTTGCCGTGAGGTGTGCCGTTGATGTAGAGCGAGCACATGCCGCAGATGCCTTCGCGGCAATCGTGGTCGAACACGAAAGGCTCCTTGCCCTCATTGATGAGCTCCTCGTTCATGATGTCGAGCGCCTCGAGGAACGAGGTGTCGTCGGGAATGTTCTTCAACTCATGCGTGTCGAAGTGACCCTTGTCCTTAGGACCGTTCTGCTTCCAGAACTTAATTGTGACTGATATATTCTTTGCCATGATTAGTTCTTGTAGTTACGAGTTTGTACTTTTATTATTTCGTAATTGAGGGGCTCCTTCACGAGTTCGGGTGCTTTGTCGTCGCTGCCCTGGTAGTCCCAGCAGCCTACGTAGAAGAAGTTCTCGTCGTCGCGCTTTGCCTCGCCTTCCTCGGTCTGATGCTCTTCGCGGAAGTGGCCGCCGCAGCTCTCTTCACGGTGCAGGGCATCGTAAGCCACGAGCTCGCCCATCAGGATGAAGTCGCGCAGGTGGATGGCCTTGTCGAGCTCGACGTTGAGGCCTTCCTTGCTTCCTGGGATGAAGAGGTTGGTATCGAACTCCTGACGCAGAGCCTTGAGCAGCTTCAAGCCTTCCTCGAGGCCTTCCTTCGTGCGACCCATGCCGACGTGCTCCCACATAATGTGGCCAAGCTCCTTGTGGATGGAGTCAACGGAGCGCTTGCCCTTGATGTTCATCAGGCGGTCAATCTCCTTCTCGACAGCCTTCTCCGTCTCGGCGAACTCAGGCAGATCGGTTGAGAGACGTGGCCAAATAGCCTGGTCTGCAAGGTAGTTCTGGATGGTGTAAGGCAGTACGAAATAGCCGTCGGCAAGTCCCTGCATGAGGGCAGAAGCGCCAAGGCGGTTGGCTCCGTGGTCTGAGAAGTTGCACTCGCCGATAGCGAAGAGGCCAGGGATGGTGGTCTGCAACTCGTAATCGACCCAAACGCCGCCCATCGTATAGTGGATGGCGGGGAAGATCATCATGGGATAGTAGTAATCGACGCCGTTCTTTGTGCAAGCCTTCTCGCCCGGATTGACGTCGGTTATCTCTTCGTACATGTCGAAGAGGTTGCCGTAGCGCTGACGAATCTCGTCGATGCCGAGGCGCTGGATGCTTTCAGAGAAGTCGAGGAAGACGGCCAGACCGGTGTTGTTCACGCCGAAGCCCTTGTCGCAACGCTCCTTTGCTGCGCGGCTTGCAACGTCGCGAGGAACGAGGTTGCCGAAGGCGGGATAGCGGCGCTCCAGATAGTAGTCGCGGTCCTCTTCTGGTATCTCATAGCCCTGCTTGGTGCCGGCCTGAAGAGCCTTTGCGTCCTCGAGCTTCTTCGGAACCCAGATGCGGCCGTCGTTACGCAGTGACTCGGACATAAGGGTCAGCTTCGACTGCTTGTCGCCGTGCACGGGAATACAGGTGGGGTGAATCTGCACATAAGAGGGGTTGGCCATCATTGCGCCCTTGCGGAAGCACTGAACGGCGGCGGTGCAGTTACAGCCCATGGCGTTGGTCGAGAGGAAGTAGGTGTTGCCATAGCCGCCAGTAGCGATGACGACAGCGTTTGCGCTGAAGCGCTCCAACTTGCCGGTGACAAGGTTCTTGGCGATGATGCCACGGGCGCGGCCGTCGATGATGACCACGTCTTCCATCTCATAGCGCGTGAAGAGCTTCACCTTGCCGCGCTGTACTTCCTTGCTGAGTGAAGAGTATGCACCGAGCAGCAACTGCTGACCTGTCTGTCCCTTTGCATAGAAGGTACGGCTCACCTGGGCGCCACCGAACGAGCGGTTGGCCAGCATGCCGCCGTATTCACGAGCGAAGGGAACACCCTGTGCCACGCACTGGTCGATGATGTTGTTACTTACCTCTGCCAGACGATAGACGTTGGCCTCGCGAGCACGATAGTCACCGCCCTTGACGGTGTCATAGAAGAGACGATAGACGGAGTCGCCATCGTTCTGGTAGTTCTTGGCTGCATTGATGCCGCCCTGAGCTGCGATAGAGTGTGCGCGGCGGGGGGAGTCCTGAATGCAGAAGTTATACACATTGAAGCCCATCTCGGCGAGGGAAGCGGCAGCACTTGCTCCGGCAAGGCCTGTGCCGACTACGATGACGTCGAGCTTCAGCTTGTTCTTAGGGTTCACCAGACGCTGGTGGGCTTTATATTCTTTCCATTTCTCAGGCACTGGACCTGCTGGAATCTTCGAATCTAATACTTTTGCCATAACTGTATTTTCCATTTAAAGATTTACCATTTCCTTTTATCCCATGAAGCAGCAACTGCCGCAGCATCCCATGCCTTGCAGAGCGAACACAACAACGACGGCTACAAACATCAGCACGACGATGGTTGCGTAGATGTTGCCGATGCAACGCCAGCGGTTGAACCATACTTTGCCGCTCACGCCGAGCGTCTGCATAGCGCTCCAGATGCCGTGGGTCAGGTGGAACCACAGGGCGCACAGCCATACGATATACAGGCCTGCATAGACGGGACAGCCGAAGGTCTGCCTAATCCAATAGACACCATTGGCTGCATTCACGGCTGCTTCGCCTTCGATGAGCTCGGCGGCCATCATGTGCCACCAGAAGTTGTAAAGGTGCAGGCAAAGGCCAAGGCAGATGATGATGCCCAGCGCAAGCATATTCTGGCTGGCCCACTCCACCTTCTCGGGCTTGTCGGTCACTGCGTACTTGTTATTGCCGCGAGCCTTCCAGTTCTGGAATGTCAGCCAGAAGGCATAGACGAAGTGAATGAGGACCAGACCTGCCAGAGCCACTGTTGCCGCCACGGCATACCAGTTGGCGCCCAGCATCTCGCAAATCATGTTGTAGCCTTCTTCACTAATGATTGCTACGACGTTCATGCAGGCATGAAACGTCAGGAACAGGACAAGCGCGACACCTGTTACAGACATCACTACTTTCCTGCCGATTGATGAATTAATTAACCACATAGAATAATGAATTAAATTATGTTTAGTATTTGGTTTTACGTGTACGCGTACCTTAATTTAGGTATATTACGAAGGCAAAAGTACACAAAAAAGGTTAAATGCGCAACTTTTTCGAGGAAATGTTGCAAAAATTGAGTACTTTTGTACCTAAATTATACGTAAGACGAACAGATGGAGTTCAAATATGATGTCGTAGTCGTTGGTGCAGGTCATGCTGGATGCGAGGCTGCCGCGGCTGCCGCAAAGCTCGGAGCAAAGACTTGTCTCATCACCATGGACATGAACAAGATTGCTCAAATGTCGTGCAATCCTGCTATCGGTGGAATTGCCAAAGGACAAATCGTACGCGAAATTGATGCGCTGGGAGGACATACGGGAGAAGTGACCGACGCTACTGCCATACAGTTCCGTATGCTGAACCGTTCAAAAGGACCGGCCATGTGGAGCCCCAGAGCGCAATGCGACAGAGCAAAATTCATCTGGACATGGCGCGAAATACTCGAAAACACGGAGAACCTCTCCATCTGGCAAGACCAGGTCGTAGAGCTCATTACGGAGCAACTCCCGACGCAGGCTGCTGAGAAGCCCAACGCAGCGTGCTGCAAAGCCCAACGCAGCGTGCTGGGATTGCGTACGCAGCACGGTGTGTTTTTCAACGCCCCATGCGTCATCATCACAGCCGGTACGTTCCTCAACGGACTCATGCACATCGGACGTACGAAAATACCCGGAGGACGCTGTGCCGAACTGCCTAGCCTGCACCTCTCGGAGAGCATAGCGGCTTGCGGCATAACCGTCGGACGAATGAAGACCGGAACACCTGTTCGCATAGATGCGCGTTCCGTTGACTTCTCACTAATGCAACGCCAAGACGGCGAGAGCGACTTCCACAAATTCTCCTACATGGGCGAACCGCGACTGCTCCCACAACTCCCATGCTGGATCACCTACACAAACGAGGCTGTTCACGAGCGTCTCCGCGCTGCCCTACCCGACTCGCCGCTCTACAACGGACAGATTCAGAGCATCGGGCCACGTTACTGTCCAAGCATCGAAACTAAACTCGTCACCTTTGCCGAACGCACTGAACATCAGCTATTTCTGGAACCGGAAGGCACCTCAACTAAGGAACTCTACCTGAACGGCTTCTCGAGCTCGCTACCCATCGACGCACAAATCGAAGCGCTGAAACTCATTCCTGCCTTCCGAAACCTGCAAATCTACCGACCTGGATATGCCATCGAATACGATTACTTTGACCCCACACAACTACGGCACTCGCTGGAATCAAAAATCGTAGAAGGTCTCTTCATGGCCGGACAAGTAAACGGCACAACTGGCTACGAGGAAGCCGCCGGACAAGGACTGGTCGCAGGAATAAATGCAGCACGCAAAATCGCCGGACTCAAACCATTCGTCATGCGAAGGGACGAGTCTTACATCGGCGTCCTTATTGACGACCTCGTCACAAAAGGCGTGGACGAACCATACCGCATGTTCACTTCACGAGCTGAATATCGCATCCTGCTTCGACAAGATGATGCGGATGCCAGACTCACAGAGCGTAGCTACGAAATGGGACTCGCCAGCAGAGAACGATACGATAACTGGCTGCGTAAAAAACAGACAATCAGTGAGATAGAAGACTTCTGCAGCAACTTCAGCGTGAAAGCCGCGCTCATCAATCCTGGCCTGGCAGCCCTGGGAAGCGAGCAACTACAACGAGGATGCAAACTCATCGACCTGGTGATGAGACCACAACTCAACCTGACGAACCTCGCACCACTCATCCCTACCCTATCCGACAAACTGAACAGCATCAACAACCGTCGCGAAGAAATCATCGAAGCCGCCGAAGTACGCATGAAATACAGCGGATACATACGTCGGGAAAAGGAAATAGCCGAGAAAATACAACGCCTCGAAAACATCCGCATCAGGGGACGATTCAACTACGAGGACATCAAAGCACTCAGCACAGAAGCCCGACAAAAACTCACCAAAATAGACCCCGAAACAATGGCACAGGCCAGCCGCATCCCCGGCGTCAGCCCCAGCGACATAAACGTCCTGCTAGTCATGATGAACCGATAAGTTTCACGTGAAACAATTGCACGCAAAAAGTATAAATACAATAAGTATGAATAACGAATATCTATTGAAGAATCTCCGGAATGTGCCTGATTTCCCAGTTCCCGGAATACAGTTCAAAGACGTCAGCACACTATACAAAAACCCAAAGTGCCTGAAAATAATGGTCAACGAACTGTATGAGCTCTACAAAGACAAAGGCATTACAAAAGTCGTAGGAATAGAGAGCCGCGGCTTCGTAGTAGGCGCCGCACTGGCAGTCAAACTGGGAGCCGGATTCGTAATGTGTCGCAAGCCAGGAAAACTCCCTGCCGAGACTCGCAAAGAAAGCTACATGAAGGAATACGGCAAGGACACCATAGAAATTCACACAGATGCCATCGACGAGAAAGATGTCGTACTGCTACACGACGATCTGCTCGCTACAGGAGGCAGCATGAAAGCAGCCTACAACCTCGTCAAGCAGTTCAATCCCAAGCAGATATACATCAACTTCATCATCGAACTGACCATCGAAGGACTGAACGGCCGCTCTATCTTCGACAAAGACATAGAGATGACCACCCTCCTAAAGATATAAATAGGAAGCCGTCACGCCTGTTGCGTTGCAAACGCAACAACACCCCCTCCCCCACCCTCTCGCATTAAAAAAGATGCAAAAAGCAGAGAAAGACAAGCTTCGAACCTACCTCATGGGCATCGTCAGCAATCTGCCCGAACGCCCTGGCTGCTACCAGTATCTCGACGAGACTGGCACAATCATCTATGTTGGAAAGGCAAAAAACCTGAAACGACGCGTCTATTCCTATTTCTCAAAAGAGCACGACAACCGAAAGACCGCAATCCTCGTGTCAAAGATACACAATATCAAGTACATTGTAGTCAATACAGAAGAGGATGCCCTGCTGCTTGAGAACAACCTCATCAAACAATGGTCACCCCGCTACAACATCCTTCTCAAAGACGGTAAAACATATCCAAGCATCGTCGTAACCAACGAATACCTGCCACGAATATACCAGACACGCAAAATTGACAAGCATTGGGGCACATATTTCGGCCCTTACAGCCACATCCCCACCATGCACCTCCTGCTCGAACTCATCGGGAAACTCTATCCCCTAAGGCGTTGCAGAGAAAACATAACAGCCAGCACCATCGAAAAAGGCAAGCATAAAGAATGCTTGGAATACCATATAAAAAACTGCAAAGCACCATGCACCAAGCGACAAAGCCGCGAGGAATACATGGAATACATTGCTGAAGCAAAGGAGATTCTAAAGGGAAACACCGCACAATTAGAGCGGGAAATGCTGAAACGCATGCAGGAACATGCTGCCAAATTAGAGTTTGAAGAGGCAGAAACAATAAAGAAAAGGTATCTTCTCCTAGAGAACTATCGCAGCAAAAGCGAGGTGGTAAGCAATTCCATCCATAATATCGACGTCTTCAACATAGAGAACAACGAGAAGGTAGCATATATCAACTACCTGCACGTCACAAATGGCTGCATCACACAAGCCTTTACGTTTGAATACGCAAAACGTCTCGACGAGTCCGACAAAGAGTTGCTCGAAGCCGGAATCACTGAGATGAGACAACGATATAAGAGTGAAAGCAAGGAAGTTATAGTGCCGTTCCCCGTGGAACACATTGGTGTGGAACTAACCATAACGGTGCCTCAGAAGGGGGACAAAAAGAAGTTGCTGGACCTTTCCAAGCTGAATGTTTTGCAATACAAGAAGGATAGAATCAGTCAGACAGACAAGTTGAATCCTGAGCAAAAGCAGGTGCGATTGATGAAGGAACTGCAAGAAGCGCTTGAGCTCCCTACCCTTCCGATGCAAATTGAATGCTTTGACAATTCAAACATCAGTGGTACGGATGCTGTGGCTGGCTGCGTTGTATTCAAGAAGTGCAAGCCAAGTAAGCAAGACTACCGTAAATACAACATCAAGACAGTGTGCGGACCGGACGATTATGCCAGCATGCAGGAGGTTGTGCGGCGCAGGTATTCACGTTTGACGGCTGAGGGGAAAGCACTGCCTGACTTAATAATTACGGATGGCGGGCGCGGTCAGATGGAGGTTGTAAGGCAGGTTGTGGAGGATGAATTGCAGCTGAATATTCCAATTGCGGGGCTTGCGAAGGATGACAGGCACAGGACGAACGAGCTTCTCTTTGGCTTTCCTGCACGGACAATTGCAATGAAAACGGATTCTGCTTTGTTTCGTTTGTTAACGCAGATACAGGATGAAGTGCACAGATACGCTATTACGTTTCATCGCGACAAACGCAGTAAACACCAAATTGCAAGCATTCTGGACACCGTTCCTGGTATTGGACCAAAGACAAAGACGTTGTTACTGAACAAATTTCACAGTGTGAAGCGCATCAGGGAGGCTGAAGAGGAGGAAGTTGCAGCTGTGGTGGGAGCTTCGAAAGCCAAGGTGCTGAAGGATTTCCTTGCAGCTGCGGAAAAAAAGCCATAATGTTACACATTATATTATATATATAAGGGTTAAGAATTATTGAGTAGGGTAGGGGAGAACCTGCCGATGAGAAAGATGAGAACTGTCATACAGAGAGTACGAAAGGCAAGTGTTAGTGTTGCAGGCAAGACTGTTTCGAGCATTGGAAACGGGCTGTTGCTTTTGCTTGGTATTGAGGCTGCGGATACCGAAGAAGATGCCCAGTGGTTGTGTCGGAAAGTGCTTGGATTAAGGATATTCGACGATGAAGCGGGTGTGATGAACCGGAGCGTGATGGACATCAACGGGGAGATTATCGTTGTGAGCCAGTTTACATTGTTTGCCAGCTACAAGAAAGGTAATCGCCCGAGCTGGCTACGTGCTGCCGGTCACGAGCATGCTGTGCCGATGTACGAACGCATGGTGGAGCTCCTCAGCCAGGGGCTTGGCAAGCAGGTGGGTACTGGCGTGTTTGGTGCAGAGATGCAGGTGGAGCTCATCAACGATGGGCCTGTGACGATATGCATGGATACAAAGGATAAGGAATAACAGAATATGACGATACGAGAAGCGCAAGAGCGTGTAGATCAATGGATTAAGATGTATGGCGTACGCTATTTCAACGAGCTGACCAATATGGCTTGCTTGACAGAGGAAGTAGGGGAGTTGGCTCGTGTAATAGCGCGAAAATACGGCGAACAATCGTTCAAAGATGGTGAGAACCAGGATGTTAGCGAAGAGATGGCTGATGTGCTTTGGGTTCTTATCTGCCTTGCGAACCAGACGGGGGTCGATTTGACGGCTGCTTTAGAAGCAAGCATCGAGAAGAAGACTGCTCGGGATAAGGACAGACACAAGAATAACTTAAAATTAAAATAACTGTAAAACTGTTAAGAAAACAGAACGGCATTAAACTGCCGGAACGATAAAACGGTCAAAACAACAGAACAACATAAAACCTGAATAACATGGAAACAATAGAAAAGAGCAAGTACGACCAAATGCTCGGGCAGTACAATACTGCTTTGAACGACAGCGAGATAGCTGCTAAGGTTGCCGAAATCATCGAGAAGAAAGTGCCGGAGAACGATACGCTGGCAGTCAAGAAATTCCTGATGGGCAGTGTGGAGCTCACGACTCTGAAGACGACGGACTCGGAGGAGAGTGTTCTGGCGTTCACGGAGAAGGTGAATAAGTTCGAGGATACGTACCCGGAATTACCTCATGTGGCTACCATTTGCGTCTATCCCTGCTTTGCCAAGATTGTGAGTCAAAGCCTTGAGGTAGAGGGCGTTGAAGTGGCCTGCGTGAGTGGCAGCTTCCCGTCTTCGCAGGCGCTCATCGAGATAAAGACAGTGGAGACAGCCCTTGCCTTGAAGGATGGCGCGACGGAGATAGACATTGTGATGAGTGTGGGCAAGTACTTGAGCGGCGACTACGAGACGCTATGCGATGAGATCAGCGAGCTGAAGGCTATTTGCGGAGAGCGCAAGATGAAGGTCATCTTGGAAACCGGCCTGTTGCCGAGTGCTTCGGACATCAAGAAAGCGAGTCTGCTGGCCATGTATGCCGGAGCAGACTACATCAAGACGAGCACTGGCAAGGAGAAGCCGGCAGCCACTCCTGAAGCCGCCTACGTGATGTGCCAAGCGATAAAGGAGTACTACCAGAAGACGGGAATCCAGATTGGCTTCAAGCCTGCCGGCGGTCTGAACACGGTGCACGATGCGCTGGTCTATTATACGATAGTGAAGGAGGTGCTTGGCGAGAAGTGGCTCACGAACGAGTGGCTGCGTCTGGGCACAAGCAGACTGGCCAACCTGCTGCTCAGTGAGGTGGTCGGCGAAGAGGTGAAGTTCTTCTGAAAAGGTGAAGGGGTGAAAAAGTAAAAAGGTGAAAAAGGGCAAGGTGCGAATGTGCGGAACACTTTTTCGCCTGTCTGAAACGCGTTTTTACCCTCGTGAGAATCGAAAATTTACGGCCTGGCGGTCGGCCGGGCGCAAAGAAGCGATTCTCAGAGGCCAGTTTTTGGTCTAATTTGCTGAGTCAGTGAAGTTTAAGCCATAAAATAATGAACGGGATTTTTCTCAAAATAGAAAAAGATATGAAGAAAAGGAGTATTTTTTTGTTTGTAGTGACAAGTCTGCTGCTCTCATCGTGTGTGGTAAGCAAGCAGAAGTTCGATGTGGCCGAAGCCGGCAGGTTGGCAGCGCTTTACAGTCGCGACAGTCTGGCCGAGCTGCTGGGCATCAGTCGGAGCGACTGCGCTCTGTTCAACGAGCGTGTGAACGATTTGGTAGCCGACACGGCTTTGTTGAAGAGCAGCATCCGCAACTATCAGCGTCTGCTGGCTACTGGTCAGAACGAGAACCAGAAACTCAACGCAAACCTGAAGGACCGCGAGCAGACGATAGCGGAGCTGCAAAGGATGATAGCTCAACAGAACCAGAAGGTTGCGGACTTGCTGAGCAGCGTGAAGGATGCTCTGCTCGGATTCAGCAGCGACGAACTGACGGTTCGCGAACAGGACGGCAAGGTCTATGTGGCGATGAGCGACAAGTTGCTGTTCGAGTCGGGCAAGGCCGTCGTGAACGAGCAGGGTAGGGAAGCGCTGGGCAAGCTGGCAGGCGTGCTCAACAAACAGAGCGACATCGATGTCTATATCGAGGGTCACACCGACAACGTGCCCATCAAGACGGCTGTCTTCCAGGACAACTGGGATCTGAGCGTCATCCGTGCCACGAGCGTGGTGCGCATCCTGACGGAGACGTACGGCGTCAATCCCCTCCAGATTCAGCCCTGCGGACGCGGCGAATACAAGCCGGTGGACGTCAACACGACCCCCGAAGGCAAAGCCCGCAACCGCCGCACGGAAATCATCATGGCTCCGCAGCTCGACAAACTCTTCAAGATGCTCAAGGAGAGCAACGGGCAGTAGTCCTACACAGGCAGCTGCGTCGGGGAAAGACAGGCAGCTGCGTCGCCCTTCGCAGCACGCTGCATCGCCCTTCGCAGGCAGCAGCGTCGGCCTTCGCAGCACGCTGCATCGGCAGACACACCTCAGATGGCTTGCCGATGCCTCTTTATTAAGTAGTTTTTCGCCTCGCGCGCCCGTATGTCGAAAATAATTCGTACCTTTGTCGGCAAAAAGCTTAAATTCATAACAAACACATGAAGAGATACATCATAGCCGCAGCCGCACTTCTGGCCGGCATCAGCCTCTCGGCACAAATCCGCTTCTCCAACACGCCCTCGAACAAGAAAGCCAACTACGACCTGGAAATGAACCTCCAGAAAATCGTCATGGCAAGCGTGATGATAAACAACTTCTACGTTGACAGTGTGGACTCCAAGAAGCTCGCAGAAGACGCCATCAACGGCATCCTCATGAAGCTCGACCCGCACTCGGCATACACCAACGCCAGCGACACCAAGAAGTTCACCGAACCCCTGGAGGGCTCCTTCGAAGGCATCGGAGTACAGTTCAACATACTGGAAGACACGCTGCTCGTCATCCAGCCCGTGCCAAAAGGGCCAAGCGAACGCGTCGGCATCCTGGCAGGCGACCGCATCGTCAGCGTGGCCGACACAGCCATAGCCGGCGTCAAGATGAGCCGAGAAGAAATCATGCACCGCCTGCGCGGACCAAAAGGAACCATCGCACACCTCGGCATCGTGCGACGCGGCATCCGCGACACCCTTTACTTCGACGTGAAGCGCGACCGCATCCCCGTCAACTCCGTTGATGCCGCCTACATGATCACCCCAACCATCGGGCTCATCCGCTTCAATAACTTTGCACAAACCACACACGGAGAAGTGGTAGAAGCCATCAAGAAACTCAAGAAGGAAGGCATGAAAGACCTCATCATCGACCTCCAGCAAAACTCCGGCGGCTTCCTGCAGGCTGCAGCCGACATCGCCAGCGAATTCCTGCCAAAAGGCGACATGATAGTCTATACCAAGGGACGCTCCGTGCCCAGCCAAGAGTTCCGCAGCTCAGGAGGAGCAGCATTCCAAGAGGGTAGGGTAGCAGTACTCATCGACGAATACAGCGCATCAGCCTCAGAAATACTCTCCGGAGCCATTCAGGACCAAGACCGCGGCATCGTCGTAGGACGGCGCTCCTTCGGAAAAGGACTCGTGCAACGACCCTTCGATATGCCCGACGGAAGCATGATACGACTCACCACAGCACGCTACTACACCCCAAGCGGACGAAGCATACAGAAACCATACGAAAAAGGAAAAGGACTCGACTACGCACGCGACGTCATCAACCGCTACAACAAGGGCGAGCTGACCAATGCCGACAGCATCCACTTCCCCGACTCCCTCCGCTTCCAAACACTCAGGAAAGGGCGCACAGTATATGGCGGAGGAGGCATCATGCCCGACTACTTCGTGCCGCTCGACACAACCCGCTACGCCAAATGCTATCGCGAAATGTCCGCCAAAAGCATCATCATCAACGCAAACCTGCGATACATGGACAAGAATCGCAAAAAACTGGCTAAAGCATATCCTAACTTCACCAAATTCAAAAACGAATACCAACTGCCACAAGAACTCATCGACAACATCTTCGCAGAAGGAGAAAAACAGAACATCATACCAAAAGACGATGAGGAACGGCAAAAGGCAACAGACAACATAAGCCTCGTCATCAAAGCACTCGTCGCACGCGACCTGTGGGATATGACGGAATACTTCGCCATCATCAACGAGAAAGACGATATCGTCAGGAAAGCCGTCGAGCTGCTACAGGCAGAATGATTACCTACAACACCATAAACACCGAGATGCCCGACATCGACAAACAGGCTGTCGCGGCATGGATAAAGCAGGTGGCAGCCACATACAACAAGGTGGTGGGCGACATCAACTACATCTTCGTCGATGACTCAACCATCCTCGACATCAACCGCCGCTTCCTCGGACACGACTACTACACAGACCACATCGGCTTCGACTACAGCAGCGATGGCGCACTCAGCGGCGACATCTACATCAGCCTCGACACCGTCAGAACCAACGCCGGGCTCTATGGCGCCACTTTCCACGAGGAGCTGCGGCGCATCATCATACACGGAATGCTCCACCTATGCGGCCTGCGCGACAAAACCGACGAGCAGCGGAAACACATGCAACAAGCCGAGGACGACGCCCTCGCACTCCAAACAAACCAACCCGATTAACTACATCAACTCCATCATACTACCGTGGAAGATTTCGACATAAGACAAGAAGGCAGACAGAAAGAGAAGGACTTCGAGAACGCGCTTAGGCCGCTCACCTTCGAAGACTTCAGCGGACAGCAGAAGGTCGTGGAGAACCTGCGCATCTTCGTAGAGGCTGCCAAGTATCGCGGCGAGCCGCTCGACCATACCCTTCTGCATGGCCCTCCCGGACTGGGCAAGACCACATTGTCCAACATCATAGCGAACGAGCTTGGGGTGGGCTTCAAGCTCACCAGCGGCCCTGTGCTCGACAAACCCGGCGACCTGGCCGGCATACTCACTTCCCTGGAGCCGAACGATGTGCTCTTCATTGACGAGATACACCGGCTCTCGCCCGTCGTGGAGGAGTATCTGTACAGCGCGATGGAAGACTACCGCATCGACATTATGATAGACAAAGGTCCGTCGGCTCGCAGCATACAGATTGACCTGGCTCCCTTCACGCTGGTCGGCGCCACCACACGCAGCGGACTGCTCACGGCTCCCCTGCGAGCCCGCTTCGGCATCAACATGCATCTGGAGTACTACGATGCCGACACGCTGCAGAAGATAGTGATGCGTTCCAGCAGCATACTGGGTGTGCCCATCGACTTCGAAGCCGCAGGCGAGATAGCCAGCCGCAGCCGTGGTACGCCCCGAATAGCCAACGCCCTGCTCCGACGCGTCCGCGACTTCGCACAGGTCAAGGGGAACGGCCGCATCGACCTGCAGATAGCACGCATCGCTCTTGAGGCTCTCAATATCGACCGCTACGGGCTCGACGAGATAGACAACAAGATACTGACCACCATCATCGACAAGTTCAAGGGCGGTCCTGTGGGCATTGGCACCATAGCCACAGCTGTGGGCGAGGATGCCGGCACCGTGGAGGAGGTTTACGAACCGTTCCTCATCAAGGAGGGCTTCATCAAACGCACGCCCAGAGGCCGCGAAGTGACCGAACTTGCCTATAGTCATCTGGGGCGAACCATGGGTGCCCGATACGGCAACCCTCTGCAAGGCGATCTCTTCGACATGCATTGAATTTTATAACAACAACACTTATAACGAAATAAAGAAATAAAGGAATAACAACAACATGGTACTGAATTACATTTGGGTTGGCTTTTTTGCCATAGCGTTTCTTATCGCTTTGGTGCAACTCTTTTTAGGCAACACCGACGTTTTCCCTGCGATAATGAACAGCACGTTCGACAATGCGAAGACTGCTTTCGAGATTTCCATCGGTCTGACTGGCGTATTGTCTCTGTGGATGGGCATTATGAAGATAGGCGAGAAGAGCGGCCTGGTCAACGTCATCGCCCGCTGGATGTCGCCCATCATGGTGCGTCTCTTCCCTGAAATCCCTGCTGGGCATCCTGTCTTCGGGCACATCTTCATGAACTTCAGCGCCAACATGCTGGGGCTCGACAACGCGGCTACTCCGCTGGGCCTCAAGGCGATGGAGGGGTTGCAGGAGCTCAACAAGCAGAAGGACACAGCAACGAACGCGATGATTATGTTCCTTGTGCTGAACACCAGCGGCTTGACGCTGATACCGGTCAGCGTGATGGTTTACCGCGCTCAGATGGGTGCGGCTCAGCCCACAGACGTGTTCATCCCCATCCTTATTGCGACGTCCGTCGCAACGCTTGCAGGCATGATTATCACCAGTCTGTACCAACGCATCAACCTCTTCAACCGAGTCATCATGTCATTCGTGCTAGGCATTTGCGCCGTGATAGGCGGTGTGATTTGGCTCAGCACGCAGGTGGACCAGGAGACCATGAACAAGTGGAGCACCGTGGTAGCCAACATCTTGCTTTTCAGCATCATAATGTCGTTCATTCTGGCTGGTATACGCAAGAAGATTAACGTTTACGAAGCCTTTGTGGAAGGGGCGAAAGGCGGTTTCGAGACGGCCATACGCATCATCCCCTACCTGGTGGCCATCCTGGTTGCCATAGGAGTGTTCCGCGCTTCGGGTGCGATGGACTACATCATAGGCGGCTTGGGCAATTTTGTCGAATGGTGCGGCGGCAGCGCTGACTATGTTGCGGCAATGCCCACAGCCATCATGAAGCCCCTGAGCGGCAGCGGAGCACGCGGCATGATGGTAGATGCCATGCAGCAGTACGGCGCCGACTCCTTCATTGGCCGCCTGTCGTGCATCTTCCAGGGCGCTACCGACACGACGTTCTACATACTGGCCGTTTACTTCGGCTCTGTAGGCATTCGCAAGACGCGCCATGCCGTTGCAGCCGGCCTTTTTGCCGACCTCTTTGGCATCCTGGCAGCCATCGCCGTGGCAGCCCTGTTCTTCGGTTAAAAACGCAGGCTGCTGCATCGGCCTTTGCAGCTGCCTGCGTTGGCCGATGCAGGCTGCTGCGTAAGCCTTCGCAGCACGCTGCATTTTCCTACGCAGCATAGTGTGTTTTCAAAGGGAGACTTCGATGTCTTCCGTAGGAACCTTTTGCCAAGAAAAAAGAGGCAACAGGTCTTGAGGCTTTAAGGGAGCTGGCGACGGCAATATGCCCGCCAGGAAAGCAAGAAAACCTATGATTTCATCGGGATTTCTATGTTTCTCGCGAAGGACGGAGAGGTCGAGGGACTTGTCGCGCTTGCAGAGGCGCTGGCCAAATTCGTTGATGAGAAGCGGGTGATGAATGTAGGAGATCTCCATACCCCCAAGGGAGACCCCCTGGCCCCCTTTAGGGGGAGTATTTAACGTGGCAAGGGTTCTGTACAGATGCAACTGCTGGGGGGTGCTCAGGAGAAGGTCGCGACCACGCACAACCTCCGTGATGCCCATCAGCGCATCATCTACCACGACGGCCAACTGATATGCCCAGGCTCCGTCTTTGCGCCTGAGAATGTAATCGCCACAATGCTTCGCCAGGTTCACACACTGCTCGCCGTAGTGACCATCCACGAACCGTATGTCCTCGTCCGGAACCATAAATCTCGTGGCATGAGGCACATTTTCGTCCATTTCATCGAGCTTTCTACCCCTGCAAGTACCAGCATAGACGATGCGTCCGTCCGTTTCGTGAGGCGCCTGAGTGGCCATGATGTCGGCCCGCGTACAATAACAAGGATAGGTGAGAGCAGCGTCGGTTAAGCGTTCGAGGTAGTGCGCGTAGATGTCCCCACGCTGGCTCTGCCACACAACCTCCCCGTCCCAAGGCAGTCCGAGCCATTGCAGGTCGTCCATCAGTTGCAGCGCAAAGTCTCGACGCGAGCGGTCGGGGTCGATGTCCTCAATGCGCAGATGCCACTCGCCACCCTTGCTCTTGGCCGAAAGCCACGAGAGGAGTGCACAAAACACATTGCCCAGATGCATCCTTCCGGTAGGCGACGGAGCAAAACGACCTGTCATATCAGAAAACTCTTTCTGCAACGAAAGAGGCGAGCAGGTGCAGCGATTCGGTGACAGCAGGGTCGCGCGTGTCGTCGATCAGACCGTCGGCCATGCCCTGCATATCCTTCATATGCCAAGCCGCATAGTCCAGTCCGCCCTCACTTATCGAGAAGTCGATGAGCCTCCGAATATCCTCGGCATTCGCCTCACGGTGGCGCACCTTCAGAGCCAACGCGTGCATCGACTTATCGTCGCTGTGCTTGACGGCATAAATGGCTGGCAACGTGAGCTTGCCCTCCTTCATGTCATTACCGAGAGGCTTGCCCACCTCAGCCGTTCCATAGTCGAAGACATCGTCGCGCAGCTGGAAACAAATGCCGATGAGCTTGCCGAACTGTGCCAGACGCTCCGCATCGGCATCAGCACCACCAGCAGCCAAAGCACCCAGGCGAGCACAGACAGAAAACAGACTCGCCGTCTTGCGAGAGATGATGTCGAAGTAAACAGCCTCCGACAGCACATCGGAATCCTTATTCTCAAGCTGCCTGAGCTCGCCGTCGGCAAGCAATTGACCAAGCTGAGCAATGTATTGAACCACCCGGACATCCTCGGTCAGAGCAGCACATTCAAGCGCCTTGCTCAGGATGTAATCACCGGCAAGAACAGCGGCTTGATTGCCCAGAAAAGCATTCACCGAAGGCAGCCCGCGCCGACGGTCGCTTTCGTCCACCACATCATCGTGTACGAGGGAAGCCGTGTGAAGCATCTCCAGAGCCAAAGCCACATTGATGACCTTGTCGTTCACCCCCGCCACCATCTTTGCCGAAAGCAGGACCAGAAGCGGACGGAGCTGTTTGCCAGGGCTCTTGAGCAACTGTTCGACAGCTTTTTCCAGCATGGGATTGTCGCTATAGAGCGTCCGGCGGAAAGCCTCGCCAAATTGTTCCAATTCTGCCGCAACAGGTGCCTTTATCTTATCTAGTACGTCCATTTATCTCATCTTTAGGGTGCAAAATTACATAAAAAAGTGCTTCTTTCATATTTTTTCCGTACTTTTACCACATAAATGACAAGAAAAAGATGCAGAAACTCTATTTACTGGATGCTTACGCACTGATTTATCGCGCTTATTACGCCTTTATTAAAAACCCTCGCATCAACTCGAAGGGAGAAAACACATCTGCCATTCTCGGGTTTGTCAACACGCTGGACGAGGTCATCTCGAAGGGTGCTCCGACACACCTGGGCGTTGCCTTCGACCCGCACGGCGGCACGTTCCGACACGAGGCCTACCCTGCATACAAGGCTCAACGCGAGGAGACGCCCGAAGCCATCAGGTTTGCCGTTCCCATCATCAAGGATATCCTGGCTGCCTACCGCATCCCCGTGCTCGAAGTCCCCGGGTTTGAGGCGGACGACGTCATCGGTACGCTGGCTCATCAGGCTGACCTGAAGGGCATAGACACCTTTATGATGACGCCCGACAAGGACTTCGGACAGCTCGTCACGGAGCGTGTGAGGATATATCGCCCGCCTGTGGGAAAGAACAGCGAGGCAGAAATCATGGGCCCCGAGGAAGTGAAGAAGAAGTGGGGCCTCGAGTCGCCTCTGCAAGTCATCGACATGCTGGGACTGATGGGAGATGCCGTCGATAACATCCCGGGCTGCCCGGGCGTAGGCGAGAAGACGGCTCAGAAGCTCATCGTGGAGTTCGGCAGCATCGAGAACCTGCTGGCATCGACGGACAAGCTGAAGGGTGCGCTGAAGGAAAAGGTAGAGGGAAACGTCGAACAAATCAAGCAGAGCAAGTGGCTGGCCACCATCAACCAGGAGGTTCCTATCAGCCTCGACATGAACCTCCTCGAGCTGAAAGAGCCCGACAGGAACAAGCTGCAGGAGCTCTTCAAACGCCTCGAGTTCCGTCAACTGCTGAATAAAAGAAGCCCCCTCCCTGCCTCTCCGGGGGAGAAGGAGAGCCAACCTGCCAAGAACAACGATGGTTCCTTGCAGCTTGACCTGTTTGGTGCAGCTCCGGAAAGCAAACCTACTGCCTCGACAAAAAAGGTCGAGCAGCCACAACAACTTGACCTCTTCGACCAGCCAAGCAGCCCGATTCCTGCTACTTCGAAGGCTGAGGGACCTGCCGAACCGTTCGTCGTGAAGGATGGGGTCGTAATTGGTCACAACCTGAAGGCTAATTGGCTGGAGCTCAAGGCACAGCATCTGACGGACCTCCCGATGTTCGATACGGAGATTGCGCACTATATCCTGCATCCTGAGATGCGCCATTATCTGGACTATCTGCTGTCCATCTATGGATGCAAGGACGTCTGCGAGCTCAAACCTCACTTGGAGGAGGAACTCAAGAAGGAGGGTCTGTGGAGCCTCTTCACAGACATCGAGATGCCACTCATGCCGGTCCTCGCAGAGATGGAAGAGGCTGGCGTGATGATTGACACTGAGGGACTTAAGGAGACCAGCAGGCTGTTCACGGAGCAGATGCTTGCCTTGGAAAACGAGATACACAGCTTGGCAGGCATGGACTTCAATATCTCCAGCCC
>Ga0310694_10002197_pt1 | contig 20501 bp, 16 predicted proteins | sample 174DNAGHGhighgp2_FD_203884 | JGI IMG/M metagenome (GOLD analysis project Ga0310694, IMG submission 203884) | Sheep rumen microbial communities from Palmerston North, Manawatu-Wanganui, New Zealand - 1742 DNA GHGhigh gp2 (v2) (version 2) | ecosystem: Host-associated > Mammals > Digestive system... | reverse complement strand
GTTTCCTATGATGTAGGCTGGAGAGCAGCACTGCTCATCGAGTCCATGATGGATCCGAACATCACGGATAAAGAGTTCTATGTGAATGGTTTTGACGACAGAAAGCTTACCCAGAACGGAACGAAGGAAGCATGCCGCATCCTTAACCAGTGGTACAACGAGGGCCTTATGTGGAATGATTTCGCGATCTACACCTCCGGTGACTCCACCGAGGATGATATGATGAAGGCCGGTTATGTAGGTGCGTTCATGCACAACTGGGACTATCCTTTCAGAAACGGTGATGATTCCATTAACGCGAACCTGTCGAGACTGGTCGGTCCGGATGCGAAGTTTGTAGCAGTTGACTGCTTTGAAGCTTCCAACGGTGAGTACATCAAGTATTGCGACTCCACCGCAGGTGATCGTAAGATCTTCTTCCCGACCACAAATGAGGAACCGCTGGCATCCCTTCTGTACCTTGACTGGATCTCCGATCCGGAGCACATCCAGTATCTGCAGATCGGTGATGAGCACGTGACTCACGAAGTGCTTCCGGACGGTGCGTTCACCTTTATGGCAGCTACCGGCGAGGCGATCATGAACTCCGGACAGAACATCGATATGACCATTACCTGTAACGGTCTGCACCTTTCCACGGACGAGCTGACCCTGGCATCCCTGGCGAACAACTATCCGCCTTGTGATCCGGAGGATGTGGCACGTGCAAATGAAGTGGCATGCAACGGCAAGCGGCCGACTAAGAATGCGAAGATCACCACGATCGAAGCGGAGAACGGTGCGGGCGAGCGTCTGAATGCAAAGCGTGATGTTCTTTATGATACCGTTGTTGCTTGTGATCCGGCAGTGTTTGATGAGACCTGGGATTCCCTGATGCAGGAGTATCTGGATGCAGGCGGACAGGATATCATCGATGAGCGTACCGCAGCCTGGGAAGCTCTGTACGGCGACGCCGTAACGCTGGAGTGATCGAATGATGATGGTTTCTTCTATCAACCCGTAAAGTGTTTTGAGGAGGACGCTTCGCGCAAGCGAGGCGTCTTCCTTTTAAAAGAAAGAAACGGATATGAACAGAACCGAATTAAAGAAAGAACAGACAATAACATTTGTATATGAAAAGGAATGTCCGTCGGGCATTCGAAAGATTGCTGATATCGTAAGGAATGATATCGCCCTGGTGTTCGGAAATCGTCCCGCATGCGCGGAAGCGGCGGGAGGGGAACACCCGGACGTTGCAGGAATAAAAGTGATTTTCGGGATCGCGGAGCAGAGTCTTCTGCTCGGGATCCTTTCGGAGGAAAAAAAGATCGATCTGTCCGGTATCACCGGAAAGCGCGAAGTATACGGTATCTTTGCACCGGCGGAGGATCTCATCGTGATCGCAGGCAGTGACAAACGCGGTGTGATCTACGGCCTTTTCCGGATCTCGGAAGCGTTCGGGGTATCCCCGTTCGTGAACTGGTCCGGTCTGAAACCGGGGAAGCGGGAGCGGGTGATCCTGGACGAGAGCGTGCTTGCGGTTTCCCGCGAGCCGTCCGTGGAGTACCGCGGATTCTTTATCAATGATGAATGGCCGGCGTTTGGCACCTGGTGCAATAAACATTTCGGGGGCTTTACCTGTGAGATGTATGCGTCGGTCTTTGAGCTTCTCCTTCGCCTGAAAGGAAATTATCTCTGGCCCGCGATGTGGACCTCTTCCTTCGCAGAGGACGGCCCGGGGCTGAAGAGCGCGGAACTCGCGGATGAACTCGGTGTGGTTATGGGCCTGTCTCATCACGAGCCGTGTCTTCGCCATGGGGAGGAATACTCGCATGTACGGGGAAAGGACTCGATCTACGGAGACGCGTGGAACTTCCGCAGTAACCGTGAGGGGATCACGCGCTTCTGGAGAGACGGACTTAGGAGGAACGGTCATCTGGAGAATGTGATCACCGTCGGAATGCGCGGGGAACGGGATTCCAAGATCCTTGGGAAGGACGCGACGCTGGCGGATAATATCGATCTTCTGCGGGATGTTCTGAAGACCCAGGAACAGCTGATCAAAGAGGAAGTGTGCGAAGATCTGACGAAGGTCCCGCGGATGCTTGCTTTATATAAAGAAGTGGAGGCCTACTACTACGGGGACGAAAACGCAGCCGGGCTGATCGAAGGCTGCAGGGAACTGGACGATGTGATCCTGCTTTTGTGCGAGGACAATCACGGATACTTAAGGAGTCTGCCGGATGATGCAATGCGAAAGCATCCCGGAGGATTCGGCATGTATTATCATTTCGATTACCACGGGGATCCGGTTTCTTTTGAGTGGATCGATTCCACGTACCTGCCCGAGGTGTGGCAGCAGATGAGTACGGCTTATGAATACGGTGTGCGGAAACTCTGGATCGTCAATGTCGGGGATCTGGCATTTCAGGAATTGCCGCTGTCCTATTTTCTGAATCTTGCATACGATCACGAGCGCTGGGGAGCGTGCGGACCGGAGTCGGCTCACGTGTACCTGCGGGAGTGGATGAAAAAACAGTTCGGCCATGTCTTCGATGAGGAGACGGTTTCGGAACTTACCGATCTGCAGATGGAAGGAAGCCGCCTGATCCACAACCGGCGGCCGGAGCATCTGAGCGAAACGGTCTATCATCCGCAGGCGGATCACGAAGCGTGGCGGATGCTCGAAGAAACGGAGCGAGTAGCTGCACGCTACGTATCGCTGGAGGAAAAATGCCCGGAGGAATACCGGGATGCTCTTTACGAACTGATCGGATACAGCCTGCTCGGAGGGATGAACCTGATCCGTATGTGGATCCTGACCGGATTGAATCACTACTTCGCAAAGATCGGTGCTGTCGCAGCCAACCGGTATGCGGAGGAAGTGAAGGATACGCTGCGTCGGGATGCGGAATTGAAAGAACGTCTGCAGTGTGCCGCGGACGGAAAATGGGACGGCTTTGCGGAAGCACCTCATATCGGTTTTACGAACTGGAACATGGAAGAGAGTAAAAATCCCGTCCTGCATCAGGTGATACCGGTACACGGAAAAAGTCTGGTCGCCGGACTCAAAGGTGATCCGGGGCAGACGCGGGGGATGGACTGGTCGAAAAAACAGCTTACGATCCGTACGTTTTCGGAAGAGGACGACAAAACGGCAAAGACCGGGATCTTTATCGCGCTGTGCTCCGATACGGAGACGGAATATGAGATCCTTAGCGATGCGGACTGGATCATCTGCGAAAGCGGGAAAGGCATAGTTACTCCCGATGCGCCGCTTCGGGACCTTGCGGTCACGATCGATAAGGAGAAAGCAGACGGAGTGGAAGGGATGCTGCAGATCCGCTACGCGGAGGGCTGTATAGAGATCCTGGTTAAGGCCCCTGCGCGATCCCGCGGTACAGACGCAGTCTACGCCGAACGGGACGGAAGGATCGTGATCGATGCCGATCATTTCCGGAACATGGCCGACGGAAAGGATGCAAAACTGCAGGTATTTCCGGACCTCGGCCGGAGGGAGAGCGCGATCGGACTTGTTCCTTTCCGGGCACATTTCGATACGGCGGACGATGCGCCGTATGCGGAGTATGAGTTTGTGACAGGGGCGGAGGGAGACTATGAGATCCGTTTTCAGATGCTCCCGACAAATTCCTATCAATATGGTAAAATATGGAAGCTGCTGTATTCGGTCGACGGCGGGGAAGTGCAGACATTGCAGCCGATCCCGCGGGAACACCTGCCCGGCGAATCGGAAGACTGGGCAGACGGGGTACTGCGGCATGCAAGGTTCGTAAACGGCAGGGTCAGTCTGAAAGCGGGCCCGCATAAACTGAGGTTTTACGGTACCGATGCGGAAAACGTGCTGGAACGGATCCTGCTGGTACGTAACGATTGTACGCTCCCCTGTTCCTATCTGGGACCGGCGGAAAGCAGGAAAGTATAGACACAGTACGAAACAGCCTGGGAAAGAAGAGGGTAATGTAAAATGAAGATGTCATTTCGATGGTACGGCAAGGGCAATGATACGATAAGCCTTGCCCAGATCCGGCAGATCCCGGGGGTCGAGGAGATCGTCTGGGCCCTGCACGAAAAGATGCCGGGAGAGGTCTGGGAGATCGATGAGATCCGGAAGGTGAAGGAGGAACTGGATGAGTTCGGTTTCGGCATGAGTGTGGTCGAATCCGTAAATGTCCATGATGAGATCAAGACCGCCGGACCGGAGCGGGACCGCTATATCGAGAACTATATCCGTACGATCCGTAACCTGTCGCAGTTTGGCGTCAAGGTCATCTGTTATAACTTCATGCCGGTTTTTGACTGGACGAGGACCGATCTGTTCCATCCGCTGGGGGACGGATCCACGGCACTCTATTATGAGAAGGACAAGATCCGGCAGGATCCGAAGGAGATGGCGGAGTATATCCTGAAAGAGTGCGAAGGCTTTACGATGCCGGGCTGGGAGCCGGAGCGGCTCGCGGGACTGGAAGAGCTCTTTGCAAAATACAAGGATGTAGATAAGGAAGCCCTTTGGGAAAATCTGAAATATTTTCTGGAGAAACTGATGCCGGTCTGCCGCGAGTGCGGTATCAAGATGGCGATCCATCCGGATGATCCGCCCTGGGATATCTTCGGTCTGCCGAGGCTGCTTACGGATGAGGCGAGCGTGGCACGCTTCCTTTCCATGGTGGATGATCCTTATAACTGTCTGACTCTGTGTACGGGATCCCTCGGATCGGATCCGAAAAATAACGTGGCGGAGATCGTCCGGAAACATGCGGACCGTGTGGCATTCGCACATATCCGCAATGTAAAGCACTATGAGAACGGCGATTTCAGCGAAGTGTCGCACCGGGATGCCGACGGGGACGTCGGTGTGCTGGACATCATCCGGGCATTTCACGATGCGGGATTTGACGGATACATCCGCCCGGATCACGGCAGACATATCTGGGGAGAAAAATGCAGACCGGGTTACGGGCTCTATGACCGCGCACTTGGGATCATGTATATCCTCGGTGCCTGGGAGATGCTGGATAAAGTGAAAGGCTGAGCACGGATCCGCAGGTGTCGGAACAGAGCTCGGGAGATAAGAGGATACAGGGATGGAACTGACATTAAAGAGTATTACGGAGGAAAAGCAGGAATGGGCCGATGCCGGAGTTGTGCTGCCGGCTTATGACATCGGAGAACTGCGGAAGAAAACCGCGGACGGGGTGCAGTGGGTGCACTTCGGGACGGGCAACATCTTTCGCGGATTCATCGCCGGTCTGGCCGACACTCTGGTCGGTGCGGGAAAGCTGCACAGCGGTATCGCCGCGGTGGAAGGATTTGACAACGAGGTGATCGATCTCGGTTATGCACCGTATGACATGCTGACCCTGTCCGTGGGACTTCGCTGTGACGGCGGAGTGGACCTGCGCGTGCAGGCAGCGATCGCAGAAGCGGTCAAGGCTGCGGAGGATCCGGAGCGGCTGCGGGAGATCGCGCGGATGGATACCCTCCAGATGGTTTCCTATACGATCACGGAAAAAGGATATGTTGTGGAGGACGGCAGCGGGAATCCGACGGAGGCCGTGAAAAAAGATATCGCGGGCGGTCCGGACCTGCCGTTTACGACGATGGGAATGAGCGCTGCCATGCTGTATCACCGCTTTCTTGCCGGCGGAGCACCGGTCGCTTTTGTCAGCATGGACAACTGCAGCGGCAACGGGGATAAACTGAAGCGTGCGGTGCTGTTCATCGCCGGAAAATGGGCGGAAGCGGGACTGGTAAAGGAAGGCTTTTCGGAGTATCTGCGGGATGAGAGCAAAGTGTCTTTCCCCTGCACGATGATCGATAAGATCACCCCGAGACCCGATCCGAGCGTGGCGAAAAAACTGGAAGAAAACGGGATCGCCGGGATGGCGCCCTTTGTGACAAAAAAGAACACCTACATTGCGCCTTTTGTGAATGCGGAGATCCCGCAGTATCTGGTGGTGGAGGACCGTTTTCCGAACGGCCGCCCGCCGCTTGAGGATGCGGGCGTTTATATGACGGACCGCAATACCGTTGAAATGGCGGAGCGGATGAAGGTGCAGTCGTGCCTGAATCCTTTGCACACGGGACTTGCGGTATGCGGCTGTCTGCTCGGGTTTACCAAGATCTCGGAGGAGATGAAGGACCCTGACCTGAAGGAACTTCCGCGCGGGCTCGGAAGGGAAGGCCTGGAAGTTGTCTGCGATCCGGGGATCATCCGGCCGGAGGATTTCTTAAGAGAGGTCCTGGAGGAAAGACTGCCGAACCCGTATCTGCCGGATACGCCGCAACGGATCGCCTGCGATACCAGCCAGAAGGTGCCGATCCGTTTCGGACAGACGCTGCGTTCCTACACAGAGCTGCAGCGGGAGGAGGAACTGGAGCTGGTTCCTTTCGTGCTGGCGGCGTGGCTCAGGTATCTGTCGGGATACGATGACGATCTGAAGCCGATGGAGCTCAGTCCCGATCCGGAACTGGAGAAGCTCCGCAAACGTCTGGAAGGGAATGTTCCGGGAAGCGGTACGACGGATCTGAAACCGGTGGAGGAACTCCTGAAAGAAAGCGTATATTTCGGCATGGATCTGACGGAGCATGAGGGTCTTGCCGGGAAGGTCAAACAGTATTATCTTTCGATGATGCAGGGGAAAGGTGCGGTCCGGAAGACCCTGCACGATGCGGTGCATCGGTAACGTACGGGCCGGAACCCAAACGGAGGCGGAAAAATGATACGAGTTTCATCGGTATTTGCGGATCGTATGGTGCTGCAGCGTGATACACGGGAAAACACGGTCTGGGGATATACGGATCCCGGAGCGGAGGTTTCCGTGGGCCTGCGGGCAGATGCACCGGAGGACAAAGAGACCGGATCGTTTGCGGGAAAAACAACCGCCGGAGAGGACGGAGCATTCTGCGTCGAACTGCCCTCCCGCCCGGGAGGCGGCTCCTATACGCTTTCGATCGAAAGCGGGAGCGGGAGCCTGACCTTTCATGAGCTTACGTTCGGAGATGTCTTTGTCTGCGGCGGCCAGTCCAATATGGTGCTGCCGCTGGCCCGCACACTGGAACGATACGAGGAAGAGCTCCGGGAGTTTTCGGAGGACGGGATCCGGTTTTTCAAAGTTCCCGAGGTGTTTGATTTTCACGGTCCCCATGAACTGATCGAGGGCGGTGCCTGGTACTGTGCCAGACAGCCGGAACTGCTGGAGTTCGGAGCGGCCGCTTTTTTTGCGGCAAAAGAACTGCATGAGAAAACGGGAGTACCGATCGGGATCTACAATACGGCGATCGGAGGAACGCCGATCAAAGCCTGGGCGAGCGAAGAGAGCCTGCACCGGCTGAATCTCCACGAAGAGGAGTTTGAACTGTGCCGGGACGATGAGCGGGTGGCCTTCATACAGGAATACGAAGCAAAGGAAGATGCCGAATGGCGGAGGTCTGCGGCGGAGGCATTTGCGGCAGATCCGTTTGAGACGGAAGAAGAGCGCAAAGCGCAGGGAGTATTTTCCGTTCCCGGATTTTTTAACGGTCCGGATCTTACCGGACGCCCGATGGCGGTCCGTTTCTGGAAAGAGGTGGAACTGGATGAGGCGTGGAGCCGGATGGAAAGCAAACTCTATCTCGGCGCGCTGATCGATTCGGATATCACACTGGTCAACGGCGAAACCGCCGGCGAAACCGGATATCTGTATCCCCCGCGGATCTACCGGCTGCCGGAGGGACGCTGGAGGGCGGGAACGAACCTGATCGAGATCCGGCTGCTCGTATTCCGTGACCGCGGAGGCTTCATGCCGGGGATGCACTACAAGCTGCGCCGCGCAGACGGTGTCGAGATCTCGCTGGAGGGAGAGTGGCAGTACCGCGTGGTAAAGGAAATGCGGTATCTTCAGAATATGACGTTTTTTGCATACCGTGCGACCGGGGTATATAACGCGATGATCCATCCGCTGCACCGGCAGCAGATCCGGGGATTCTTCTTCTATCAGGGGGAATCCAATGTCGATTCGTACGAAACCTATCAGGAAGAGTTCGAGGCGGTGATCGGAGACTGGAGGAAAGTCTGGGGAAAGCCGGAGCTGCCGTTTATCTTTGTCCAGATCGCAGGATTTGCCGACGGTCTTACGGAGTACGGGGAACGGGGCGCATATCTTTGTGAGGAACAGCGGAAGTGCACGAGGCTTCCCGCTACCGCAATGGTGCAGGCGTATGACCTCGGGGAGTTCAATGAGCTGCATCCGACGAACAAAAAAGAGGTGGGCAGGCGCCTGGCACTGGCGGCGCAGGCTCTTGTATACGGGGAAGGATCCTACCGTCCGGGTCCGCAGAAAAAAGAGATCCTCCGCACGGATGACTATGTGGAAGTGACTTTTGACGAGCCTCTGATCCTGTCCCACGGGATCGGTGTACTGACCGGCCCTGACAGGGACGAAACCAGGGTACGCGGCTTCGTGTATTTCGAGGACGATAAGCGCTATGCGGCGGAGGCAGAGCAGCTTTCGGAGACAAAGATCCGGGTATTTGTCCCGTGGAAGGCGGATGCCTTCGGCTATGCCTGGAATGACTGCCCGCTGGAGGCCAATCTGTATTCCGCGGACCGCCTCCCTGTGGTGCCTTTTCTGGAGACCCGGCGATAAAAAAGTACGATCCCTGCGGGGGATCCGGACCGAACGGCGGATTGAAAAATCCGCCGTTTTATGATATATTAGTAATGTTGTGCGCAGGAAGCACAGCGAAGATACGGGCAGGTGTTCCGACACCTGAAAGGAGAAATGAAACATGAGCAGTTTTGACGGCGCGACGCTACTGATCACGGGAGGTACGGGGTCTTTCGGAAATACGGTGCTCAAGCACTTTCTGAAGACCGATATCGGACAGATCCGGATCTTTTCGAGAGACGAGAAAAAGCAGGATGATATGCGGCACGAGCTGCAGGCAAAGGACCCGGAGCTTGCGGCAAAGGTGCGTTTCTATATCGGAAATGTGAGAAATCCGCAGGCGGTGCGGGATGCGATGGACGGCGTGGATTACATTTTCCACGCAGCGGCACTGAAGCAGGTACCGAGCTGTGAGTTTTTCCCGATGGAGGCGGTGGAGACCAATATCATCGGAACGAACAATGTGCTGCATGCGGCGATCGAGGCAGGAGTAAAGCGTGTCGTCTGCCTGAGCACCGACAAGGCGGCCTATCCGATCAATGCGATGGGAACGTCCAAGGCCATGATGGAACATGTCGTACGTGCCAATGCCAGGGTGGCTGCGGAACGGGGCGGAACGGTGATCTGCTGCACCAGATACGGAAATGTCATGTGCAGCCGCGGATCGGTCATTCCTCTTTTCATCGATCAGATCAAGGCCGGCAATCCGATCACGGTAACGGATCCGGAGATGACCCGTTTCCTCATGAATCTCGATGAGGCGGTCGATCTTGTGAAGTTTGCTTTCGAAAACGCCAATCCCGGCGATCTTTTCATCCAGAAATCGGATGCATCCACGATCGGCGATCTGGCGAAAGCCGTGCAGAAACTCTTCGGGGATACCGGGATCAATGTGATCGGTACCCGTCACGGAGAGAAACTGTATGAGACACTGATGACAAAAGAGGAACGGCTGCGCTCGGAAGACATGGGCGATTATTTCCGTGTCAGTGCGGACAACCGGGATCTGAATTATGACAAGTTCTTTGTCAAGGGACAGGTTACGACGCAGGCAGATGAGGCCTACACCAGCCATAATACCAGACGTCTCAATGTGGAAGAGACGGTGGAGAAGATCCTGACGACCGATTACGTGAGGGAGGCGCTGGGCAGATGAGGATCTTTGTGACCGGGAGCAACGGCTTTGTCGGAAGAAATCTGGTGTGGAACCTGCGGGAACTCCGGGACGGGAAGAACCGGACGAGGCCGGGTCTTACGATCACGGAGATCTACGGATACGATCTGGGCAGCGACGAGGCGATCCTGGAGAAAGCCTGCGAACGCTGCGATTTTGTTTTCAATCTGGCCGGAGTCAACCGGCCGCAGGATCCGAAGGAGTTCATGGAGGGCAATTTCGGATTTGCGGAAAAACTGCTGAATACACTGAAAAAATATAATAACAAATGCCCGGTGATGCTCTCCAGTTCGGTGCAGGCATCGTTGACCGGGCGCTTTGCGGATTCGGAATACGGAAAGAGCAAACTGGCCGGAGAGCAGCTGTTTTTTGACTATGCAAAAGAGACCGGGGCAAAGGTGCTGGTATACCGTTTCCCGAATCTTTTCGGGAAATGGGCGAAGCCGAATTACAACTCCGCGGTAGCGACCTTCTGCAACGCATTTGCGAATGATCTGGAATATAAGGTGAACGATCCCGCCACGGAACTGGATCTCGTTTACATCGACGATCTGATCGAAGAGATGTTTGATGCGCTCGAAGGGAAGGAACACCGCTGCGGGGAAAACGGACAGTACTGCTGCGTGCCGGTACAGCATCATGTGACCCTCGGGGAGATCGTGGAGGATCTGAAGATCTTCCGCCGCATGCCGGAAACGCTTTATCTGCCGGAGATCCCGGACGGATCCTTTGAAAAGAAACTTTACAGCACCTATCTTTCGTACCTTCCGGAAGACAGGATCTCCTATAATTTCCGTTCCAACGTCGATAACCGCGGCAGCTTTACGGAACTGCTGCGCACGAAGAACAACGGGCAGATCTCGGTCAACGTGGCAAAACCCGGGATCGTGAGAGGAGAGCACTGGCACAACAGCAAGTGGGAGATCTTTATGGTGGTCGCCGGACACGGACTGATCCAGATGCGGCGCATCGGCATCGATCCGGAGACGAAGACGCAGTATCCCGTGATCGAATACGAGGTAACGGGAGAGCAGGTACGTGCGATCCAGATGCTCCCGGGGTATTCCCACAATATCATCAATCTGTCGAAGACGGAGGATCTCGTGACGGTGATGTGGGCGAACGAGCAGTTTGATCCCGACAAGCCGGACACCTTTTATGAGAAGGTCACGCCGGACGGGAAACCGCTAAATCCCGAAAAGGGAAATATTTAAGAAGCAGCAGAACGGAGAGATCGGACCATGAGCATGTGGAAGAATAACGGAAAACTGAAACTGATGATCATCGTGGGAACGCGTCCGGAGATCATCCGGCTTTCGGCGGTCATCGAAAAAGCGAGAATGTACTTTGATACGATCCTCGTTCATACCGGGCAGAATTATGATTACAATCTGAACGAAGTTTTCTTCCGGGATCTGAAACTGGATCCGCCGGAGATCATGCTGAATGCGGTGGGAGACGATCTCGGTGCGACCATGGGCATGATCATCGACAAGAGCTATAAAGTGATGGCGGAGCAAAAGCCGGATGCCCTGCTCGTGCTCGGCGATACGAACTCCTGCCTTTCCGCGATCGGTGCGAAACGCCTGCACATTCCGATCTTTCATATGGAAGCGGGAAACCGCTGCAAGGACGAATGCCTGCCGGAGGAGACGAACCGAAGGATCGTGGATGTGATCTCGGATGTGAACATCGCGTACTCGGAACATGCGAGACGTTACCTGAAAGATACGGGTCTTCCGCCGGAGCGTACCTATGTGAGCGGATCCCCGATGGCCGAAGTGCTGGAGAAAAATCTGGATGCAATCAAAGCTTCCGATATCCACAGCAGACTGGGGCTGGAAAAAGGAAAGTACATCCTTCTTTCCGCGCACCGGGAGGAAAATATCGACACGGAAGAAAACTTCCGTTCCCTGTTTTCCGCAGTCAATGCCATGGCGGAAAAATATGATCTTCCGATCCTGTATTCCTGCCATCCGAGGAGCAGGAAACGGCTGGAGGCAACCGGCTTTCAGCTCGACCGGCGCGTGCAGGCGCATGAACCGCTGGGATTTCATGACTACAACTGCCTGCAGATGAACAGTTTCTGCTGCGTGAGCGATTCCGGGACGCTGCCGGAAGAGTCGGATTTCTTTACTTCCGCGGGACTTGCGTTCCCGGCAGTCTGTATCCGGACCTCCACCGAACGCCCCGAGGCCCTGGAGAGGGGCGCATTTGTCTTAAGCGGGATCACGGAGAAAGGACTGCTGCAGTCGGTGGATCTTGCCGTGGAACTGGTAAAGAACGGGGAGACCGCTGCGGCGGTACCGGATTACCGGGATAAAAACGTGAGTATGAAGATCGTAAAGATCATCCAGAGCTATACCGATGTGGTAAACCGCTTCGTCTGGAGGAAATAACGGGCAGAGCGTTTGCGTTTGCCCTAATCCCGCGGATGTGGTATAATAATTGCCGCGATGCAAAGAAAAACAGCCCGCTGACAAAAAACAGCATCCGGCGGGCCTTCAAAGAATAAACAGAGAGGAAAAGCAATATGAAACGAGCATTGATCACCGGTATCAACGGGCAGGACGGTTCCTTTTTATCGGAACTGCTTCTGGAGAAGGGGTATGAGGTCTACGGCATCCTGCGCCGGAAATCCGTTGTTGATTACGGAAACGTCGAGCATATCAAGGACAAGATCCATTTCATCTATGCCGACATGACGGACGTCGTTTCGCTGATCAATGCGATGAAGATCTCGCAGGCGGATGAAGTCTACAATCTCGCGGCACAGTCCTTTGTGGCGACGAGCTGGGAGCAGCCGATCGTTACGGCAAATATCGATGCCGTCGGCGTGACCAACATGCTGGAGGCGATCCGTTTCGTAAAGCCGGAGTGCCGTTTCTATCAGGCTTCCACCTCCGAGATGTTTGGTAAGGTGCAGGCGATCCCGCAGGATGAGTCGACACCGTTTTATCCGCGCTCTCCTTACGGCGTGGCAAAACTGTACGGACACTGGATCACGAAAAACTACCGCGAGAGTTTCGGACTCTTTACCTGCAGCGGTATCCTTTTTAACCATGAGGGCGAGAGACGCGGCAAGGAGTTCGTTACGAGAAAGATCACGGATACGGTCGCGCGGATCAAACTCGGTGTGGCCGATGTACTGGAGCTCGGAAACCTCGATGCGAAAAGAGACTGGGGCCATTCCAAGGATTATGTCCGTGCGATGTGGCTGATGCTTCAGCAGGACGAGCCGGATGACTATGTCGTGGCGACGGGTGAGACCCGGACGGTACGCGATTTTGCAAAGGCGGCTTTCGAAAAGGTCGGAATGAACGTAGAGTTCTCCGGAGAAGGCACGGAGGAGATCGGTACGGATGTGAAGAGCGGACGCGTCGTGGTGCGTGTGAATCCGGCATTCTTCCGTCCGGCGGAAGTAGAGCTTCTGATCGGCAACCCGAAGAAGGCGGAAGAAAAACTTGGCTGGAAGCGGGAGATCAGCTTTGATCAGATGGTCGAGCGGATGGTGGAAACGGATCTTACGCTGGTCGGGCGGGAGATCGCACTTTCCGGCAAACGAAAATAAATCAATATGAAGAAGGCACTGGTCATCGGCGCAGCCGGTTTTGTCGGGAAATATCTGATCCGTCATCTTCAGGATCTCGGGTATGATGTGAGTGCGACCAAACTGCCGCATGAGCGGATCGACGGTGTTTCTGCAGCGATCTACGATCTGGATATCCTTTCCAAAGAGAGTATCACGGAACTGTTATTTATGCTCCGCCCCGACGAGATTTATCATCTCGCGGCGCAGAGCTCTGTTTCGGTTGCCTGGGGAAATCCCCAGATGACCATCGATGTCAACATCAAAGGTGCGGTCAATCTGATGGACGCCCTGAGAGAACTTTTCTATAAACCCCGTGTTATGGTCATCGGCTCCGGAGAGGAATACGGACACATCCGCCCGGGAGATACGCCGATCGTTGAAGAGACGATCCTCAAACCCGGGAATATCTATGCGGCAACGAAAGCCTGTCAGAATATGATCGGGCGGATCTATGCCGATGCATATGATCTGGAGCTCATCATGGTACGGGCTTTTAACCATATCGGGCCCGGGCAGTCTCCGATCTTTGTGGTATCGGATTTCTGCAGACAGGTGGCAGAGATCGAAGCCGGAAAAAAAGAGCCGGTCATGTACGTGGGAAATCTTTCCGCACGGAGGGATTTCACGGACGTGCGCGATGTGGTACGCGCATATGCACTGCTGGCGCAGCACGGGATCAAGGGAGAAACCTATAATGTGGGCAGCGGACATGCGTACGCGATCCGCGAGATCCTGGACAAGATCATTTCGAGGTCGACGACGGAGATCCGCGTGGAAACGGATCCGGCCAAGATCCGACCGGTGGACGTACCGGTGATCGAGGCAGATATCACGAAACTGAAAGAAGCAACCGGCTGGGAGCCGGAGATCCCGTTGGAGCAGACGATCGAGGAAGTATTGGCGGACTGGAGGGAACAGGAACATGGAACGGTTCTTTGATACGGAAGGAGTGACGCAGTCGCAGCGCGTGCTTCACACGCCGAGCGGCTATGCGAGAAAGCATCTGTGCTATATCCAGGAGGCGGGCCGGCTGAAAAGCCTGAAACCGCATATCAGCAGCCGGGAGGGGCTGGAATCCTTCCTGTTTTTACATGTCATTTCCGGCAGCGGAACGCTGACCTGCCCCGGAGGAAAATATGATCTGAAGAGCGGGGATATGGCTCTGATCGACTGCCGTGAACACTACGAGCATTGCAGCAGCGAAGAGGATCCCTGGGAACTGGAGTGGGTTCATTTTGACGGGGCGAAAGCAGAGGCCTTTTATGGGATCTTTACGAAACGCTCCGGGGAAACGCCGGTTTTCCGCGCAGAGCGAAGAAACCTGCCGGCGATCGACGAGATCATGAAGACCCAGGAAATGCCGGAGCCGCAGGGGGAACTGACGGCGGATCTGTATCTGAGCCGTCTCATGCTCTGCTGTCTGGATGCGCTGGAAGGAAAGAGTGATACCGCGGACTACGAACGGATCCGGGAAAGCTTAAACGAGCAGGCGGGAACGATCGCGGACGATGCCTTGGAGAGTACGATCGAGGCGATCTCCGGGCTTTCCTTCGGGAAGACGGATGAAGGATTTACGAAACGATACGGGATCTCCATCCGGGGATATCTGGAGAACCGCCGGTTAAATACTTCCAAAGAACTGCTTCGATTTACGATCAAGCCGGTGGAAGAGATTTCCGCGGAAGCGGGATTTCAGACAGAAACGGTATTCCGCGAACTCTTTGACCGATACGAACGGATGAGTCCGGAGGAATACCGTAAAAAGTGGGCCCAGTGGATCAAGGGTTGATCGCAGCACGCTTCTCCGCGAGTTTTGCGGGCGACCAGCGGGCGACCTTCATGCCTCTGCCGCGATTGACCGCGACTTTCATCAGGTGGAAGAGCTGCTTGATGTATTCGAGGCTGACTTTGGTGGAGAGTTTGGATTCTCCCGCCTCACGGTCATGGAAGGCGTAGGGCGTCTCCAGGACCTTTTGTACCTTACACATAGCGAGCACTTCGACCATGATCTTCCAGCCGATGGGGTTCAGCTCGGCTCCTTCGAGCAGCTCGCGGCGTACCATGAAAAGACCGCTGGTAGGATCGGAGATGTGCCGCAGGCAGGGCAGCAGGATCTTGCCCATATAGCGGGCGGTACCGGAGATGATCTTGCGGATCAGATCGAGACCGCCGTCACTGCCGCCGGGAATGAAACGGCTCGGGATCGCCATATCGGCATGAGCGAGCATCGCGGCATACATGTCGAGCAGGACTTCGGGCGGATGCTGCAGATCCGCATCCATGCAGGCGACGAAATCGCCCTTGGCCAGCCGGAATCCTTTGACGACTGCGGTCGCAAGTCCCTTTTCGTCGGTACGGTGATGAAGACGGACATGGGGATCGCCGATGGATTCGATGACCTGCGGGGTCTCATCCGTGCTGTCGTCGACGAAGACGACCTCGTAATCGATACCGGAAAGGGTATCGCCGATACGCTTTAAGAGCGGTGCGATGTTATCCTTTTCGTTATAGGTAGGTACGACAATAGAAATCATAAGACTGTATTCTCCTTATATATTAGGAATCTGCAGTCATTATAATCAAAACAGAAGGAGATTTCAAGATGAAAGTAGCAGCGTTGATCTTAGCAGGCGGTAAGGGAGAGCGGTTCTGGCCGAGAAGCAGGAAGGGCTGCCCGAAGCAGTTTTTGTGTCTGACCGGCGACGGAAAGACGATGATCCAGCAGACGGTGGAGCGGATCCGTCCTCTCGTTGAGGTCGAGGATATCTATATCTCTACGAACATCAACTATAAGAAGCTTGTCCGCGAACAGCTTCCGGAGATCCCGGAGGAGAATATCCTTTATGAGCCGCTGGGACGTAACACCGCACCGGGGATCGGCCTCGGCGCGATCCACATGCGGAAGAAATATGATGATGCGGTCATGCTGGTACTTTCCTCCGATCATCAGATCAAATACCGCGGGATGTTCATCAACGTATTAAAGGATGCGATCGAGGTCGCGGAAAAAGGCGAGAATCTCGTGACGCTCGGCATTACGCCGACGGCGCCGGAAACGGGCTACGGCTATATCAAGTTCAATCCGGACAGTGAGGACGGGAATGCATTCAAGGTCGATCACTTTGCGGAGAAGCCGGACGCAGCGACGGCTAAGTCCTATCTGGAAAGTGAAGAATATCTCTGGAACTCCGGAATGTTTGTCTGGAAGGTTTCGACGATCTTGAACTCCATGTCGCGTCATCTGCCGGAGATCTACGGAGGATTGGAAAAGATCGAAGCGGCGATCGGTACGGAGGATGCGGATCTCGTACTGAACGGAGTCTTTGAGGCGATCCCTTCGGAGTCGATCGATTACGGCGTGCTGGAAAAGGAAAGCAATATCTATGTCATCCCCGGGACGTTCGGATGGGATGATGTGGGGAGCTGGCTGTCGGTCGAGCGCATGCGTCCGCAGAATGATGCCGGCAACGTGGTCGCGGGAAATGTGATGACGGTCAATGTAAAGAGCTGTATCATCGAGGGACAGGATAAACTGATCGCGGCCGTGGGTCTTCGGGATCTCGTGATCGTGGACACGAAGGATGCGACGCTGATCTGTGCGAAAGACTCGACGACGGATATCCGAAAGATCGTGGAGAATCTGAAGATCTGCAACCGGGAGGAGTATCTGTAGGATATGGCACTGCTTCGCGGCATACCGGCACTTCTTTTGTGGATGTTCGTTTTTCCCGTTCTTACGGGGATACTGCCCGCGAAGCTTCTTTTCCGTGAAAAGTGGACGGTGTTAAAAAGCGGCCTGTGCGGTTTTTTCGTCATGCTGGGTCTTTTTCAGATCAATGCGGTCTGGTGTATCCGGCAGATCAGAACACTGTCGTTTCTGACAAAACTGCAGCTCGCAGAGTGTATCCTGCTGGCAGTTGTCGGTATCGTCCTGATGATCCCGGAAAAACAGAAGCGCAGGGAAAAGAAAACAGCGCCGGAAGCCGCCCCGTCCGAAAAAAGGGAGAGAAAGCGCGAGGAATGCATACTCTGGGCAATCTTCGGAGCGCTGATCCTGCTGCAGTTCATTCTTTCCGCGCTGGTGATGACCAGTGACGGTGACGATGCGTTTTATATCGGTCAGGCCCTGCTTGCGGTGGATACCGACCGCATGTATCTGTATGATGCTTACACCGGCATGTTTACCAGCTATCTGGATTACCGGCATATCCTGGCGCCTTTTCCGATGTGGATCGCGCTTCTTTCGAAAGCGAGCGGGATCCATGTGGCGATCCTCGCACATTCCGTTCTGCCGATGTTTCTCATGATCAGTGCGTACACGATCTGGGGGATGACGGGGGAACGTCTCTTTGCAAAGAAACCGGAAAATCTTCCGCTGTTTCTGATCCTGCTCCTGCTCATCATCAGTTTCAGCAATTATTCGGTGTATACTGCCGAGACGTTTCTGCTGACGAGGACCTGGCAGGGAAAAGCGATCCTTGCAGGACAGGCGATCCCGATGGCGTTTTATCTTTTCGTGCTTCTGGCGGAACGTACGGAACCGGAGCAGGAGGCGGGAAGCAGCCGTCCGGTCGCGGGGATCTTTGTGATGCTCTTTTTCGTGAATCTGACCGGCACGCTTTCCAGCACCATGGGAGTCCTGGCCCTGGCGCTGATGGAATGTGTCTTCGGGGTCCTGATCGCGATCCGGAACAAGAAGCGGATGCTGCCGCTGTATACGGCGCTGACACTGCTTCCCTGTGCTTACTACGGTCTTTTATACATGCTGAATAAAGGACTGGTCATCGCGATGCAGAACGCATATCAGTAAAAGGGGAAGAGATGGAGATCATTCGCGGACTGTTTACGGAATATTCGGCGTATGGCGGATCGGGAGTCCTGCTGATGTTTTTCTATGCGGGAATGCTGTATCTGGCGCTGTCGGAGCAGAACCGTCCGGTAAGGACCGCCTTTTTGCACGGGAGTGTCTGCCTGACTCTTGTGATTTTCTGCCCGCCGCTGTATTATATCTATACGCGTTTTGTGGATGCGGGAACCTATTGGAGACTTTTCTGGATGCTCCCGGTGGCCTGCGGGCTCGCTTATGTGGCGACCGGACTGATCGAAAAGCATAAGTGGACGGGACTTCTGCTTACGCTGGTCATACTGACCCTCGGAGGGGAACTGATCTACCTGGGGGCCGGAAACGGTGAAAAAGCCTGGGCACAGAATGCGTATCAGCTTCCGCAGGAAGTGGTCGATATCGTGGATGAAATGGAGCGGACGGAGGAAAGCGGTCCGATCCGTGCGGCGTTTTCACCGGAACTGCTGGTGTATGTGCGCCAGTACAGCTCACGGATCCTGATGCCCTACGGCCGGGAAATGCTGGATGACCGCTGGCACCAGGAGGGAAGCGGATATTTCGAAGTGATGAATGCGCCGACGGTGGACTTTGAGGAACTGTCGCGCAAATGCCTGTATAACGATACGAAGTACGTCGTGATCAACGGTAACAAGGCATATGATAACGATCCCAGAAAATACGGATTTACACTCTATTATAAGAGAAGTCCGTATGTGGTATATGAGTATGTAGGAGGAGAAGACCATTATGAGTGACATGATCGAGATCCGCTGGCACGGGCGCGGCGGACAGGGAGCAAAGACGGCAAGCCAGCTGCTTGCGGATGCCGCGTTTATGTCGGGAGCGTATGTACAGTCGTTCCCGGAGTACGGACCCGAACGCTCGGGCGCGCCGATCACGGCCTATAACCGGATCTCGTCCGAACGCTGCCCGGTCCATTCGAATATCTACGAGCCGGATTATGTGGCGGTCGTGGATGAGACCCTTTTGGAGAGCGTGGATGTGACGGCCGGATTAAAGGAGAACGGTGCGATCATCGTGAATACGGCAAAGACGCCCGAGGAGATCCGCCCGTTATTAAACGGATACAAGGGGCGCGTCTGCACGATCGATGCGAGATACATCTCACTGAACAATCTCGGCGCGTATTTCCCGAATACGCCGATGCTGGCCGCAGTGGTAGAGGTCAGCGGCTGCGTGGACCGGGAACAGTTCCTGAAAGATATGGAAGGATCCTATCGCCATAAGTTTGCTAAGAAGCCGCAGGTCGTCGAGGGAAACCTCAAGTGCCTGAAACAGGCAATGCGTGAAGTAAGGGGGTAAGAGAGAATGAGAAAAGCAGCAGAGATCAATGAGACGATCCCCTGGCAGGAAATGACGATCGGATGCGAGATCTATGAGCCGGGAACGAGTGAACTGACGAAGACCGGAGAGTGGAGATCCAGGACACCCGAATGGATCGAGGACAAGTGCAAGCAGTGCGTGCTCTGTGCGCCGTTCTGCCCGGACGCTTCGATCCCGGTAAAGGACGGAAAGCGCGGACAGTTTGACTACGACCATTGCAAGGGGTGCGGCATCTGCATCAAGGCGTGTCCTTTTGAGGCGATCCGGTGGAAGGAAAACTGATCCTGCCGGACGAAAAACGTTTGAATGACCGTAAAAAATTTTTAGTGGAGGCAAAGAAGGAATGAGTATTCGTGACAGATTATCGGGAAACGAGGCGATCGCAACGGCGATGCGTCAGATCAATCCCGATGTATTTGCAATGTTTCCGATCACGCCGTCGACGGAAATCCCGCAGTATTTTGCGCAGTATGTAGCGGACGGAAAGGTGGACACGGAGTTTATCTGCGTGGAGAGTGAGCATTCGTCACTGTCTGCCTGCCTCGGTGCGGCAGCGGCCGGAGCGAGAGCGGTCACGGCGACGAGCTCGGCGGGACTGTCCTATATGAACGAGGTGCTGTATGTGGCAGGATCTTCGAGACTGCCGGTGGTCCTTGCCGTGGCATGCCGTGCCCTGACGGGACCGATCAATATCAATCATGATTATTCGGATTCCATGGCAGAGCGGGATTCCGGTTTCATCCAGATCTACGGCGAGAACAACCAGGAGGTCTATGACAACTACCTGATGGCGCACCGGATCGCGGAGCACCCGGAGGTACGGCTTCCGCTGATGGTCTGTGAGGACGGATTTATCACCTCGCATGCGATCGAGAACATCGAGATCGAGGAGGATGAGGCGGT